>Ga0308164_10000541_pt1 | contig 60809 bp, 48 predicted proteins | sample PhyTR2_FD_201031 | JGI IMG/M metagenome (GOLD analysis project Ga0308164, IMG submission 201031) | Phyllosphere microbial communities from UC Gill Tract Community Farm, Albany, California, United States - DLSLT.R2 | ecosystem: Host-associated > Plants > Phyllosphere > Unclassified | place: USA... | reverse complement strand
CTGGGAAAGATGCTGCGACGGTTGGTTCGGCATGGCCATGAAAATACCCGATTCAGGCCGCGAATTGGGCGTCAACCCGGGCATGTCACTTCAACAAAGCGCACTATAATACCAAGGATGAACACGATCCCTTTGAGCATCCTGGTTTTGTACTACTCCCGCCACGGCGCCACGCGCAAACTGGCAGAACTGATCGCGCAGGGCGTTGACAGCGTCCCCGGCGCCGAGGCGCGCCTGCGCACCGTGCCCGCCGTGTCGTCGGTGGCAGAAGCAACTGCCCCATCGATTCCCGACGATGGCGCGCCGTATGTCGACGCGGCCGACCTGGCCGAGTGCGCGGGCCTGGCGCTGGGCTCGCCCACGCGCTTTGGCAATATGGCCTCCAGCATGAAGTACTTCCTCGACGGCACCGCCGCCGAATGGGTCAATGGCACGCTGTCAGGCAAGCCGGCCGTCGTGTTCACGTCCACCGGCAGCCTGCACGGCGGGCAGGAAGCAACGCTGCTGTCGATGATGATTCCTCTGCTGCACCACGGCATGCTCGTGATGGGCCTGCCGTACACACACCCCGAACTGATGAACACGGCCAGTGGCGGCAGCCCGTACGGCGCCACCCACTGGGCCGGCGTCGATGGCAAACGCGCCATCACCGAGGACGAGCGCGCCTTGTCGATCGCGCTCGGTCGCCGCCTGGCAAGCGCGGCGCTCAAACTGCACGAAGGTCAATAATGGGCAAAGGCAGAGTCTTTCATATCGGCGCGGTACTCAGCCTGGTCTGGCTGATCGGCTGGCTGGTGGCATGGGAAGCGTTCGTGGCACCCCTCCAGCCGGGCAGCTGGCTGCTGGCACTGAAAGCGCTGCCATTGCTGCTGCCGCTGCGCGGCGTGATCAAGCGCGACCTGTACACGCTGCAATGGTCGTCGATGCTGATCCTGATCTACTTTGCCGAAGGCGCCGTGCGGGCCTGGGCCGATACCAACCCGCTGTCGCGCCAGATGGCCATCGGTGAAGTCGTGCTGGTGGTCGTGTTCTATGTCTGCGCCCTGCTGTATCTGCGCCCATTCAAGAAGGACGCGCAGCGCATGGCCAAGGAATTGCTGGACAAGGTCAAAGTCCCGCATGGTTGACCAGTCAGCGGCCGCCTTTCTGCAACAGCTGCGCTCCATCGTGGGCGTCGATCACGTCATCACGATGGATGCCGACATGGCGAGCTACCTGGCCGACTGGCGCGGCCGCTATAGTGGCCGCGCACGCGCCGTCGTGCTGCCGCTGGACACCGATCAGGTGGCCGCCGTCGTGCGCCTGTGCGCCAGCGCCGGTGTCCCCATCGTCCCGCAAGGCGGCCGTACCGGCCTGGTCATGGGCAGCGTGCCCGACAGGTCGGGCGACGCCATCGTGCTGTCGCTGCGCCGCCTGAACCGCATCCGCGCGATCGACCCGGCCAACCGCACCATGACGGTCGAGGCCGGCTGCATCCTGGCCGACATCCAGGCCGCCGCCGCCGGGGCCGGCATGCTGTATCCGCTGTCGCTGGCCGCCGAAGGGTCGTGCACGATTGGCGGGAACCTGTCGACCAATGCCGGCGGCACTGCCGTGCTGCGTTACGGGAATACGCGCGACCTGTGCCTGGGCCTCGAAGTCGTCAATGCCCAGGGCGACGTGTGGGATGGTCTGCGCGGCCTGCGCAAGGACAACACCGGCTACGCGCTGCGCGACCTGTTCATCGGCGCCGAAGGCACGCTGGGCGTCATCACGGCGGCGGTGTTGAAACTGTTTCCGGCGCCGCGCGGCATGTTGACGGCCCTCGTGGCGCTGGATTCGCCGCGCCAGGCGCTCGCGCTGCTGAACCTGCTACAGGCGCGCTGCGGCGCCGCGCTGACGGGCTTTGAGCTGATGTCCGCCGTCTGCCTGGACCTGGTCGAGCAACAGTTCCCTGCCCTGCCGCAGCCATTCGCCACGCGCCATCCGCAGTATGCGCTCGTGGAATTGTCGAGCAATGAATCCGAAGCCCATGCGCAGGCCCTGCTCGAGTCCGGCATCGGCGCCGCGCTGGAAGATGGCATCGCACGCGACGCCGTCGTGGCCACGTCCAGCCAGCAAGCACTTGGCCTGTGGCGCCTGCGGGAACACATCCCATTGGCCCAGGCGGCGGCCGGCAAGAACATCAAGCACGATATCTCGCTGCCGGTCTCGACGATTCCGGATTTCATTGCCCATACCGACGCTGCACTCGAGCGGGCGTTTCCCGGCTGCGTGCTGGTCACGTTCGGCCACCTGGGCGATGGCAACCTGCACTACAACGTCGCGCCGCCGCCGGGTGTCACGCACGACGCGTTCCTGCTGGAGCAGGATGCGGTCAACCGCATCGTCCACGACGCGGTGGTCGCATTTGCCGGTTCGATCTCGGCCGAGCACGGCATCGGCGCGCTGAAACGCGCCGAACTGGCGCGCACCAAGTCGCCGGTCGAACTTGGCATGATGCGTGCCATCAAAGCCGCGCTCGACCCGCTGGGCATCATGAATCCCGGGAAAATACTATGACCGGGAGCCTGCCATGCGTTGCCTGTGGTGCCTTGTGTTGTGTGCGACGTGCTGCGCCGTGTGCCAGTCGGCCATGGCCGGTGCCGTCTACAAATGTCATGACGGAGCGCATGTGAGTTACGCCGACCATCCCTGTGCAGGCGCCGGCGCCCCGCTCGCGCTGCCGCCCACCCCGCCGCCCGATCCGGTACAGGCCACGCGCCTCGCCGCCGCCCGCGCTGCGCTGGCAGCCATCGAGCGGACGCGGGCAGCGCAAGCTGAGCATGACGCGCATGAATTCCAACGTGCCGGGCGCGCCTCACTGGCCCTGCGCAAGCGCTGCGACAAGCTGCGCCTGCAGGCGCGCTGGGCCGACGAAGACCTGGCGCGCAGCACCGATGACGCCAAAGCCATCGCGCGCACCAAGGCGCGCCGCCAGGCCGAAACACTGGCGGTCGAATGCCCGGGTTGAGCCGGCTCACGCGCTGGCTGCTGCTGGGCGAGTGGCGTGCGCACCCGGTCCGTGCGCTGGTCGCGATTGCCGCGATTGCCGTCGGCGTGTCGATGGGCTTTGCCATCCACCTGATCAACGCTGCCGCCTTCAATGAATTCTCGGCCGCCGTCAAGAGCCTCTCGGGCCAGGCCGACATCCAGGTCCAGGGCCGCGAACTGGTGTTTGACGAAGCGGTCTACCCGCGTTTGGCCAGCCACCCGGACGTCGCGCTGGCCGCGCCCATCCTTGAGGTGCAGGCCGGCGTGCCGGGCCAGGACACGCCGCTGCGCATCATCGGCATCGACGCCTTCCGCGCCGGCTACATTTCGCCCGACCTGACCGGCGTGCCAGGCGAAGGCCGCATGCTGGATGTGCTGGCCGACGATGCACTGTTCCTGTCGCCCGCCGCCGAAGCGTGGCTGGGCAAGCGGCGCGGCGATACACTGAATCTGCGCGCCGGCACCGGCATCGTCACGCTGCGCGTGGCCGGTCCCGTGCAACGGGCGCGCAGCGGCCAGCGCCTGGCGGTGATGGACATCGGCGCGCTGCAGTGGCGCCTGGACCGCGTGGGCAAGCTGTCGCGCGTGGATCTCAAGCTGCGCAGCGGCGTCGACCGCGCTGCCTTCCAGCGCGCTCTAGCGGCCGATCTCGAGCGCACCTGGCCAGGCCGCTTCACGGTCGGCCAGCCAAACGACGCCGACCAGGAAAGCCGCACCGAGAACATGAGCCGCGCCTACCGCGTCAATCTGACGGTGCTGGCGCTGGTCGCGTTGTTTACCGGCGCCTTCCTGGTGTTCTCGACCCAGGCGCTGTCGGTCATGCGCCGGCGCAGCCAGTTCGCGCTGCTGCGCGTGCTTGGCTTCGAACGGGGCCAGTTGCTGCGCCAGGTGCTGCTCGAAGGCGCGAGCCTGGGCGTGGCCGGCAGCCTGCTGGGGATTGGCGCCGGCTATGCGCTGGCCGCGACAGCCCTGCATTATTTTGGCGGCGACCTGGGCGCCGGTTATTTCCCGGGCATCCGTCCGCAAGTGGCGTTCACGCCCGGTGCGGCCATCGTCTTCTTCGGCCTGGGCCTGGGCGTGGCCTTGCTCGGTTGCCTGGCGCCGGCGTGGGAAGCGGCGCGCGCACGCCCGGCCGTGGCGATCAAGTCCGGCGCCGACGAAGCGCCGCTCTCGCGCCTGGCGCGCGTGTGGCCGTCGCTCGCGTGCCTGACGATCGCCGCACTGTTCGCGTTCGCGCCGCCCGTGTTCGAGCTGCCGCTGTTCGGCTACCTGGCGATCGCGCTGCTGCTGGTCGGTGGCATCGGCCTGATGCCGCGCTTTGCCGCCGTCACGTTCCGCGCGCTCGAAGGCTTGCTGGCAAAGAAGCGGCACCCGATGCCGGTGCTGGCGCTGTCGCTGGGTCGTCTGGCCAATGCGCCGGGCCAGGCCTCGATTGCGCTGGGCGGCATCCTGGCCAGTTTCAGCCTGATGGTGGCAATGGGGATCATGGTGTCGAGCTTCCGGGTCTCGGTCGACGACTGGATGGGGCATATCCTGCCCGCCGACCTGTATGTGCGCACGGTCGACGCCGGCGGCACCGGTTATTTGAGCCCGGCGCAGCAGACGGCGCTCACCGCGCTGCCCGGCGTCCAGCAGATCCAGTTCCTGCGCACGCGGCGCGTGTCGCTGGCACCCGAGCGTCCGCCGGTCGTCGTCATCGCGCGCGACATCGACGTGCGCGATCCGGCGCGCCTGCTGTATCTGGTGGGCGCGAGTGCGCCGATTCCTGCCGGCGCGCGGCCGGCCTGGGTATCCGAGGCGCTGCTTGACCTGTACGGCGCGCGCGTCGGCCAGACCCTGCGCCTGCCCCTGGGTGGCGCCGAAACGCCGTTCTTTGTCGCCGGCGCCTGGCGCGATTACGCGAACCAGAGCGGCTCGGTCGTCATTCAGCTGGCCGATTACCGCCAGTTGACGGGCGAAGGCGCCGTCACCGACGCGGCGCTGTGGACGCTTGACGACATCGACGCGGCCACGCTGGAAACCCGTTTGCGCGCGCTGCCGTTCGGCGCGGCGCTCACCTTCATGCGCCCGGGCGACATCCGCGCGGCGAGTCTGAAGATCTTCGACCGCAGTTTCGCCGTGACGTACTTGCTGGAGGCGATCGCGATCGCCATCGGGCTATCGGGCATCGCTGCCAGTTTTTCGGCCCAGACTTTGGCACGGGCGCGAGAATTCGGTATGCTGCGCCACGTCGGCGTCACGCGGCGCCAAGTGTTGCAGCTGCTCGCTTTCGAAGGCGGCCTGCTCACCGGCCTGGGCGTCATCGCCGGTTTCGTGCTCGGACTGGTGATCAGCCTGATCCTGGTATTCGTGATCAACCCGCAGTCGTTTCACTGGACCATGGGCCTGCATCTGCCCTGGCCATTGCTGGGCAGCGTGGCCGCGGTGCTGGTCGCCGCGTCCGTCGCCACCGCGCTCGTGTCGGGCCGTCAGGCCTTATCAAGCGGTCCGGTGCGCGCTGTCAGAGAGGATTGGTAATGCGTTTCATCCTAGGTGTATTGCTCTCGCTGCTGGCGCTGTCCGCGCGCGCCGAACCGCCCGTGTTTGCCCCCGTCACGCCCGGCGCGGCGCTGGCATTCCCACGCGACTACGGCGCCCATCCCGAGTTTCGCACCGAGTGGTGGTACGTCACCGGCTGGGTCGAAACGCCCGACAAGCGCCCGCTGGGTTTCCAGGTCACGTTCTTTCGCAGCCGCACGGGCGTCGACGGCGCCAACCCGAGTCACTTCACGCCGCGCCAGCTGGTGATCGGCCATGCGGCGCTGTCCGATCCGTCGGTTGGGCGCCTGGTGCACGACCAGCGCAGCGCGCGTGAAGGCTTTGGCCTGGCCTGGGCCCGCCCCGGCAACACCGACCTGAAACTGGACGACTGGCGCATGGTGCGCGACAACGACGGCACCTACCGCGTGACCATCCGCTCGAACCAGCTGACGCTGGAACTGCGCCTGCGCCCCACGCAACCGGTGCTGGCACAGGGCCAGGGCGGCTATTCGCGCAAGGGCCCCAGTGCCCAGCATGCCAGCTACTACTACAGCGAGCCGCAACTGGCCGTGACGGGCAACGTGGGCCGCGCTGGCATGGCGCCCACGGCAGTGACCGGCAGCGCCTGGCTCGATCACGAATGGTCGAGCGAAGCCCTGCAACCCGACGCCGTGGGCTGGAACTGGGTCGGCGCCAACCTCGACGATGGCGGCGCGCTGATGGCTTTCCAGATCCGCGACAAGCAAGGTGGTAAACTATGGGCGCACGCCAGCCGGCGCGACAAGGCGGGCAAGGTCACGCATTACGCGCCGGAGCAGATCACGTTCACCCCGCAAACGCTGTGGACATCGCCGCGCACGCAGGCGACCTACCCGATCGCCACCACGATCACCACCGGCGACCAGGTATGGCAGATCGTCCCGCTGCAGAACGACCAGGAACTCGATTCGCGCCGCTCGACGGGCGCCGTGTACTGGGAAGGTGCGGTCACGGTCCAGCAGAACGGCCGCCGCGTCGGCCGCGGCTACCTCGAGATGACCGGCTATGTGCAGCCGATGAAACTATAAGAATCCCACGAAGACACGATGACGACGCGCACCACCAGCTCCACCGCCTCCCCCGACGCAGACAGTTCCCGCAAGAGCAGCCTCTCGACCCTCAAGGGCTTGGTCCCGTTCATGGCGCCCTACCGGCGCCAGTTCATCCTGGCCGGCATCGCGCTGCTGTTCGCGGCCGGCGCCACGCTGGCCATTCCCGCTGCCTTCAAGCAGATGATCGATCTGGGGTTCGGCGCCTCGGCCACCGCGCGCGGCATCGAGAACGTCAACGCGACCTTCCTGGCGCTGTTCGGCGTGGCCGCCGTACTGGCGGTGGCCACGGCCGCGCGCTTCTATATGGTGTCGTGGCTCGGTGAGCGCGTGACGGCCGATATCCGCAGCGCGGTGTATCGCCACGTGGTGCGCCAGAGTCCCGAGTTCTTCGAGACCACGCGCACCGGCGAAGTCCTGTCGCGCCTGACCACCGACACGACGCTGATCCAGGCGATTGTCGGCACCAGCATCTCGCTGGCACTGCGCAACACGCTGCTGTTCGTCGGCGGCCTGGTGATGCTGTTCATCACGAGCCCGCGCCTGACGTCGATCATTCTCGGCCTCTTGGTGCTGGTCGTGCTGCCGATCGTGCTGTTCGGCCGCCGCGTGCGCAAGCTCTCGCGCGATTCGCAGGACCGCATCGCCGATGCCTCGGCCGTCGCCGGTGAAATTCTCAACGCCATGCCCACCGTGCAGGCCTTCACGCGCGAAGGCTACGAGGCCGGGCGCTTTGGCGTCGAAGTCGAAAGCGCGTTTACCACCGCCATGCGCCGCATCCGCGCACGCGCGACGCTCACGCTCCTGGCCATCGTGCTGATCTTCGGGGCAATCGTGTTCGTGCTGTGGCTGGGCGCGCACGCCGTGATTGCCGGGACCATGACCGGGGGCGAACTGGGACAGTTCATCCTGTACGCCGGCATTGTCGCCGGTTCGGTGGGCGCCCTGTCGGAAGTGATGGGCGACGCCCAGCGCGCCGCCGGTGCCACCGAGCGCCTGCTCGAACTGCTGGGCGCGCGCTCGGACATCCAGGACCCGCTGCACCCGGCCACGCTGCCCGTGCGCACCGCCAACGGCGCGCGCGTGACGCTCGACAATGTCACTTTCGCCTACCCGTCGCGCCTGCAGGAAGCCGCGCTGTCGCACCTGGCGCTCGAGATCCAGCCTGGCGAGACGGTCGCCGTCGTCGGCCCGTCCGGCGCCGGCAAGACCACGCTGTTCCAGCTGCTGCTGCGCTTTTATGATCCGCAGTCCGGCAGCATCCGCCTCGACGGCGTCGATGTGCGCGACCTGACGCTGCAGACGCTGCGGGGCGCGGTCGGCATCGTGCCACAGGACACCGTCGTGTTCTCGCTCGACGCAATGGAAAACATCCGCTACGGCCGACCCGATGCCACCGACGAGGAAGTGATCGCGGCGGCGCGCATGGCGGCGGCGCACGAATTCATCGAGCGCCTGCCGGAAGGCTACCGCTCGTTCCTGGGCGAGCGCGGCGTGCGCCTGTCGGGCGGCCAGCGCCAGCGCATCGCGATTGCGCGCGCGCTGCTGAAGAACCCGCCGCTGCTGCTGCTCGACGAGGCCACCAGTGCGCTCGACGCCGAATCCGAACGCCTCGTGCAGCGCGCGCTCGAAGCGGCCATGGTCGGTCGCACCACGATCATCATCGCCCACCGCCTGGCCACCGTGCAGCGCGCTGACCGCATCGTCGTCTTCGATGGTGGCAAGATCGTCGAGATGGGAACGCACCACGAGCTCGTCGCCCTGCGCGGCGTGTATGCCAACCTGGCGGCGCTGCAGTTCCAGGCGCACGGGCCGGTGGCCGCGTAACGGCTTCGTCAAGGCGTGCTGCTTGCAGTGGAGCATGCCGCGGCTGGGTGCCGACAACGCCGTTAGCATTACCACATCCGTTATCTGTTCTTGACGCAATCATGGCGGAATGATCAAGCAAACCATCAATTTTCGTCACATTCCGTTGTAATGTTGCGTCGGAGCACCACTATGACTGCCAAAACTCACTAAATATTTCCTCATGAAAAGTTGTGGGGCGTATGATCCGGGGTTATACCTTCCATCATTACTCAACTATCATGAGCAACCAGAAATATAGTTTAGCCAGCTGGAATGTCGGCACCCGTATCAGCGTGGTCACATTTGCGCTGGCAGCGGTCATCCTGGCCGTCCTGATCGCCACGATCACCCTTTCCACCTCCAGCATGCTTGAGCAGCGTGCCATGCAAAGCGTGGCAAGCGAGCTCAAAGGCGTATCCAATACCGTCGAGCTGTTCAACAAAACCGTGTCGAGCCAGGCCGTCAGCTTTGGCCGCATCTTCAGTTCCGGGCTCCCAGGCGCCTACACGCTCGACGAAGCCACCACCGTCGATATCGGCGGGCGCCAGGTGCCGACATTGAGCGTGGACGGCAAGCCATTGAACCTCGATTTCGCCGTACCGGACAGCTTTACCGAGCGCACCGGCGCCAACGCCACGGTGTTCGCCGTCGCCGGCGACGACTTCGTGCGCGTGACCACGTCGGTCAAGAAGGAAAACGGCGAACGCGCCGTCGGCACGGCCCTGGACAAGACGGCGCCAGCCTACGCTGCGCTGCGCGACGGGCGCACCTACGTCGGCCTGGCCACACTGTTCGGCAAGCAGTTCATCACCCAGTACGAGCCGGTGCGCGACGCTGCCGGCAAGGTCGTCGGCGCGCTCTACGTGGGCGTCAACATCAGCAAGGACATTGCCTTCCTCAAGGAGCGCATCAATGCGATCAAGGTCGGCGACAGCGGCTACTTCTACGTGCTGTCGGCCACCCCGGGCAAGACCTATGGCGAGCTGCTCGTGCACCCGAAGAGCGAAGGCAAGAATATCCTCGACAGCAAATCGGCCAATGGTCACGAGTTCGTCAAGGAAATGCTGGAGAAGAAGGAAGGCACCGTCCGCTACGACTGGCAAAATCCGGGCGATACCGGCGCGCGCGAGAAATTCGCGGCCTACACGCACATGAAGGACTGGAACTGGATCATCGCCGGTGGCACGTATGTCGACGAGATCACCGCCGCCGCAACCCAGCTGCGCAACCGCTTCATCCTGTTTGGCATTGCCGCACTGGCCGTACTGGCCACGCTGCTGTATCTGCTGGTGCGCTCGACAGTGACGCGCCCACTGGCAGCGGTCGAAGAAGTGGCACGCCGCATCGCCGGCGGCGATCTGACCGCCCGGATCGCGCCCCGCAACAATGACGAAATCGGTCGCCTGACCGTTGCCATCAACGACATCGGCGAGAGCCTGTCGGGCGTGGTCGGCAAGGTGCGCGACGGCGCCGAGCACATTGCCGCCGCCTCGCAGCAGATCTCGACCGGCAACCTGGACCTGTGCAGCCGCACCGAGGAACAGGCGGCCAGCCTGGCCACCACCGCGTCATCGATGGACGAGCTGACCACGACCGTGCGCCAGAACGCCGACAATGCGCGTCAGGCCAATGAATTTGCCCGCACCGCATCGAGCGTGGCGCAGAAAGGCGGCGACACGGTCTCGCAAGTGGTCGCCCGCATGGATTCGATCACGGTCGCCTCGCGCAAGATTTCGGACATCACGAGCGTCATCGATGGCATCGCGTTCCAGACCAATATCCTGGCCCTGAACGCGGCCGTCGAAGCGGCCCGGGCCGGCGAACAGGGCCGCGGTTTTGCGGTCGTGGCGTCCGAAGTGCGTAATCTGGCACAGCGCTCGGCCGCAGCGGCCAAGGAAATCAAGGGCCTGATCGACGCCTCGAACCATGAAGTCGGCGCCGGCAGCGCGCTGGTGGCGCAAGCCGGTACCACGATGCAGGAAGTGCTCACGAGCGTGCAGCGCGTCACCGCCATCATGGCCGAGATCAGCAACGCCAGCCAGGAGCAGACCCAGGGCATCGAGGAAGTCAACCGCGCCGTGGTCGAGATGGACACGACCACGCAGCAGAATGCCGCGCTGGTCGAAGAAGCCAGCGCCGCAGCGCAGGCGATGCACGAGCAGGCCGATGCCCTCGCCCGCTCGGTGCGCAGCTTCCGCCTGGCCGAAGACGGCCCGAGCCTCGGCTACGATGCACCGGCACCGGCCCCGCGCCGCACGGCCCTGACCCACGGCTGAAGTTCGGCCGATCAAGCGTCCTGCGCCCGGCCTTCCGGCCGGGCGTTTCCTTTGCCTGCCCGGCGCGGTGTAGAGTAGCGTTCCTGTCCCTTCGGAGTGCACCTTGTCAGAATCCGCCCTGCAGCGCCGCTGCCACACGATCTTCCCCGGCCACCGCCAGCGCCGTCCCGCCGAACACTTCGCGGCGATGGCCGCCTGGTGCGAGCAGCACGACGTCGATCACGACGTGTATGGCAATGGCGACCTGATTCAATCGTTCGAAGCCAAGGTGGCGGCCACACTGGGCTTCGAAGCCGCCGTGTTCTGCGTCAGCGGCACGATGGCGCAGGTAACGGCGCTGCGCCTGGCCTGCCTCGAGCGCGCCAGCCGCCTGGTGGCGCTGCATCCGACCTCCCACATCTTCGTCCACGAACGCGCCAACTACCAGTTGCTGGACCACTTCCAGGCGCTGCCCGTGGGCGACCGGCACCGGCCCTGGTCGGCCGCCGATCTGCTGGCAGTACCGGACCGCCTGGGCGCCGTCGGCCTCGAAATTCCCATGCGCGAGATCGGCGGCCAGCTCTCGACCTGGGACGAACTCGAGGCGATCAAGCACGGCTGCCGTGAGCGCGGGGTTCACCTGCACATGGATGGCGCGCGCCTGTGGGAAGCCGCGGCCGGGTACGAGCGCAGCGCCGCGCAGATCGCTGCCGGCTTTGATTCGGTGTATGTCTCGCTGTACAAGGGCCTGGGCGGTCTGGGTGGCGCGATGCTGGCCGGCAGCCGCGAGTTCGTGGCACGCTGCGCCGAGTGGTTCCGGCGCCAGGGCGGCAACGTGATCCACCGCTCGCCGTACATCGTGGCAGCCGCGATGGACTTCGATGCGCGCCTGGCAGCGATGCCCGATTATTTCAGGCGCACGCAGTTCCTGTACGCGGCGCTGCAGGCGCACCCGGCAATCCGCGTCAACCCGGCCGCGCCGCAGACCAATATGCTGCATCTGCACCTGCCCGTAGCGCGCGAGCAGGCATTGGCGATCCGCGACGCACTGGCGATCGAGGATGGTATCTGGCTGTACAACCGCGCCGCCCATGGCGCGCTGCCCGATACCAGCGTCGTTGAAATCTATGTGGGTGACAACCTGCTGGCGATGCCCGACACGGCGCTGCACCTGGCGCTGCAGCGCTTTGCCGACCGGCTGGCCGTACCAGCCTGCGCCACCCCAGGTGCCCCCATCTGCACCGGATGATAGAATGACGGGTTGTTAGTTCCTTCATACCACCACCCGCAATGCGCCAATATCTCGACTTCATGCGCCATGTCCAGCAGCATGGCGCCACCAAGACCGACCGCACCGGCACCGGCACCCGCTCGGTGTTCGGCTACCAGATGCGCTTCAATCTGCAGGAAGGCTTTCCGCTCCTGACCACCAAAAAAGTGCACCTGAAGTCGATCATCCATGAGCTGATCTGGTTCCTCCAGGGCTCAACCAACATCGCCTACCTGAAAGAAAACGGCGTCTCGATCTGGGACGAATGGGCCGACGCCGACGGCAACCTGGGCCCGGTGTACGGCTACCAGTGGCGCAACTGGCCGACGCCCACCGGCGAACACATCGACCAGATCGCGCAGGTGCTTGAGCAGATCCGCACCACGCCCGACTCGCGCCGCATGATCGTCTCCGCCTGGAACGTGGCGGACGTGCCGTCGATGAAGCTGCCGCCGTGCCATGCGCTGTTCCAGTTCTATGTGGCCGACGGCAAGCTGTCGTGCCAGCTGTACCAGCGCAGCGCCGACATCTTCCTGGGCGTGCCATTCAATATCGCCTCGTATGCGATCCTGACCCACATGATGGCCCAGCAGGCGGGGCTGGAGGTCGGCGACTTCATCTGGACCGGCGGCGATTGCCACCTGTACGCCAACCACATGGAGCAGGTCGACCTGCAACTCTCGCGCGACCTGCGCGCGCTGCCGCAACTGGTCATCAAGCGCAAGCCGGACTCACTGTTCGACTACCGCTTCGAGGATTTCGAGATCACCGGCTATGACCCGCATCCCGGGATCAAGGCGCCGGTAGCCGTCTGACGGCGGCCGGCGTTGCCCGGCATATGCAGTGCGCCGGGCACGACAGCATTCTGACTGGAGCACTATGACATTGTTACCCAACGCGTTGATACCGCGCCTGCTTGCGGCCGTGGTCTGCACCGCGCTCACCGTCGTCCAGACCAGCGCGGCAACAACGTCGCCAGGCACGGGCGCGCGCGCTGCCGAGTTCGGCAATTATCTGCGTCCATTTGCGGCCACGTCCTTGTGGAACGCGCGCCCGGTCAACCCGACCTTCGGCACCTTCGTCATTCCAAAGTCGAACTATTTCCCGACCGTCGCGTCGGGCGCGTATTCGACCGGCGTCTTCGTGGCATCGGCAACGGACAAGCCGATGACCGTGGTCGGCCCGGGCTCCACCGGCACCCACACGGTGGGCGTTGCCGACCCCGACAACAACGGCAGCCGCGAGATCACGATTCCCCGCTGGCCTGCAGGCGTGTTGCCGGCGTCAGGCACCGACGGCCATGCCGATATCGTCGACCCGGCGACGAAGACCATCCATTCGTTCTGGCAATTGAAACAGAAAGACGGGCGCTGGACCGCCGCCCTTTATTCGTGGAGCAAGCTCTCCGGTAACGGCTGGGGCGATCCCGCGCATTATTATCAGGGCGCCCGCGCGGTCGGCATTCCTGCATCGGCAGGTCTGATTCGCAAACACGAGATCAAGGATGGTCTGGCCACGTATCCGCATGCGCTGGCGATGTCACTGACCAAGAATGGGCTGGCCAATGGCGTCAACAGCCCGGCCTATATTTTCCCGGCCACCTCGGCCGACAACACGGCAGCAGCCAATACAGGCGCCATTCCGCAAGGCGCATTGCTGATGCTGCCGCCCGGTTTCGACAGCAGCGCGATCACCAATCCGGACCTGAAGAAGATCGTCGAGACCCTCAAGTTGTATGGCGCGTATGTCGTTGACTACAACACCGGCACGCCGTTCGTCATTTATGCCGAAAACGACGCCGGTTTCAATCTGATGCCCAAGGGCTGGGACAACGAGGTCGCTAGCCAGCTCGACCTGGTTCGTGCCGGTCTGCGCCAGGTGACGTCGGTCCAGGGGTGGCTCGATGGTAATGGCAACCCGGCGACCGCCGCGATCAAGGCGCAGCAGAACATGAACGTCTTGTCGATGCGGGGCCCATGGTCACGGCAAGCGGGCACGGGTACGGCTGCCTACGACACCCTCGAGCAGTGCCTGTCGTTCGATGCGACGACCGGCAAGACCGTGTACGTCAACTCGAGCAATGCCGGCATGACGCCCGTGACATGGGCAAAGCCGCAGGCCGGCACGCACGTTCAATTGTCGGTCAGTGCGACCGGCGGCGCCACGTTGCGGCTGCAGGTGACAAGCAACAACGTGATGGTGCAGGACACCCGGGACCTCGCGAACGGGCAATCCCGCCGCTTCATGTGGCCGGCCGACGCCAAATTCACACTGACGGCAACGAGCGGCGCGGCTGGACCGTCGTCAGTCAAGGCCTCGCTGGTCAGATTGCCCTGACGTGATACCCGCCGGGATTACAACCAGAGTCCTGGCGCGATCTTGCGCGCAATCATCCGTAGTTTCTCTTTTGCCCTGTAACTGGAACTACGGTAATTCGCATTCGAATACCCGGAATAACCATCGATGATCGGTTGCACGCGAAAACGCGGAATGATTCTGGTATTCGGTGTGTGCAATGCCTCGTTCATCGTTTGGAAGAATTTCTTTTCCAGCACGAACGATTTGGCATACTCGCCCCGGAAATAGCGGTCATAGGCATCGCGACGGAAGGCAAACGTCCGCAATTCCATCCACAGATTACCGCCCAGCGATTCGCCGATGAGTGGCACGTCCCGCAGGTCGCAATACACCTCGTAATCGGCGGGCGCCGAGCAAATCAATTGCTCGATATTCAAAATTTTCAATCTGCCGGTGACTTTCCAGATGTGATCGTCCGCCTTGATCACATTACTGGCGAGCAGGCCCTCGTCAAACATCCTGAATTCGCCATAGCCTTTGCCCCTGGACGGCGGGTAATCCGAACTGACGCTGATGAATTCCACGTTCTTGAATGACTTGCGCTGCAGCGCGTTTTTCAACGGGGTCAGATCGGTGTCCGAGTTTTCGAGAAACACGATGCGATCGGCGACTTCCGGCGCCACCGCCTCGTAATACCGGAGCGCCTCGATATAGTCGTTCATCCGGATGGCAGGGTCCATCCTCGTCGAACCGGGCATGTCTTTCGATGGCGTGATCGTCGCAGACATCAGGATCACATTGGGTTTTTTGGGGTTCGACATCGTTTTCCTCGCGGCCAGGCCAGCCTTGACCGTTTCTGTTTGTTGTAACTTCAACATCTTACCGCGTTTTTACCGGCACAGGCAGTCGCGCTCGCGACGTCGTAGTTAATGCATCCGAGAAATTCTAAGGTGGTCGTGCGGCTGATTGGCGTCAGGTATCTGCAGCAACGCTTCCCGTCAATACCAGAATCCCCAGTTCGCGTAAATACATTCAAATCTTTGTCCAATAGTAAAGACGCCTGACCGGCTCTGCCATTTAAAAGAAACACATTTGGTTTAGGTATCGCTTTTTAATTTGATCACGTGAACCGGTATCACTTTTTTAATGCCCATAGCAAGAAGGGCAATCTTCTGTTGCAAATCTCCAAAATTAGTGCATATAACTTTTATTTGCCGTGTGGAATTCTTTTCCCTACAGTAATATTCATGGCATCTGACAGGCTGAGAGAGAAGAGCCTGATACGCATCCGATCCTCCTGAATATTGAAGATACCGACATGACACTCTTTTCGCGCACGGTCACCGTGCAGGTCGTCTCCACACTACTGTGCACGTCGCTGGCCGCATGTGGCGGCGGCGGCGCAGATACCGGTTCGGCGACCGCCGCATCGACCGTTTCGAATATCGTTGCGCCGACGCCTGCTGTAACAATGCCCACCACCGACATCGGCGGCGCCTCCAAACTCTCGCCTGCGCAAGACGCGCCGACGACGGGCACCACCCTGCCGGCAGCCTCGCCCACGATCCCGTCGGCACCAGTGTCAGTGACACCATCGGTGCCAGTGGTGACCCCATCGGTGCCAGTCTCGGTGACGCCATCGGTGCCAGTCGCGGTGCCAGTCGCCGTGACGCCATCGGTGCCAGTCTCGGTAACCCCATCCGTACCATCGTCGTCGACCCCATCGTCGTCGACCCCATCAAAGATACCCTCGGCGACCACGCCCGCATCGCAGACCACGCCCTCGAACACCGGAGATGGTATCTTCGGCACCTACTTTCGGCCGTATGCCGCCAACTCGCTGTGGAACTCACGTCCGCTCAACCCGGTGTTCGGCACCTTCGAGATTCCGAAGTCCAGCTATTTCCCGACCGTCGCCTCGGGTGCCTATTCGACCGGGGTCTTCCTGGCGTCCGCGTCCGACTCGCCGATGACCGTCGTCGGCCCGGGGTCGACCGCCACGAACACCGTCGGCGTCGCCGACCCTGACAGTGGCACGAACCGTGTCATCACCCTGCCTCGCTGGCCAGCAGCCGTGTTGCCGGCTTCCGGTACGGACGGTCATGCCGACATCGTCGATCCGGTCACGAATATCGTCCATTCCTTCTGGCAGCTGAAGCAGCAGAACGGCCGCTGGACCGCCTCGATGTACTCATGGAGCAAGCTGGGCGGAACTGGCTGGGGCGATCCATCGCATTATTACCAGGGCGCACGCGCAGTGGGCATTCCTGCTTCGGCCGGCCTGATCCGCAAGCATGAAATCAAGGACGGCCTTGCCGCCTATCCTCATGCGCTTGCCATGTCGCTGACCTTCAACGGCCTGGCCAACGGTAACAGCCACCCAGCCTACGTGTTCCCTGCGACGGCGGCGGACAATTCGGCGTCCGCCAATACCGGCGCCATCCCGCAGGGGTCGCTGCTGATGCTGCCACCGAACTTTGACAGCAGCGCGATCGTCAACCCCGACCTGCGCAAGATCGTCGAAACGCTCAAGTTGTACGGCGCCTACGTGGTGGACCGCAATACGGGTACGCCATTCGTGATCTATGTCGAAAACGACGCCGGGTTCAACCTGATGCCGAAAGGCTGGGACAACACGATTGCCGACCAGCTCGACAAAATCCGCGCCAGCCTGCGTCAGGTCACCTCGGCGCAGTCCTGGGTCGACGGCAATGGCGACATGATTGCCGCAAGAAATGTACCGCAGCAGAACACCAACATCCTGTCGATGCGTGGCGGTTGGTACCGGCAGTCCGGCACCGCCACGGGTGACTATGACGCGATGACCCGCAAATTCTCGTTTGGTGCAACGACGACCAAGACGGTCTATGTGAATGCCAATAACACGGGTTTGACGCCGGTCAAGTGGGCCAGGCCGCAAGCGGGCACGTATGTGAACTTCACGGTCAGCGCCACTGGCGGCGCCCGGTTGCGTCTGCAAGTTAAATCCGGCAACACATTCACGCACGATACGTGGGATCTGGTCGACGGAAAAACAGTGCGGATCCTGTGGCCCGAAAATGCCTCGATCGTCCTGATTGCGTCCAGCGGTACCAGTGGCGCGTCATCGGTCAACGCCGAACTCGTGCCGGCACCCTGACCGTACTGCTGTCCCAACCGAAAGCCGCGCCGCCAGCGCGGCTTTTTTCATGCCAGGACAGCACGATATCTTTGCCCGTTACAATTCATGCATCTGAAATTTAGCTTATGATATTGCTATTGATCACAATAGCGTCACATAGCGCCGCTTAGCGCAGTCAGCTTCACGACTGCCGGTATTGCCGCCCGGTGGCGTTCGACGTCGCAGCCGCCGTGTTCAGCCCGGCCTGCCCTGCTATCCAATTTTAGGAAACCATTCTCTTGATCCAAGCGTTTTCGATCGCCCTGCTCGTGTTGCTATGCATCATACTGGTGCCGGTCATGGTCCTGTTTGCCCAGGCAGTGCTGGCGTGGCGCCCCGTGCGCAGCGCAGCATCCGTGCCCGGACCGCGTCCACGCATTGCCGTGCTGATCCCTGCACACAATGAAGAGGCGGGCTTGCTTGCCACCCTGTCGAGCCTGCAGCCACAGCTCAGCGCCAGCGACCGCATTCTGGTTGTCGCGGACAATTGCTCCGATGGCACGGCCGACGTGGCCCGCCAGGCCGGGGCCAGCGTGATCGAACGCAGCCATGCGCAACTGCGCGGCAAGGGCTTCGCGCTCGACTTCGGCGTGCAGGCACTGGCCGAGACGCCACCGGACGTGGTCATCATTGTCGATGCCGACTGCATCGTTGCCGAAGGTGCCATCGCGCGTCTGGCGACGCTGGCGGCGCACCATCAGCGTCCGGTACAGGCGCTGTACCTGATGCACACGCCAGCCGGTAGCGGACCGCTGAAAAAGATCGCCGAATTTGCCTGGATCGTGAAGAACAAGGTGCGTCCGCTGGGCTGGTTCCGGATGGGCTGGCCCTGCCAGTTGATGGGCACCGGCATGGCGTTTCCCTGGCAAACGATCCGCACTGCCCACCTGGCAACCGGCCACATCGTCGAAGACATGAAGCTCGGGCTCGACCTGGCGCTGGCCGGGAGCGCGCCGATGTTCTGTCCGTCTGCGCTGGTCTACAGCCATTTTCCAGGCAGCGCCGAAGGCGTGCAAAGCCAGCGTACGCGCTGGGAGCATGGCCATCTGAGCGTGATTGCCAGTGCCGCTCCGGCTGCACTCGGTGGCGCCATCCGCCGCCGCAGTGCCAGCCTGTTCGCGTTTGGCCTGGACCTGTGCGTACCGCCGCTGGCACTGCTGGTGTTGCTGGTATGCGCACTGACCGGGCTGAGCTTGATACTGGCCCTGGCCGGCGGCCCGGTTGCACCGTTGCTGCTGGGCCTGTTGGCGGGCGTGGCGCTGGGCATGGCGATTCTGCTGTCCTGGTGGCGTTATGGCCGCGCGGTGCTGAGTGGTAAAGAACTGGCACTCGCTGTGGTCTATGTCTTGGCGAAAATACCCTTGTATTTCCGCTTCCTGTTCCGTCGTCAAGTTTCATGGGTGAGGTCAAAACGTGACAGTGAATAATATTGCGCCGACCGCGCCGGTGCGTGCCCCTGTCGTCACCGACTTCACGCGCCCCGTGTACTGCGTGCTGGGCCTGCCGTTCGATGCACTGAACATGCAGCAGACCGTGGATTTGCTGCTGGCGCGCGTTGGCAATGCCGAGCGCTGTTTTTTCTCGACGCCCAACCTGAACTTCCTGATTACCAGTCAGCAGGACCCGGGATTTCGCGACTCGGTGCTGCGCTCGTCGCTGTCACTCGCCGACGGCATGCCGGTGGTGTGGCTGGCAAGGTTGCTGGGTCTGCCGTTCACCGACCGCGTTGCGGGAGCGACCGTATTCGAACGCTTGCGCGACCAGCGCACGACGCCGATCAGCGTGTTTTTCTTCGGGGGACCGGATGGCGTCGCGCAGAAGGCGGCGGACGTGCTGAATGCCGGCGAAGGCCGCATGCGGTGCGTGGGCGCCTGTTCGCCCGGCTTCGGGACATTGGCAGAGATGAGCACGCCAGCCATGATCGAACGCATCAACGCAAGCAACGCCGACCTGCTCGTGGTGTCACTCGGCGCCAAACGCGGTCAGGTGTGGATCGAACACAATCTGGACACGCTGGAGACGCCTCTGGTCAGCCATCTGGGCGCCGTGGTCAACTTCGTCGCGGGCACGGTCAGCCGTGCGCCTGGTCTGGTGGGCCGGCTCGGGCTGGAATGGGTGTGGCGCATCAAGGAAGAACCGGCGCTGTGGCGGCGCTACTGGAACGACGGCGTGGCGCTCGTGCGCCTGCTCACCACGCGCGCGCTGCCTGCCGCGCTGGATGCGCGGCGCCTGCGCACTGCACATGGGGCGCCCGTACTGCAGGAAAACGACGATGGCGAGCGTTACACGCTGATGCTGCGCGGCATCTGGCGCGATGCGGCCCTGGGCGATCTGCGCGCTGCGCTGGCGCGCGCCACTGCCCGGCCGCGCCGGGTTCATCTGGCCCTGCAGGACGATTGCGGCCTGGACAGTGCCGCGCTCGGCCTGCTGCTGCTGCTGTATGGCCACCAGAGCAAGGTGGGCGCTGCCCTGAGCATCGACGCACAAGGTGCTTCCCTGCGCCGCAGCATGCGCTTGCAGAATGTCGAATTCCTGCTGCAGGGATTGCCTGGCACGACCGTGTCTGCGGCCACGGCCGCCGATCTCGCACCACAACGCTAGTCCGCTGGCGCACCGCGCCGGCGTACCCTGTTTTTCACACTGATTGGATCGTGCAGCATGGATTGGCTCGTATTGTCGCCGTTCGTTAAGACCACCTACCCCGGCTGGTTGATGCCCTTCATCGATGCGGCCAAACACCGTACCCGGCAGGTTCCTGCCGACTACGATCACGACCGCTCGCGCGCGGTGTCTTCGGGACGCCAGTGGCTCGATTACCTGCGCCACGGCTGGCGCGGTTTCAGACAGACCTTTACCAGCAAACCCACCGGCATCGTCACGGCGTTCCCGCAACTGGCGGTGATCGTCGCACTGCTCAAGACGCTCAGCGGCCGCAAGAACGTGCCACTGATCGCCTGGTGCTTCAACCTGGCCCAGCCCTACGGCGGCATCAAGGGCAAGCTGGCGCGTTTCTGCCTGCCGGCGGTGGACGTGTTCGTCGTGCATTCACGGGCCGAGATCGAGATCTACAGCACCTGGCTGCAGCTGCCGCGCGAGCGCTTCGTGTTCGTGCCCCTGAGCGCTGAAATCCGGGATACGGACACCTGGTTTGACCAGGGCGACGACCCGTACATCGTTGCCCTGGGCACGGCCAACCGCGATTACGCGCTGCTCACTGAAGCCGCCGGCCAGCTGGGCTATAAAACCATCATCGTGGCCGGTAGTCACGCCACTGCCCACATCCAGCCACCGCCCTGCGTGAGTTTCCGTTCCAACCTGACGCTGGCCGAGTGCCACCAGCTGGCGCTGTACTCGCGCGTCAACGTGATCCCGATTGCGGACGTGAACGCGCCCTCCGGCCAGGTGACGGTGATCGAATCGATGATGCGCGGCGTGCCCATGGTGGCCACTGCCTGCGCCGGCACCACCGATTATGTCGTCGATGGCGTCGACGGCATCCTGGTGGCGCCGAACGACGTGGCTGCCATGGTGAACGCGCTGCGCACGGTCTGGGAAGATGCCGCACTGCGCACCGCCCTGTCGCGTAACGCGCGCCAGGCCTCGCTCGACAAATTCACTTTCCCGGCGGCTGCGGCGCGCCTGACGGCGCTGATGACGCAGCTGGCCAATCGGCGTTCACGCCCCGATTGATCCCTTGCTGCAGTTGACACCCCATCGCGCCTTCACCGGAGACCGAATTGATTGCTTATTTACTGCTGGCACATGGCAACCCCGCCCATCTTCAACGGTTGATCGCACGCCTGCGCTCGGACGGGACGGCATTCTTCATCCACGTTGACGCGAAAACCGACGGGCGCGCCTTCGCCCATCTGGGTGCGGACGATGTGACGCTGGTGCCGGCACCCGTCGCCGTGCACTGGGGCGATTTTTCCCAGGTGGAAGCGATCCTGCTGCTGATGAAAACCGCGCTGGCGGCGGGCAGTTTCACCCGCTTCGTCCTGCTCAGCGGCGTCGACTATCCGCTGTGGCCGACCGCGTCGATCAACGCTTTTTTTGCCGCGCAACCCGACGCCGAATACATCAACCTGGTCGCGATGCCCTGCGCCGCTGCCGGCAAACCACTGGCGCGCCTGACCTCTTACACACTGCGGCCAACGTTGTCTGTACTGCACCGCTTGACGCTGCGTGTGCTGCTCAAAGCCCGGATCATCCCGCGCCAGCGCGATTTCCAACGTGCACTGGGGGCATTGACGCCGTATGGCGGCTCCACCTGGTGGGCACTGACGCGCGGCGCCTGCACCTACCTTGTCGATTACGTGGCGCGCAACCCGGGGCTGGTGCGCTTTTTCAAGGGCACGCAATACGCGGACGAGACGTTCCTGCACACGATTCTGGGGAACTCGCCGTTCATGGCCAACGTCAGGCGCAATCTGACCTATACCGACTGGAGCGCAGGCGGGGCCAGCCCGGCCAATATGTCGGCCCGCCACATCGACTACTTCCGGACCAATACGCAATTTAGCGCCGACGATGTCTACGGCAGCGGGCCGATGATCTTTGCGCGCAAATTCAGTGACGGCGACGCTGCGCTATTGCAGGCGATGGACGCAGGACTACCGGCTCACCACTGAAACACACGACAACGGCAACTGAAGGCATACAACCGGCATGGCAAAAGATTTGTTGAACACGATACCGGCGACGGCGGGCCGCGATGAAAAATACCCGCTCCCCGTCTTCGCCATGGGTGACACTATTCCGAAGCAGATCCATCAATGCTTTTTCGGTGCGCGCACATTTACCGAAGAGCTGGCGAACAATGTGGACCATATCAAGGGCCTCAATCCGGGCTGGACGCACACCCGCTACGACGAGCCCATGATGAAGCAATTTATTCTGGAAAATTATGGCGCCACGATCCTGCGGTATTACGAGCGGATCAATCCAAATTATGGCGCGGCGCGCGCCGACCTGTTCCGCTACCTGCTGCTGTATAAGGTCGGCGGCGCCTATCTCGACATCAAGAGCACGATGACGCGGCCGTTCGACGACTTCATCACGCCGTCGGATCGTTACTTATTGGGGCAATGGGACGATCCGGATAATCTGGACCGCCTTGGCTGGGGCATGCACAGGGAAATCGCGCATGTCGACAAGGGCGAGTATCAGCAATGGCACATCATTTGCGCGCCGGGCCACCCATTCCTGCGCGCCGTGATTCTGTCCGTGCTGGCCAATATCGACCGCTATCTGCCATGGAAAAACGACACCGGTGCGCATGGCACGTTCCGGCTGACGGGGCCCGTCGCCTACACGCTGGCGATTCATCCGCTCACCGCGACGCAGCCCTACCGACTCATCGACAGCCGCGACAGTGGCCTCGTGTATTCGATCCTGAACCAGCGCAGCCACGCCAAGCTGTTTACGTCCCATTATTACCGGCTGACCGAATCGATCGTCACGCTGAACACATTCTGGACCGTCGTCGGCCAGCTGCGTCATTTCAGGCAGCAGACGAAGGCGCTGATCAAGCGCCAGGTGAAACGGATGCTGGGCCGCCCGACCTAGCGCGCAGCATCAGCTGGATGCTAGCGGATCGAGCTGTCCAGCGACATCCTGAATTTGCCGGCCCTGATTTTCCGCAGCGCGAATTTGGCATGCTTTGAGCGCAGCATCACGCCCAGATCCCGGAGCGTCAGCCGGATCTGGTCGTAACCCGCCAGTGAATACAGCATGCCGGCGAGGTCGCCGCGCTGACAATGCTTCTGATAAAACAGGTGGGCCGCGCGGATGATTTTCTCCGACGACTTCTTGGTGATCCGCTCGAACTCGTGCGAGATATCCATGATATAGGTATTCGCCTGGATGCTGTACGCCGGACCACCTGTCTTGATCAGCCGCACCCACATATCCCAGTCCTGCCACGCCGGCATCGCGGGGTCGAACCCGCCCGCATCCTTCATGCGCTGCGGCGTCGTGAATACCTGATTGCCGACAGCGTTCGATTGCACGATCTGCTCGGCCGATACCGACGCTTCTGTGTCCCACAATGCGACGTTGTCGCCGGCATTGACGATGCGCCGGTCGAACAGGCACGAGAAATGCACGCCCTTCGCCTGCTGGCGATGCCACTCAGCCAGAAAGGTCGCGAGTCGGTGCGGCAGAAAAATATCGTCGTCGTCCAGACCGGTAATGAATTGGCCCTGCGCCACCTGAATGGCCTGATTGCGCGCCGCGCAGGCGCCGACCGACGTGTCATTGTGAATCAGCGTGATCGAGATGTTCTCATTCAGGCCGTTCACATAGTCGCACGTACCATCATCGGAACCGTCCGAAACAACGATGAGTTCAATGGGCCGGTGCGTCTGCGACAGGACGGAATTGACGGCGCGCTTCAACAGATCAAGGCGGTTCTTGGTGGGGATATAAACGGTAATCAGGTTTTCCATAGGAACGTCGTCGATCTCGATAAAGTGTAACAGCGCGGGACTGGCAGCATGCCGGGCACGATCACCCGGTCTTCATGCCAATCATTTGTTTGCAGCTCTGCACCACTGCTTTCGAAAACATCATGATCAACGCCCCGTAGATCACGGCGCCGGTGACGGTGACCGTGATCAGGATCGTCTGCGGCGCATAACCGGCGTTCGACAGCACATTGAACAATGGATAGATGACCGCGACCATCACCCCGGAGAACATCACGGGCTGCCAGATCACGCGCAGCAAGGCGGCCAGGCTCGTATGCAATTCCCGCGTGGCGTAATAAAAATGCGGCAGCCCGTTGAGGATATTGGCAATCAGGTAGCAGGCAGCCACGCCCTGGATACCCCAGTTCACACCGATGAAGAAGCTGCCGACCTGCAGGACCGAGCCCAGCAAACCCAGACGCATCATCAAATCGGTGCGTCCGGTCGACATGAACACGGAGCCGGTCGTGGAAATCAGCGATTGCAGGAAACCGACCGGCGCCAGCCAGGCCAGCACGATCGGCACCTGCGCCCACTGCTTGCCCAATGCGATCGCAACGAACGGTTCACGCAAGACCCACAGACCCGCCATCATGGGCGCGGTCAGCGTGGCAATCATGGCCAGCGCGCGGAAATACAGCTGCGCCATCTTGTCCCGCTCGGCCTGCTGTCGGCTCATGACCGGGAACAGTGCCCGGCCGGCGACGTAGCTCATGCTCTGCAACGGGAACATCATGACCTTGTAGGCTTGGCCGTAGATACCCAGCTGCACCGAGCCCAGGACGCGGCCGATCACCATGCTGTCGGCATTGCGCGCAAAAAAGTTGATGAAGTTAAAACCGGTCAGATTGCCACTGAATCCCCACAGCGAGCGCAGTTCGGACGCGCTCCAGACCTTCTTCGGACGCCACGGGCTTGCCAGCCACAGTTGCGTGGACGAGCACAGCGCCGATATCACCGAATTCCACACCAGGCTGTACACGCCGTAGCCAAGCAGGGCGAGCGTGATCGCAACCGTCAGGCCGATGACCGACGACACGATCTCGATGCGCGCCAACGTCTTGAAGCCGGACCGGCGTTCCACCAGCGACTGATGGACGGCACTCGCGCTGGTGATCGGAAACACGATCGACAACAGGCACAGCACCGGCGCCAGCCGGTCGATACGGAAGTACGCTGCCAGAAATGGTGACGCGAGCACGAGCGCCAGCGTCAAGAACAAGCCCATTGCCATGTTCAGCCAGAACACGGTACTCGTGGTCTGGTCGGTCAGGTCCTCTTTCTGCACCACGGCGGCGCCGGTGCCCATGTCGCGCAGCAGAAACGCGAAATTGGTGGCGACGGTGGCCATTGCCAGCAAGCCGTATTCGGACGGCGGCAGCAGCCTGGACAGGATGGTCAGGGAAATCAGCTGCAAGATGATTCTTGAAGCCTGCGACAGCGTGAGCCATCGCGCATTGGACATTGCAGACATCAGGTGGTTGTTCTTTCCGCGGTAAAGCCGTAGGCGCCGATCATGGCCCGGATCTGGTTATCGTTCATCATTGCGCCCAGGTTGTCTTTCCACAGTGCGACTTCCTGTGTCCCTTCCCAGCAATGGATTTCTTGTTGATGCGGCACGCGCTTGAACGTGGCGCCATTCGCCCGCGCCATCCACCAGAACCAGATATCGTCACCACGCGGGCAATAGGTCGTAAAGGCCTCGACATTCAGGACTTCAGGCTTGAACACATTCGGTGGATACAGCACGCCGCCGATCCCGGTCGGGAAATTCAAGCGGCTGGAGGTGAGATCGGCGGTTTCGAATTCCCATTCGTTGTAAGGCACGGGCAGCCCGCTGGCATCGAGCTTGACCCGATGCATGCGGTGCGCGATTACCTCGAGCTTGCCCGGATCGCGCGCCTGCACCAGTTGCTCCAGCCAGTCGGGCCAGTAGTGCACGTCGTCGTCGGCAATCACGATCGGCGCATTGCAGCCCTGCTGCAATAGCGGGATCATCTTCTTGTAGGATTTCAGGTCGTCGCACGGGATGATTTCCAGCCCCGCAGCGCGCAGCGCGGTCACTGCCGGCGGCAGCGCGGCCATGTCGGCGCGCCCGATCCACAGAATGATGCGATCGGCCACATGCGACTGCGACAGCAAGGATTTCAGGGTCAGGTGCAAGGTGCCGAAACGGGGCGGATAGGACGTCAGCGACACGATGACACCGCTGCCCGAGCGTTTCGCGCGCGCGTAGCGCCGGCCTTGCCTGAGCCAGTTCAGTTCGATCTCGGCGTGCAGCGCCAGCATCTTCAGTCGCCAGCGCAGCTTGAGGTAAATATCTCTTGTCCAGCTAATCATACATCGTGTTCTCGGAGTGCCAAAAAATTGCGGTCGTGAGCGAGCTGCGCCAGCGGGCCATCAGGCCAGTGCGCTTGCGCGTCAAGCCATGGACTGACGCATCAGTTGCGCCAGTTTCGCCGCTTCGGTGTCGACGGCGTGGCGCGCCAGCACGCGCCCGTGGCCGGCCTCCCCCATCGCCTCGAGCTCAGCTGGCGACGCCGCCAGGCAAGCCTCCAGTGCAGCAGCAAGCGCGTCCACGTCGCCCGCCGGGAACAGCCAGCCCGTCTCGCCGTGGCGCACCAGTTCGGGAATGCCGGCGATATAGGTGGTCAGTACCGGACGGCGCAGTGCCATGGCTTCCATGACCACGACCGGCAAGCCTTCGGCAAAGCTCGGCAAAACCATGGCGCGCGCCGCCAGCATTTCCTCGCGCACCTGGTCGCCGTTGATCCACCCGGTGATACTGATGTGACTGCCCAGATTGTTCGCGGCGATCAGCGCCTCGAGCTCGGGGCGCATTTCACCGTCACCGGCCAGCACCAGATGGATCGGGATGCCTTTGGCGACCACGGCCTGCACCGCGCGCACCAGCAGCATCTGGCCCTTCTGTTCACACAGGCGGCCCACGCACACCAGGCGCGGCGCGGCGGGGCTCGGCTGCGGGGGTACGGCGTGGAAGCCCGGATCGATACCGCAGTGAACCACCTGCACCTTGGCCCAGTCCGCATACGCGGCCCAGCGGAACAACTGGCTGCGGCCGAACGAGCTGACGGCGACCACGAAGGCCGAGCGGCGGATCTTTTCGCCGAGCCACAAGAGTTCAGGCTTGTCGAATTCTTCCGGGCCGTGCACCGTGAAGCTGTACGCAGGGCCGCCAAGCATGTTCGCGAGCATTGCCACCTCGGTGGAATTGGTGCCAAAGTGCGCGTGCAGATGGCGCGCGCCATGCGCCGCCATCCACGGCACGATCCTGCAGGCTTCCGCCAGATAGATCAGGTGCAGCGGCAACGGGCGATCGGCGCGCAGGCCGATCTTGCAGGCCAGGCCCAAGGCCCTGGCAAACCGGCCAGGGCGCTTGACGGCCATGCGCAGCACGTCCAGCGCCATGGCCAGCGCGCCGTCCTGCAGCACATAGCGCGTCAGAGCGCGCTCACGCACGTCGTCCTCGTCGCGCAGTTCGTCTTTCCAGCCGCGCACGGCCAGGCGCTGCACCTTGTAACCCTGGCGTTCGAGCGCCAGGATTTCGCGCCGGATGAAACTGTGACTGATTTTTGGGTACTGGTTCACCAGGTACGCGATATTCATACTTTTCCTTCATGATTGCCGGGCAGGCCCGACCTGGTCGCCCGGTGACGTGCTGTACCTGTTCTGGTCGTCGCTGCCTTGGTAGCTGCGTGCAGATTCACCAGCGCACAGGCGCCGCCGACCGCGAACCACAGGTACCAGTTGAACACCAGGTAGCGGAACATATTGTCCGAGAACGACACGATCAAATACTGGATCACGATTGCCAGCATCAGGAACCCGGAGACGGGATCGATACGGGCCAGCGTGCGCAGCGTACCCAGCACGCGGGCGTATAGCCACAGGTAGCACAGCACGCCAACCACGCCCATCTCGAACAGGAACTGCACATACACGTTGTGCGCATCCCACCGCACCGTGCGGTCGGCCGGGAAGAACGTCGCCACGTGGTAGCCGAACCCGTCGAGACCATAGCCAAGGAGCAGGCGCGACGTTTCCATCCAGCCGATCGCCGATTCCCACAGCAGCACGCGCCAGGCAAACGAGTTGAGCTGCGCATTGCGCATGACTTCATTGCCCTGCCCCAGATCCATCAGGCGTTCGTTCACCGCCGGCACGAACAGCAGCAGCGGCAACAGAAACAAGTACAGCAGGTAGCTGCGCTTGAACAGCAGCGCATACAGCACGAATACGAGGAAACACGCGAGCCAGGCGCTGCGGGTCTGCGTCAGCAGCAACTGGAGCATCAACACAGGCATGTAGATGCACACGGCCATGCGGGCACGCGGCGTGATGTTGTACAGCGGGCTCTTGAGCATGTACAGGCCCAGCACCAGAACCAGTGTCAGGTAGAACGCGAGCACGTTGGGATGCGAGAACGTCGACTGCAGGCGAAAACTCCCGTCGCGCATGTGCAGCGCGATATCGACAAGCGCATACAGCGTGGGCAGCAGCGACGAATACAGCACCAGGCGGATGGCCTTGTTGAAGTCGTCGTTCGAACGCACCATGTAGATCGCGATGATGAAGATCGCGAAGTTGGACAGCATGCCCAGATACATTTTGAGCGCATTCGTCTTTTCATACGACAGCACCAGGCCCACGCTCATCATCACGAGGAACGGCAGCCAGTAGCGCGCCAGTTTGCCCGGAAACTCACGCGGCTTTTCCATCACCATCATGCAGGCGATGATGATCACGAACAGGTTGATCAAGCCACCGATACCCATGCGCACGCTGCCAATGCCGAACTGCGTCGATTCCAGCACCATGTCACCGACCGACCGGAACAGCAGGATCAGCATCACGAGCTTTTTATAGTCGTAGATCAAGAGCACGCCGAGCAGCAGCAAGGCGGGCAAGGCCGCAAGACGGCCGAACTGATAACCCATGCTGTCGCCAAACATGGGAATCACGGCGCCCACAGCCAGGCTGAGAACGACCAGGCCCAGGATGGTCCAGGTCGGGACGCCAAAGGGCTGCCTCAGCCAGTCAAGCATGCGTTCTGATCGATTCAACATTCCCTGCGACCACTAGACCAGTTCAGGCGCGACGCGGATGCGGCGCTTGCCAGGATACCGACGCACGAGCCAGCCGCGCACTGCGTGCCACTCGCCCGTTTCGGTGATGTCGCCCGAACGGAATCGGTTGTAGCGCCACAGCAGCGACGCCCAGTTACGGGTCGAAATCGCCTTGCGATAGCGCAGTTCGCGTTCGATCTCGGGCGATGCGCCAAACACCTTGCGCACGCTGTGTGCCATCTTCTCGAATTCGGCATCGAAGTTGCGCTTGCCGCCGACGTCCATCAGGATACCGCCGTGATTGCAGAACGGCGCCGGATCGAACCACGGCAGGTTGTGCATCGTGCAGAACGAGCGCGTCAGCGAGCGCGAAATCGCCAGCGAGACTTCCATCTGCTCGGTGAAGCTGGTGATGCTGACGTTTTTGCCGTGCCAGCGGTACTTCAGCAGCTTCTGCGGCAGATTGGTCACCTTCCCCAGGATCGCGAGCTGGCCGAACAGGAAATAGTCTTCGGCCAGCGACGGCACATCGATGCGCTCGTTCTCGGGCAGGATTTTCAGAATGTCGATACCGTAGCGCACACCCATTTTCTGGACCGGGTCGAATCGCAAAGTCGAGGCCGGATGCGACACCGGATTACGGAACAGGCTGGCAGCACCGATGCGGGCGGTGCCCACTGGCAGGCGCAGATCGTCGAGCTTGTTACCGGCGGCGTCGATGACATCGGCCTGGCCGCTGACAACGATGCATTCCGGCTGCGCCTCGAACGCGGCCAGCGTCAGCGCCATGCGGTCCGGCAGGCAAATATCATCGGCGTCGTGGCGCATGATGAACTCGCAGTCGGCGATGTCGATGCCGCAATTGAGCAGGCCTGACAGGCCTTTCGCCTGCGGGAAGGAATGCACCTCGATGCGCGGGTCGCGCGCATGGTAGGCCTGGGCCATTTCAACGCTGCCATCGGTCGAGCCGTGATCGAGCACCAGCAGGCGCCAGTCGGTGTAAGTCTGCGCGATGACGCTATCGATCGCTTCAGCCAGGTAGTCCTTGCCGTTTTTCACCGGCAGTAAAATATCAATTCGGGCCATTCTGTACCTTAGTTAGAGCTGATTCTTCTTTGCCATGCGCATACGGCTGGCGCTGCGCCGCCATGGCGTCGATCGTATCGAGCAGGGGCGCTGATGCGGCGGAAAACTTGCGCGCAAACAGCACTTCGCGCCGCTCGCCGGGGCTGTTCTTGTACGCCGACGCGCGCACGCCAGGCCCCTGGAACTGCGGCAGATAGCTGGCGTCAAGCATGTCGGGACCGGTCTTGCCGGGCGTCCACCGGGTGAACGTCAGGCTGTGGCTGATACTTGACCTGAAGCGTGAATTCCACAGGATGTACTGGAAATAGAATTCATCGGGACAATCCACGAGCTTGCAGTACCCATACACCTGCGGCGCGCGGGCAGTCACGTCCAGCACATATCGTACGGCGGCGTCGGTCAGACACCACCACTGCGAACCGGTGACCAGATCGCCCGTCAATACCTTGCGGTAATCGCGTGGCGGCAGCACCCGATTCAGAAAATGCTGCAGCGGCCAGCGATAGCGCCCCAGGGGTTTGCTCTTGCGGATCGACACGCGGGAGATACGTTCCAGCGTCTTGCCATACGTGGTATCGGGCAGTGCAAACGTTTCGATGAACTCGGTCTCGCGATGGTCCGCGAGAAATGCTGCGATATACGCCGGCGTCTGCAGCGGATAGCAGGCGCCGCTGAGCAACACGTAACGGTCGAAGCGCCCCGGCTCGGTCGTCGCGGTCTTCATCAGTTCCAGCGTTGCCTTCACCAGCGAGATATCGCCCCAGGCGCCATTCACGCGCCGCTTGCAGAACGTGACGGCCTGCGCCAGTCCGGCAAACGCGTTCAGATCCACTTTGGCGTCGATGTGGACAAAGAACGCCACGCCGGGCGCCGCCAGCCGCGCGACCAGGCGCTGCAGATGCGCCGGCTGATCGTGCGCCAGAATCAGGTACGCGATACGCACGCTCAATCTTGCACCATGCCGATCGCGGCGCGGGCCGATACGGGAACCAGCGGTGCCACAGGGCGCAGGCGGCTTGTCGTCATCATCATCGATCAGTACTCGTTGAGTACCGTGCCCACCAGATGCACGCGCGCGTCGGTCAGCAAATCCACCAGATCGCGCATTTTCTTGAAGTGGCTATGGTTCTTGTGCGCCACCATGACGGCAGCGCCGGCGCGGCTTGCGACCACCTGGGCATCGGGATACTCGGCGCCGGCCGGGGTATCGATCAGGATCACGTCGTAATCGTTGCCCAGTTCGCGCAGCAGCTTGCCAAACGCTGGCGACCCCAGCAGTTCGGACGGGTTCGGCGGTAACGCGCCGGCAGTCAGTACGGACAGGTCGACCAGCGCCGGTACGCGCTGGATCGCCTCGTGCCCGCTGCGCCCGGCCAACACGCCCGACAGGCCGGCGCGGTTTTCCAGGCCGAACAGCGCGTGCTGGCGCGGCGCACGCAGGTCGGCGTCGATCAGCAAGGTGCGCTGATGCTGCTGCGAAAACACGACGGCCAGGTTGGCTGCCAGGAAACTGCGCCCGTCGCCCGATTCGGCGCTGGTGATGGCCAGTGCGCGGCGCTCGTCGCCCGTTTCGAACCAGCGCCACAGCAGCTGGTTGCGCAGTGCGCGCAGCGATTCGACGCGCGTGGTGAACGGTTCGTAGGCAGCCACGACTTCGTCGCTGATGGCACTCTGGCCGGCCAGCAGGTACGGGTAATCGTACTGGCGCGACAGTGCCAGCTCGATATCGGCATCGGTCAGAATGCCCATCTCGACGGCGGCGTCGCCAAAGCGCAGTTTGCGTTCGATCGAGAAGCGCATCACCTTGTCCGCATCGGCCACCGACAGGCGCCCGTTGCGGATCAGGATGGCACCGATCGAATCGTCCGACCCGGTGCGGGCGGCGTTGTCCGTCAAGGCGACGGCCGGGGAAGTGGAATTCATCGTTGACGCTCCATGCTGGTCAATATGCTGATGCGCCATTTATGTCGGCCGCGTCAGGTTGCCGGTGCGCTTGGCGCCAGGCGACTTGGGAAAGGATTTCTTCGCGCTGGATGCCACGCGGGGTTTCTGCACCACGCCCAGCATCGGCAGGCCGAACGCGTCGGACAGATGCGAGGCGGAACGGATGCGCTGATCCAGCAGTTCCAGGACCAGGACTGCGCCCAGGCCCAGAATCGTCCCGGCAATGATGGCCAGCACGATGTTGAGCGACACACGCGGACCGGCCGGCTGCAGTGGTGGCGTGGCAGCGCTCAGCACGGCGATATCGGCCTGCTTGGACTCGCCTTCCAGGCTGATCGTGTTCAGGCGCTGGCTGGCCGATTCATAGGCGCGACGGGCGTTCTCCGCTTCGTTGGTCAGCAGATTGAATTCGTCGCGGGCGCCGTTCAGGGATTGCACACGGTCTTTTTGCGCTGCCAGGGCGGCGCGCAGCTCGCCTTCGCGGCGCTCGCTGATATCGGCCGAGGCCACCACGCTGCTGGACGAATTGCGCTTTTGCTGTTCCAGGTTCGAGCGCAGCTTGGCCACTTCAGACTCGGCTGCCTTGTACTGCGGGTGGTTCGACGCCAGGCGCTGCGAGATGTCGGCAAACTTGGCTTCGGCCAGCGACAGGCTCGTCTGCAGGGTCTGCACCACCGGATTGTTCATCACGTCGGGCGAGCTGCTGGAGTTGCCCTGGGCCTGGCTGCGGCGCGAGGCAGCGTCCATGCTCTGGCTCTGCACGACCACCAGCTGGCTCGACAATTCGTTCAGGCGCGCAGTCTCGACGTCCAGGCGGTTGTCCGCACTGTAGATATTGTTGTCCTTCTGGTACTTCGACAGGCGCGACTGCGCCAGCTCGTAACGGTTGCGCAGGGTCTTGATCTGGGCCGTGATGTAGCTGCTCGCACGCTGCACCGGATCGGTCTTGAGCTGGACACTGATGTCGAGGTAGGCGTTGGCGAATGCATTGGCCGCCTTCGACACGAATTGCGGGTCGGTGCCACGGAAGTTAATCGTCAGCACACTGCTCTCGCGCGCCGGCACCACGTCCACGTTGCCGAGCAGTGAATCGGCCAGCCACTCGCGCAGCGTGCCGCCATTGCCGCCGGTGGCATTCTGGAAGCGCGCCTGCGCGTCTGGCGCGTTGGCCAGGCCCAGATCGTCGACGACCTTCAGCGCCACGCTCTTGCTCTTGATGATGTCGACCTGGGTCGCGATATAGCCGGGCATCAGCTGGGCTGGCGCGCTCAGGCCCGTCACCGGATCGACGCCCTTGTAATTGACGACCATCGACACGGTGGCGGCATATTTTTTTGGCTGCATCATGCTGAAGACGACGGCAGCGAGCACCGTCACGCCGAGCGCGAGAAGCACGATCTTGTAGCGTGCGCGCAAGGCGAGTAACAACAGGCTTGGGTTCATGGTTGGCTTTCAGTAAAGTGCAATGGCGCGCGCACGTGCGGCGCGCGCTGGACAGGGCGACGGTGCGTGATCAGAACAGGCTTTCCTTGACGTACACGACGTCATCGGGCTGGAGCAGATCGTCGCCCTTCACGCTGATGATCTGCATCTTGCCGCTCGCGTCACGGCGCTTGACGCGAAGGCCGCGCTCGGTACCGCGCGCCGTCAGGCCGCCGCCGGCCGACAGGCCCTGCAGCACCGTCATCTGGCGCTCGAGACGCAGCATGCCTGGACGCTGCACTTCGCCGTAGATATAGAAGCGCGGTGCGCGCTCGACGAAGATGACGTCGCCGCCCTGCAGATCGTAGTTGCCCGCCATGTCGGCGGTGCGCATCACTTCGGCCGTGTCCAGCGCGTCCTTCGTGACCTTGCCGTTCCGTGTGCGCACGACGGTGACGATGTCGCCACCGTTGGTGTCGATGCCGCCGGCCAGCGCCAGCATGTCCAGCACGCTGCGGCGCCCGTCGATGGCATAGCGGCCAGCCTTTTTGACCTGGCCCAGCACCGAGACCTGCTGGCTCGTCAGCGCCGTGATCAACAGATTGACCTGCGGCTTTTTCACGAAGTTGCCACGCTCGAGCATGCTGGCAATTTTTGCCTCTGCTGCCGCGCTCGACAACCCAGCCACGGCCACCTGGCCAACCAGCGGCATGGTGACGAACCCCGATTCGCTGACGCGGGTTTCCACGGCCAGATCGGGATTGCCGAATACCGAGATCTTGACGACGTCCCCGCCGCCGAGCACCAGCTCATCGGCGTGCGCGCTTCCCATGCTCCAGGCCAGCATGACGGCGAAGATACCAAGCAAGATTTGTTTCATGTTAAGTTCATTCCATTCACAAAGTGTCGATAGTGCAAATCAGATCGTTCGTTGGTGTTGGCGAGGGCGGAACGTTGTTGAAACCCGTTCTTCGCCAGTTGTTCGCCAACCATCAGTTAAATTGCAACGTGGCGTTGATGGATCCGCCATTTGCCTTGTAGCTATTGGTTCCTGCGGCGAGGCTACCGGAGCGCTGCTCCTGGAAGGCCCGCGCCTTGATGGTGATATTACGCAGCGGCTTGTAGACGAGTGCGACCGACTTCGTGTCGCGGCTGTCGCTGGCCAGATCGACCGCGACCACTGGCTGGGCTGCGCCACCGAACGGCTTGAACTCGCGCTCTTCGCGCCGCACATCCACCTCGGCCTGGATCTTCGACGTGAACTCCCAGGTCACGAGCGCACTGGCACCGTTGGCCAACGCACTGCCGATCAGCGCCCCGTCAATGGCGGCAAATTCGCGCCATGCCTGGCCGGTGACCTTGATGCGCCCCGCCGGCGTGTAGTTGACGATCAGCCGTGCATTGGTCCCGCTGTCGTCGCGCGTCGACTGGCCCATCTGCTTGCGCTGCACCCAGCCGCCAAGAAACAGCAGTTGCGTGCTCCCCGTGGCCAGCCACAGGACGTTGAGTTTCGCTTCGTCCTGGTCATAGCCGTTGATCATCATGCCCGTGTTGCCTGCCGTGAGCCAGTTCGGATACTTGCCTTCCAGCCGGCGCAGCTGAAAACCGGCCGTGCTGCCGCTGCGTGCCAGATAGTCGAAGCCCGCGACCCACGAATCCTCGGTCCGGTCACTGGCGCGCTGTGACGCCAGTTCGTAGGCGTACTCTTCTTTCGATACCTCGCCACGCAATTGCCAGCTCGGGTGGAAGCGCCAGCGGCCGTCTGCATAACGCTTCTTGCTTACCCGCAGATTGCGCTGAACGACGTCGAAATCCGCGAACGACGCCAGCTCCTGCCGGTAGTAGCCGCCGATATGCCCGTCGAAACGCGAGGCAACGAACCAGTGCCAGTCGCCACGGATGTCCTTGCGCAGATAATCCAGCTGGCTGTTACGGTCAAACTTCACCGACGAGAAGTCGGCAAACGCGGTGAGTATCTGACGACTGACGGGGCGCTCGAAGCGCACACCGCCACCGGCACTACGGTAGGTGTCACCACGCGCCGCTGACCGCGTTGCCTCGTCATTTGAAGCACGAAACAGGTTGTCGTCATGTTCAACGCCGGCACTGACAAACGGCCGAAGCGTACCGGACAGTGCGGGCGTGCTGGACAGGGAACCAGCCAGCGCCACACATGCTGCCGCAGTCAGCTTCAGGCAAAGACGGCTGGCTGGCAGCCGGCTGACCGACCGCGCAGTGCTGGAGCCAACATGACGTTCGCAGGTTCGCAGTAAGTACAAGAAGAATCCCATCCCAAATAAACTGTTTTCACGCTTCTTCCCGCTCGCTTGCAACACATGCACGCCGTACACTTTTTAATCAGCGCAATAAAGACAGCATGGCCCAGCGGGCAAACATGTCTTTTTATCAGGATAAGTTGCAATTCTACTACATCACTTCAAGAACACGCGTTCGATACGCGCGCCTCAAATGGCATGTCTGGCAGCGTTCCAGCAGTGTTCAAGCAGTGCGCCGCCAGGGTGTCAGTACGCAGTCTTGTGGAACCAGACCGAGAAGGCCGTCATGACGAGAATCTTCATGTCCAGCATCAGCGACCAGTGCTCGATATAGTGAAGATCGTGCTCGACGCGGCGCTGCATCTTGTCCAGCGTATCGGTCTCACCCCGGAAACCGTTCACCTGCGCCCAGCCCGTGATACCCGGCTTGACGTTGTGGCGCGCGTAATATTCCGAAATGATGGCGCCGAATTCCAGGTTGTGCTTGATCGCGTGAGGCCGCGGACCGACGATCGACATATGGCCGAACAACACGTTAAAGAGCTGCGGCAATTCGTCTAGGCTGCTGCGACGCAGGAAGCTGCCGACACGCGTGACCCGGCTGTCGAAGCGCGTTGCCTGCTTGACTTCGGCGCTGGCGCAATCGTCGAACTTCATCGAGCGGAACTTCCAGACTTCGAATTCATGGTTGTTGAAGCCATGGCGCCGCTGTTTGAAGATCACCGGACCCGGGCTATCGAACTTGATCGCGAGCGCAATGATGGCCAGAACCGGGCTCACCAGGGCAAGCAGGATGCTGGAGATCAAGAGGTCTTCGGCACGCTTGAGACGCCCCATCTGCTCGCCGACGCGGCTGTTGGCAATCGTCAGGACTGGCACACCAGCCAGGCGTTCCATATTAATGGACGGGAATTGCCAGACAACGTTGTTTGGCACCAGGTCGATCCTGACCGGCACGGTGCGCAGTTTCGTGAGCAAGGCTTCGACCCGCTCCGTTGCCAGCCAGGGTAGCGCTACCACGACACGGTCAACGGGATTGGCGCGGATGTAATCGAGCATCGTGCACGTGGAACCGAGCATATGCTTGCGCAGCGTCGCCGGGATGCCCCGCTCGACGCGATCGTCGAACACACCCAGCACCCGGATATTTGCATGCCCGCTGCGCTTGATCGCGTTGACGATCAATTCGGCGCGCTCGTTGGCGCCGACGATGATGATCGACTCGTCGAGCATGTGCGCCATGCGCGCACGGTAGATGATCCGTGTGAGGATCAGGCGATTGGCCAGCAGCAGGACAAACCAGGCGCAGGCACTGGTGGCGACCCAGACGCGCGAATACTCCGACAACGTGCCGGACAGGTAGCCAACGATCATGATCAGGGAAAGACCACCGAAGAAGCCCAGCCCGAGTTTACTCAAGAGCGCATTGAGCGACAGGATTTCGCGCTCGCGATACGCCTGCGCGCAGTGCAGCGACACGATGATGACGAGCGTGCTGAGATAGATGAAGAGGTGGCCGGCCGTGCTCAGCTTGGCATCGAGACCGAAGCGCACATAAAAGCCGCCGAAACCTGCCAGCAGCAGGACAGCGACGTCGGAGATCTTGAGCAGATTGATGAAGAATGGCAGCCAGTATCTGGCAGACGACTGCGCACTGCCCTTTTTCAGCAGCGAGCCGAGGTCGCCCGCAGCGTCAAGCGATCGATGCTTATCGTGTTTGCCGACAGTGGCAGCAGGGTCGAAGTTATTCATCGTGACAGATCCAATCATCATGAATTGAATAAGGTACGCAATATTTTCCCGGCAGGCGCGCCGTCTTGGGCGCACCATCGCGAACGCTGGCAACTACGATCGAGGCGCGACTGGCCATCTACGCAGCGAGCACTGCCGTTACCGGAAACCGCCTTCCATGCATGCCATGGCGCTGGATTTGCTTGCCTTATCCAATTGTTTGCTGCAGCGCCGCGAAACGCATACCACTCAAAAAGAAAAAAATGAAACCGACTACATCAAAGATTTCAGCAAAAATATTTTTGCATCATTTGATGCACATCAATAACATAACTAGACTATATGCTAATTGAGCTGCAAAGTCATTAGTTTTGACGCGACGCAGCAAAATATATAAATTACAACTAGCAACGGAATTTCCTTCGTTGCAAGCCGTCTTCGTCCCCTACCCACCAGGCATCAGCTGCCACACATACCATGTGTTTTGGCACTTGCCACCATGGCTGGTTCCACCTATGGGACAGCATCTGTAACGCTGCATTTCCCACAACGACCAACCTGGCTGCGACCTTACCCCGGCCACATGGAGACGGTACATACTGCTTACCTTTTATTACTGTTTCCAACGATACGGCGAACGCCGGTCGGCTGGCGCACATCACAAACAGCACGACCGTGCTGCGGTTGCATACCCCACGTAAACCTGTTGTCAGTACGCTGTATACATAAGGATTTGACACATGGGCCGTCGATAAACCGTATAAATATTGGTATCATGCAAGGTCTTGATACCCCAGCCAACACAGGATCCACCGATGCCAGCTCCCAACGCCGCGACCGTCGCGCCTGCCATGACCGCGCAGTTGACCCTGGTGGTGGCCATCGACCGTGACAACGGCATCGGCATCGACAATCGCATGCCATGGCACCTGCCGCAGGATCTGGCGCACTTCAAGCGCGTCACCCTCGGCAAACCGGTGATCATGGGCCGCAAGACGTTCGACTCGATCGGCCGGCCGCTGCCGGGCCGGCGCAATATCGTCATTACCCGCAATGCCGACTGGGCGCATGAAGGCGCCGAGCCTGCCGAATCGCTGGCAGCCGCCATCGCGCTGCTGGACGGTGCGCCGGCCAGCATCATCGGCGGCGCGCAGATCTTCGATGCAGCCATAGACCTGGCCGATGCCATGATCGTCACGCACATCGATCACCGCTTCATCTGCGACACCTTTTTCCCGCCGATCGACCCGGCACAGTGGCAGGAAACTGCCCGCGACCCGCATCGGCGGCCGCAGGAGGCCGGCGAACCGGGGTTCGACTACGCCTACGTGACGTACCAACGCCGCGCCGGCAAGGACACCCCATGAGCGAGACACATCGCCCCACGGGTTCGCGCGGCGGCGACGGTTTTGCCGGCCGCATCGCGGTGCTGATTGCGGTGCTGGCCACCGTAGGCACGCTGTTCGCGTTCCTGGGAACCTCGTCCCATAATGACGCGAGCCTGTTCAAGACCACCGCTGCGATGGAAAAGACGAGCGCGGCCAATGCCTGGGCCCATTACCAGGCCAAGTCGAGCCGTCAGAACCTGGCTGAACTGGCCGCTACCCTGCCCGGCGTCGACACGGGCCGCTATACGATGGACGTCGAGCGCTATCGCGTCGAGAAAGACGTGATCCGCAAGGAAGCGGAGCGCTGGGAAGCCTCGTCGCGCGACTGGAACAAGCGCTCCGAAGAAGCGCTGCACCGTCAGCGTCAGTGGGCGGCAGCATCGGTGGCGCAGCAGATCGCGATTTCACTGGCTGCGATCACGCTGCTGGCGCGCCGCACGTGGCTCTTGACCCTGACCGGCGCCGTCGCCACGTTCGGTATCACGCTGGGCCTGTTTGCCTTCCTGGAAGGCAGTACCACCGCGTTATCGCCCGTACCGCTGGGCGCCGCGCTGGCGGCTGCACTGCTGACCGAAGGGTGCCGGCGCGCCGGGCGCCGCCTGGACAGCTAGGGTGCGACACCGATCGCCGCGAGTGGTTAATCTAGCCACTCAACCAGCTAACAAGTTAACCAGTACGTTAGCTATGAAGGGTTGACAAAAAAACCTGCACCGGAACCCGCAATTTCTGCGAAAATCCGCTACTCATTTTCTACGGTGCCGTGCGCGGCGGCCCTGCACCACTTCGGAATGATCCGATGTGGCGCGGCTGCTGCCCACGGCGCTTCGCTTTGGAGCTGTCCATGAAATTTCGTTTCCCCATCGTCATCATCGACGAGGACTTCCGCTCGGAGAACACCTCCGGCCTTGGCATTCGCGCCCTCGCGGCGGCGATGGAACAAGAAGGCATGGAGGTCGTTGGCGTGACCAGCTATGGCGACCTGTCCCAGTTCGCCCAGCAGCAGTCGCGCGCATCGGCATTCGTGCTGTCGATCGATGACGAGGAATTCGGCAGCGGCTCGCTCGAAGACACCGATTCGGCACTGGTCGGCCTGCGCGCCTTCGTCAAGGAAATCCGCCACAAGAACGCGGACATCCCGATCTATATCTATGGCGAAACGCGCACCAGCCGCCACATCCCGAACGACGTTCTCAAGGAACTGCACGGCTTCATCCACATGTTCGAAGACACGCCCGAATTCGTCGCGCGTCACATCATCCGCGAAGCCAAGGCCTATCTGGACAGCCTGGCGCCGCCATTCTTCCGCGCGCTGGTCAACTATGCGTACGACGGTTCGTACTCGTGGCACTGCCCCGGCCACTCGGGCGGCGTCGCGTTCCTGAAGTCGCCGATCGGCCAGATGTTCCACCAGTTCTTTGGTGAGAACATGCTGCGCGCCGACGTCTGCAACGCGGTCGAAGAACTCGGCCAGCTGCTCGACCACACCGGTCCGATCGCCAAGTCCGAGCGCAATGCCGCGCGCATCTATGGCGCCGACCATTGCTACTTCGTGACCAACGGCACCTCGACCTCGAACAAGATGGTCTGGCACTCGACCGTCGCGCCGGGCGACATCGTCGTCGTCGACCGCAACTGCCACAAGTCGATCCTGCACTCGATCATCATGTGCGGCGCGATTCCCGTGTTCCTGATGCCGACCCGGAACAACCTGGGCATCATCGGCCCGATCCCGCTGTCCGAATTCACGCCCGAATCGATCGCCCGCAAGATCGAAGCCAATCCGTTCGCGCGCGAAGCCGTCAACAAGAAGCCGCGCATCCTGACCATCACCCAGTCGACCTACGACGGCGTGGTCTACAACGTCGAGACGCTGCGCGAAATGCTGGACGGTAAAATCGACACGCTGCACTTCGACGAAGCGTGGCTGCCGCACGCGACGTTCCACGACTTCTACAAGAACATGCACGCGATCGGCCAGAACCGCCCGCGCGCAAAAGAGTCGATGATCTTCTCGACCCAGTCGACGCACAAACTGCTGGCCGGCCTGTCGCAGGCTTCGCAAGTGCTGGTGCGCGAATCGCAGTCGGTCAAGCTCGACCAGGATGCCTTCAATGAAGCGTACCTGATGCACACGTCGACCTCGCCGCAGTACTCGATCATCGCCTCGTGCGACGTCGCTGCCGCGATGATGGAAGCGCCAGGCGGCACCGCGCTGGTCGAAGAGTCGATCCTGGAAGCGCTGGACTTCCGCCGCGCGATGAAGAAGGTCGACCAGGACTTCGGCACCGACTGGTGGTTCCAGGTCTGGGGTCCGGACAAGTTCTCGGAAGAAGGCATCGGCACCCAGGACGACTGGATGATCCGCGCCGAAGAATCGTGGCACGGTTTCGGCGACCTGGCACCGGGCTTCAATATGCTCGACCCGATCAAGGCGACCATCGTCACGCCGGGCCTGAACCTGTCAGGTCAGTTCGGCGAGACGGGTATTCCGGCCTCGATCGTCACCAAGTACCTGGCCGAACACGGCGTCATCATCGAGAAGTGCGGGCTGTACTCGTTCTTCATCATGTTTACGATCGGGATCACCAAGGGCCGCTGGAACACGCTGGTCACGGCGCTGCAGCAGTTCAAGGACGATTACGACCGCAACGCGCAGATGTGGCGCGCGATGCCGCAGTTCGCCGCGGCCAATCCGCGCTACGAAATGCACGGCCTGCGCGACCTGTGCACCGAGATCCACACGTTCTACAAGTCGCACGATGTGGCACGCCTGACGACCGAGATGTACCTGTCGGACATGATCCCGGCGATGAAGCCGTCGGACGCGTTCGCGCACATGGCGCACCGCAAGATTGATCGCGTGGCAATCGACGAACTCGAAGGCCGCATCACGGCGATCCTGCTCACGCCCTACCCGCCGGGCATTCCGCTGTTGATCCCGGGCGAGCGCTTCAACCGCACGATCGTGGATTACCTGCGCTTTGCGCGTGACTTCAACGAGCGCTTCCCGGGCTTCGAGACCGACGTGCACGGCCTGGTCAAGCGTGAAGTCGATGGCAAGCGCGGTTACTTCGTCGACTGCGTGCGGCAAGACGACTGATCTGCGCGCTGCACCGTCAGGCTGGCTAGCCCAGCCTGACATTGAAGACAACGCCAGCCAACCGGCTGGCGTTGTTGCGTCAAGCGTGCGTGCTCAGCGCGGCGCGCACTGCGGCAAGGCTGCCCGCGTGGCCAGCAACGCACGGCTGTCGTCCTGGGATGGCGTGTTGTCGGTGAATTTGCAGCCGTACTGCGGATCGGCCACGATGGCCGGCGTCAGCACGTCGTCGCCCTCGGGTTTCACGCCCTGCTGCTCCCATTTGACCATCGCGTCAAAGGCGGATGCCTGTTCGGCGATCGTGAAGTCGCAGTGGGCAATCCCCCGGATGGCACGCTGGACCAACAGGTTCGATGTGCCGAGCGCATCGGCGCGGCGCTTGTAGATCTGCTCCATCTTGAACGGTACGTACAGGTCGCCCAGCGTATGGATGGTGACCACCGGGACCTTGATCCGCGCGTTCGTCTTCGGCACCCAGCGCAGGCCGTCGCGGCGCAGCCGGTTGGCATCTAGCGTGGCAGGCACGCGGAAGATGCTCGCATTGTAGGCAACCTCGTCCGCGCTCATGGCCGGATCGGCATCGAGCTGGAAGGTGATGTCCTTGGTGGTGACGACATCGTCCAGCAGCACGCCCTGCATCTTGCCGTCGCGGCCAAACGTGCCCCAGACCGTGGCCTGATACGCGCTGGCATACGCATAGTCGAACAGCGGACGGGTGCCGCCGCTGAGGCTGGCAACGATCTGCTTGAGCCGCATGCCTTGCGCGGTCGGCACTGCCGGCGCGTTCGGCGTGCTGCCGCCCGGGAAGCTCGAGAACATTTTCGCCCGCACCTGCGGGCCGATGGTCGCCCAGTCGGTCGGCGGCCAGCGCGTGGCAGGCGTGCCGGCCTCCACCATGGCGGCAGTCTGGTAGGCGGCGAAATAATCGTACAGTTCCGTGTCGCCCAGCACACCGCACATCGGCACTGCACCGTGGTAGCGGATCTTGTTGATGGCCGTCTCGATGTTTTCTTCGTCCACTGCGGCCGCCGTGACATGGCCACCCATCGAGTTGCCGATGATATAGGTCTTGGTCGGCGCTGCCAGTGTACGGCCGTTCTTGCCGGCTATAGCGCGGAAGGCCAGCGCCAGCGCGTTCGTGTCTTCCACGCCCGCGCGCACGTCATAGTAGTTGGTGCTGTAACTCGATGCGGCCCACGCATAGCCCTGGCTGATCAGGTGACGGCGGATCGCCGGCGGCGCCACTTCCAGCACCGGGCCCGTGCCACCGTAGCCATGGGCGTACATGACCAGCATGCCGTTCCAGTTCTTCGGCACTTCGATCTGGTAACCCGCCTTGTTCAGCACGCCCCACCAGCGGTCGGTCTCCGGCGCATTCGCCATGCTATTCAACGGCAGGTTGCTTTCGATGACGGCGTAGGTACGACCGTCTTGCGGGCGGAGTAGCTCGGGCTGGACGGCCACCGGCGGCGTGCTCGCCTGTGGCGGCGCGCCGTCATCGTCATCGTCCCCGCCACAGGCGGACAGCGCCAGGACGGCGATGAGCGAAGGTAACACCCGCGCGGCGATGCGACGGGACTTGCAGCGTGCAAACTGGGTTTTCATCAACACTGTCTCCATGATTTTAGTTTTGCACAGCGAAACCAAAAATCACTGTGTGATTTATTGTAGATCGAAACGGCGTTCACGGGCGTGCCTGGGTCGCGCGGGGTATTGCCAGGCAGAGAGGGGAATGCAGCTTTGAGGTGATGAGGAGGCAGTGCCGGCCTGACAAGGTATCAGGCCGGTGGTAGTCGGGGCATGTCGGGCCGCCCTGCGGCGGTCACGCTGCCCCGTTTGACGACAAGATGGTCGTACAGTTGCTCAGGCTTTCGGCAGCGTGACGCCAATCTGACCCTGGTACTTGCCGTCGCGGTCCTTGTACGACGTTTCGCAGACTTCGTCGCTTTCAAAGAACAGCACCTGCGCGCAGCCTTCGCCGGCGTAGATCTTGGCTGGCAGTGGCGTCGTGTTCGAAAACTCGAGCGTGACGTAGCCTTCCCATTCCGGTTCAAACGGCGTGACGTTGACGATGATGCCGCAGCGCGCATAGGTCGACTTGCCCAGGCAGATTGTCAGCACATTGCGCGGGATGCGGAAGTATTCGATCGTGCGCGCCAGCGCGAACGAGTTCGGCGGGATGATGCAGACGTCGCTCTTGATGTCGACGAACGAGTTCGAATCGAAATTCTTCGGATCGACGATCGTGCTGTTGATGTTGGTGAAGACCTTGAATTCATCGGCGCAGCGAATGTCGTAGCCGTACGACGAGGTGCCAAACGAGATGATCCGGCGGCCGTCCTGCTCGCGCACCTGCTGCGGCTCGAATGGCTCGATCATGCCGGTGCTGTGCGCCATGCGGCGGATCCAGTTATCGCTTTTGATAGTCATTGTTGGGTTTCCAGCAGGGAGAAAATCACGCGATTTTACGCGAAAAGGCGCTGGCCGTGAGGCTTTGGCAATGATTGATTGACTACTCGCGCCCCTAGGCGCCGCCGAGCAACCGCGTGATCATCGCGTGAACCAGCCCCGCCGTCTCGGCCGGCTTCTCCAGTGGGTACAGATGACCGCCTTCGATCATGACCAGGTGCTCACCCACCAGCTTGCGCGTGGGCGCCAGCCCTGCCCGCCGCATCTCTTCGGACACCGTGCCGGCGATGAAGCCCACCGGCACCGGGAACGGCGCGCGGATCACGGCGCCCATGTGGTGCGGCAGCGTTTGGTAAATGGCCGATTCGACGTCGCGCCGGAAGCGCAGCGTGACACCGTCGGGATGCGGCGCCAGCCCATGCTCCATGTAGTCGTCGAGCGCGCCCGGCGCCCAGGCCTGGAAGATCGACTTGGCGTGAAAGTGGCGGTAGGCGGCGTCGCGGTCCGGCCAGTGCTCGCGCCGCTTGTACGAAAAGCGCGCCGGTGACAGACGAGCGCCCCACCCCGCAAGCTTGACCAGGCGCCAGGCCAGTGCGCGCCAGCCGGCCACCACGGGCGAGTCGAGCATCACGACGCAGCGCGCCAGGTCGGGGCGGCGCCGCGCCGCCATCGTGCACAGTGCGCCGCCCAGCGAATGACCAACGAGGATCGCTGGCTGGCCATACGTGTCGAGATGCGCGATCAGCTCGTCGACCAGCGTGTTCCAGCCGTCGCCGACCGGATAGCGCGGATCGTGACCGTGCATGTCGAGCGTGCGCACGTCGTAATGCACGGCGAGCTCGGCCAGCAAGCGGTTGTAGGTGCCGGCCGGGTAGCTGTTCCCGTGGGCGAAGTGCAGCAGCGGTTTGGACATGGACAGGAGCGGTAGTCGGATTCAGCGGCCTATTGTAATGGCGCGGACCGCCCCACTGCCGATCTTCGGAGCGCGTTTAGATGTTTACACCTACTGTCAGCGTCGCGCTGTAGCCCTGACTGGCCGTGCCCGTCACACTCGCCATCTGCAGCGCGGTGCCGTCGCTGAACACGTTATCGAGCGCAAAGCTCATGCGCGCCAGGTTGCTCACGCTGCTCGCATACCCGCTGCTGGTGTAGGCCTCGTTGGCGATCGCCAGCGGGAACGTGAACTGCGACGTCCTGATGCGGTTGGCTGCACTGGTCGCCCTGGCCAGCGTCGGGTACACCTCGAAGTGCACGTGCGGCATGCGTCCGTCGTAGCAGCCGGGAAAGATGGTCGTGAACGTGACATAGCCTTCGCTGTCGGCTTCCTGCACGCCGCGCAGGTAGTTTTCGCCCACGATGCCTGTGCTGTACATCGAGTAGCCCCCTTCGCGCGTGCAGTGCCACAGGTAGACGGTGGCACCGGCGGCCGCTGCGCAGCCCTGCGCCACGTTCTCGATCTTCAGGCGGATCGTCAGCGGCACACCGGCCGCCACGCCGCTGGCGCCGGCCACGCTGGCGCGCAGATCGCTACGCACGATGCCGGACAGGATCAATGCGTTGGCCACCCCGTTGGCATTGCGGTTGGTGCCGTCGCCCGGATAGGGGCCGCCCGTTTCTTCGGGAATCACCGAGCACACCGCGCTGCCGCCGGTCGTGCTGGCAGCGCCCGTCGTCGATGTCGAGCTGGACAAGCCGAAACCATCGTCGGCGCTGCTGCCCCCGCCGCAGCCGGCCAGCGGCACGACGACACTGCCGGCGCCGGCAAGCAGCCAGCACAGCGACTGGCGCCGCGTGGCGGTCCGGGTCAGCATGCGGGCAAGGTCGGCCCCCAGGCCCAGATGGTGGTCGGCGTCGTGGTCATGGCCGGCGTCATCGCCGGCGTCTTCGCCAGCCTCGTGATGATGGCATGCTGCTTTCATTTCCTGCTGTCTCCACGATGGATGTTGTGTCGTTCAGCATCGGCCTTGCGGCCCATGCCGCGCGGCGCCTCGAGCTGCGCACGCTGTTCTGGCGTGAGCACTGCCTTGAGCATCGCGCGTGTCCGCAGTCGCAGCAGTTCCTGGTCGGCGATCGCCTGGCCCAGCGCCTGCGCGGCGGCGGATGCGGCGGCGCCGTCGAATTCGGGGGCACCTGCCACCGCGCGCAGCGCGTCGTCGGCCTTGCGCTCGGCGATGTCCAGCGCGCGGCGCCGGGGCGCCTGGCCGTGCAGGATCGTGAAGACGCGCTCGTGCTGCGCATCGCTCAGGTTCAGGCCGCGCAGAAATGGCGGCGTGCCGAACGGCCCCGGTTCACCATCGCGCTCGTGCAGTTGACCGAACGGCGGGCCGCCGTATTCAGGGCCGTCCGGTGGCGGCATCGGCTGGGCCAGAACGGCGGGCGCGGCCAGCAGGCAGACGGAGAACGCGGTCGCGGCGCGTAGTCCGCTCAGTGTGGGACGCGGGGAAGCTGGTCGTGTCATCGTGGACCTCTCGTGTTATGGAAGCGGCCATTGTGTGGCGGCGCCATGTAAAGCGCGTCTAAGCCAGGTAAATTCGGGTAAAGCAGCGCAGACGCGGCGGACCTGCTGCGCTATCCTGTCGCCATGAACAACGTTTTACTCATCGACGACGACGTCGAACTGGTCGGCATGTTTGCCGAATACCTGGAACAGGAAGGCTTTCCCGTCACCTGCGTGCACAATGGCGAGGACGGCGCGCGCGCCGCGCTGGCCGGCGGCTACGCCATCGCGATCCTCGATGTGATGATGCCCGGCGCGGGCGGCATCGAGGCGCTGCGCCAGATCCGCGCCGGCAGCCGCATGCCGGTGCTGATGCTCACCGCGCGCGGCGACGATGCCGACCGCATCCTGGGCCTCGAACTGGGCGCCGACGATTACGTGGCCAAGCCTTGCACGCCACGCGAACTGACGGCGCGCGTGCGCGCCATCCTGCGCCGCACGCAGGCCGTGCCCGAGAGCGGCCCCGGCGTCGTGCTCAGCGTCGGCAAGCTGACCATGCTGCCCGAGCAGCGCCGCGCCACCTGGGACGGCCAGCACCTCGACCTGACCAGCACCGAATTCAACCTGCTCGAAGTCCTGGCCCGCAACGCCGGCCGGCCGGTGAGCAAGAACGATTTGTCCGAACAGGGTCTGGGCCGGCCGCTGGCGCGGTTCGATCGCAATATCGACGTCCACCTGAGCAGCCTGCGGCACAAGCTGGGGCCGTTGTCCGACGGCCGCTCGTGCCTGCAGACGATCTACCGCCAGGGCTACCAGTTGATCAAGGACTAGCGTGGGCCGGCTGTTCTGGAAGTTCTTCCTGTGTATCCTGCTGGCGCAGGTGGCGGCGACCATCGGCGTGGGCGGCGTGTTCTGGTTACGCGACCAGGCGCGTCAGCGCGCCACGCCGGTGCTCGACAGCGGCCCGCCCGCCGCCATTGCGCTGGACGCTGCTGCCGCCACGCTGCGTCACGGCGGCCTGCCCGCCCTGCGCAGCCTGCTGCCCGACATGCGGCGCCCGCAACTGTTCGTGCTTGACGCGTCGCGCCACGAACTGCTCGGCCGCGCGGTACCAAGCGACTTGATGCACGAAGTCGAGCGCGAACTGCGTGACGGTGCCCAGGGTGGCGACAGCGCCGTATGGCGTGGTGCGCGGCGCCTGGTCGGCCCGGACGGCGAGCAGTACATCGCGTTCGTGTCGCGTGACTTCGGGCGCCAGCCTGGCCGCCAGGATGGCGCGCAGTACAAAGGTGGTCCCGAGCCCATGGCGCCTGCGATCGACCCCGGTCCCGGCCCGCGGCGCCGTATTGGCCAGAGTGTGGTGATCGGCGCTACCATCCTCGCCAGCCTGCTGTTCGCGGCGCTACTGGCCTGGTATTTTTCACGCCCCATCCGCGCCCTGCGCAGTGCGTTCGAGGCTGCTGCCGCCGGCGACCTGGCGCCACGCTTCGGCCCCGGCGCCGCGAGTGGCGACGAGCTGGTCGATCTGGGCCGCGACTTCGACCGCATGAGCGCCCGCCTGCGCGCGCTGATGGATGGCCAGCGCCGCCTGCTGCATGATGTCTCGCACGAATTGCGCTCGCCGCTGGCACGGATGCAGGCAGCGCTTGGCCTGGCGCACCAGCAGCCGGACAAGATCGGTATCACGCTCGAACGCATCGAACGCGAAAGCAATCGCATGGATCAGCTGATCGGTGAACTGCTGACGTTGTCGCGCCTGGAGGCCTCGCCCGACGTGCTGCGGCGCGAGTCGGTGGATCTGGTCGAGCTGGTCGACGGGCTGGTCGCCGATGCGCGCTTCGAGGCTGGCCAGGCGGCCGGCGGCGCAGCGCTGCGGGTGGAGTTTGAGGCCGACGAGCGCGTTGGGCTGGAAGGCGACCCGGACCTGCTCTGGAGCGCGCTCGAGAACGTCGTGCGCAATGCCGCCAAACATGGCGCGCCGGGCGGCATCGTGACGGTGTCCGTGCGCACCGTGGACGGCGTCGCACGCGTCGACGTCTGCGACCGCGGACCGGGCATCGCGCCCGCCGATCTGCCGGCCATTTTTCAGCCGTTCTTCCGCGCCGGCGCCTCGCGCACGGGCATCGACGGGCATGGCCTCGGGCTGGCCATCGCGCAGCGCGTCGTGCAGGCGCATGGCGGCGAGATCGTGGCCGCTAACCGCGACGGCGGCGGATTGCAGGTGACGATCACGTTGCCATCGGCCGCACGATGAGTTCTGCGGCTCAACGCCCGTACCAGTAGCGGGCGTGGGTCGCACGGTAGGTCGCCACGTCCAGACCTGACCCGAACGACAGCGTGACGGCGCCACGTTCGTCGGTGCGCACCCGTTCGATGCCCATCGCGCCGTAGCGGGCATACACCAGTTTTTGCGGGTGACGATAACGATTGCGGTAGCCCACCTGGAAGATGCCCAGAGTCGGCGCTACCGCTTGCAGGAACGCTGCAGTGGACGAGGTACCGCTACCGTGGTGCGGCGCGAGCAGCACGTCAGCGCGCAGCCGGTCGGCGTCAAGGCGCAGCAGCGCAGCCTCCTGCGCCGCTTCGATATCGCCGGCCAGCAGGATCGCCCTGCCGCCCGCGCTGATGCGCAGTACGCAGCTGCGCGCGTTGGACCGCAAACCCGGGCTGGCGTAGCTTTCCTCGGCGGGCGCAAGCATCTCGAAACGCACCCCATCCCATTGCCAGCCCTGCCCCGCACTGCAGCGGGCCGGGTGCGGGGCCTTCTGCAGCAGCGGGTGTGCTTTCGGCAGCGAAGATATCAGCTGCCCTACGTGGACTGTTGTCAGAACCGCTTCGGCGCCGCCGACGTGATCGAGGTCGCTGTGCGAGATCACCAGCGCATCGAGCCGGCCGATGCCGCGGCCACGCAGATACGGCAAGATGACGCGCGTGGCGCCGTTCGCGCCCGGCGCGTACAGCGGGCCGGTGTCGTACAGCAGGCGATGGTGCCGCGTCTCGACCAGCAGCGCCATGCCCTGGCCGACGTCGAAGGCCGTGACGTCGAACCGGCCCGCCACCGGCGCGCCCGGCATGTGAGTCAGCAGCGGCGTCCACGCGGCCAGGCCCACCCAGCGCTGCGGCCAGCCGCGCGGGGCCAGCATCCACGCGGTGCCGGCCAGGGCCAGCACGAAAATCCAGGGTGATGGCGCGGGCGCGGTCCACACAGCCAGCGCCGGCGCGGACAACCACCCCAGTGGCCACGCCAGCAACACCATCGCCAGGTGTGCGATGCCCAGCACCAGATCGGCCAGTGGCGATGGCAGCACGCTGCCCGCCAGCGCCAGCGGCGTGACGAACAGGCTGATGACGGGAATGGCCACCGCATTGGCAAGGGGGCTCACGAGCGAGACTTGCCCGAACAGCAGCAGCGTCAATGGCGCCAGGCCCAGCGTGACGGCCCACTGCGTGCGTGCAGCCACCATCAGGCCGGCGCGCCAGCCGCTCGTGCGCGCATCCGGCTGGCGGCTGCACGCGTACAGGATTGCCGCCACCGCGCCGAACGACAGCCAGAAGCCCGGCCACAGCATCGCCCACGGATCGCGCAATACGGCCACGCCCAGCGCGAGGCACAGCACGTGCGACATCGATGCGATCCGGCCGCACCACAACGCCACCGCCACGACTGCCAGCATGTAGAAGGTGCGCTGGGCCGGCACACCAAACCCTGCCAGCAGCACGTACAGCAAGGCCACCACGGCGCCGGCCAGCGCCGCCGCCTTCTGGGCCGGCAAGCGCAACGGCAGCGCGGCACCGGTGAAGAACGAGCGGCGCCACAACCATGACGTTGCCCATGCGGCCAGGCCGGCCAGCATCGTGATGTGCAGACCGGAGATCGAGACCAGATGGCTGATGCCGGTCCGGTTGAACACGTCCCACGACGCCTGGTCGATGCCGCGCTGGTCGCCGATCACCAGCGCGACAATCACGCCTGCGTATGGCTTGCCATCCAGAACCGCCAGGATGCGGCTGCGCAGCCAGCCCCGCGCCCGCTCCACGGCGTGGTGCGCGTCCGGTGTCCACGTGGTCAGGCGTTGGTTGTGCCGGTCGGCCGGACGCACATAGCCGGTGGCGCGGATGCCCTGCTCGAGCAGCCACGCCTCGTAGTCGAAGCCGTGCGGGTTGGCGTTGCCGTGCGGGCGCTGCAGGCGAACGACGAGGCGCCAGCGCTCGCCGGGATGCACGCGCGACGGATCGGCAGCGATGGCGCCATACCAGGACAGGATGACGGTCGGCGGCACGGTTGCACCTGGCGTGTCGACCTGGGCCACGTCGAACTGGAAGCGCACGCCACCGGCGAAGCGGTGCGGCAGGCTCGCGACGACGCCGGTCACGGCGATGTCGCGGCCTTCATCGGTACGCGGCAAGGCGTGGCGCAGGGCGAGATGGGCGAGCAGCGCAGCCCAGCAGATACCGAGCAGCAGGCCGGCCAGAAGACCGGCAAACAGCCTGCGCCGGCGCCATCGCAGCAGCGAGTAGCCGACCAGGGCCGAGACAGCGCAGACTGTGAGCGTGGCCGGCGTCGGCAGGGCCGGCTGCATCTGGACCCAGGCTGCACCGGCGGTGAAGGCAAGGATGGCGCTGCGCATGCGCTGGGGTCGGCCGGTCAGCTGTTGGTCAACCTGCAGGGCGCCGCGTCGCGCGTTCCGCGGAAGACGCTCACGGTTGCTCCACGGGCCGCAGCACCAGCGCAGCATCGGGCGCCCCCGCTGCCAGCGCACGCGGCGTGTGACGCCTGTCCGCCAGGCGCCACCGGGTGGGCGTGTTGCTCTCATAGCTTGGCTGCAAGCCCCTGATCCGCTGCCACACGGTCGCCTGCGGTAGCAGCAATGCTTGCGGCATCTGCGCGCCCGCTTCGATGAACTGCCGACGCCCGCCCAGCACACCCACCTGGGCATTGGCCTCGGTGCAGTGCCACCAGCCCGTGTACGGACAGCGTTCACGGGCCAGCGCGATGTCGCCAAGAACACCCATCGGCAATTCTGGCCGCGCCGGCTGGCGGGGCGCGGTCGGCCGCAGCCGGAGACTGCCTGCGATCCCGTCCCACAGATCGAGCAGCGCGGGCTCTGACAGCGTCGATTGCACCGGTTTGCCACCGCTGTCCGGATTGGAGCCGGCGCTCAGTTCCAGCATGAGCAGTGGAGCATGCACGTCAGCCTGGCGGCCCGTCATCTCCCACTGGAATGCGTAGCCCGTCGTGAAATTGGGCTCCCTGACGCGCATCACGAGTTCGTCGCCATCGAGGCCATTGATGGCGCGCGCCGCTTCGCGCAGGTGCGAAAAGGCCAGCCGCATGAACACCGGGCGGCGCTCGACCGTAATCGCGTGACGCTCGAGCAGTCGCGGGGCCGGGTCCACGCCTGCCATCGAGGACAGGACGATATGCACGTCGGGATGGTCAGGCAGACCGGCGAACATCACCACGCTTTCGGTCTCCGGGTGCTCGTACGGGTCCAGCACGATCGCGTGGCCGATGCAGAAGCCCGGCTCGGTCGGAACTTCATCGTGCGCGAGAGCGCGAAACCGGCCCAGCAGGCGTACCAGCGCATCGCCGCTGTCCAGCACCATCCCCTTTGCGCTCGCCGAAATACTCGCGTGCGCAAGACGCAGCATGCCGTCCAGATCGACGCTTTCGATGTCGACAATCCGCTCGCCTTCGAAGGCCCGGGCCCACTGCCGGTTGTGCACGAACACGTTCCCGCGCCGCCCCTCGGACGCGATCGTCTTCGTGGATTCCAGCGCGGCCCGATCATCGCCAGCGCTTGCGTCATGCCAAGTGGCAGCAAGCTGCGCCAGACGCCCGTCGAACTCGTCGTCGGATTCGCGATCGGTACTGGCGACGTCGTAGCCACTGATGAAACCGCGTCGCAGACGCACGGTTGCCTCGGCGGGAAGATCAATCAGAAAACGGCCCACACACACGGTCTGCATCTTGCCGGTCATCTTTGCCACCTTTAGCTTGTCCTGGTCGGCCTGCACGGAATTGGCAAGAAACGACGCAAGCATCAAGACCAATGCCACCACTGCCCCGACCCAGCGCACCTGGCGGCTCCTGAGCCGCCTCATCGGACTTCCTGGACGATCTTGACGATGAGATGCCGCGTCAGGAGCAGCATGTCGTCGTGCTGGAAGCTGTCCTGATGGCGAAACCCTGCGGCAGCAAAGGTGCGCCGCACATGCGATACGGTACCGGCACCGGATTGCGCAGGGACTGTTTCGTCGCCGGGGGCATCCTGCGGCCAGAGCACGAAGTTCAGGCGCGCCCCTGGCTCGATCTCGACTTCGCGCATACCCGCACTGCCATGTGCAACAAGCCTGGCGGCGCGAAGATTGGCAGGCGTCAGCGCCGCGCGGGTGTGGGCGGGAATGCGCGCCACCCAGCGGATCTGACCGTAGGCCTTGAGCGCTTTGTCGGCACCATAGAACGCATACGAATGCGGATGGTAGTAAGGCCGGGCCGGCCTTCCCTTCACGTCGGTTGACAGAACCTGGGTATGAAAGCGCTCGGCCTCCTGGATGGCATCGAGAATCCGGCGCCGCACGCCACCGCTCACGTGCGCATAGCGCTTGGCCGGATCCGCCAGGCCCGGATCGATCATCCGGTGCCACGATGTCATGTCACGGTACATGTCGTAGGGATTACCATCCGGGAGCGACACCATGTCGCGGCTGTCCTCGTGCGCGCTCACACCCCGCAGCGTCCGGATCACCAGCCAGGGTTTCGGGTACAGGTGATTCGGCAGCAGTTGCAACAGGCCGGGCGCCACCGCCATGACCGGCATCGTTCGCTCGCTCGTATCGCCGGCCACGTCCGCGAAGCCGGACGCGGCCAGATTGGCCAGTGGCCCGTTGGTGAAGTTGCCGGCCTCGGTGCCGCAGGCGATGCGCCGGTAGGCCACCGGCGCGCCCAGCGCGGGCATCACCGCGTGCACGATGCCGGCGATATCCGATGCGCCAGACGCTTCGCTCAAGCGCGCACAGGCGCGTGCCACCAGCCCGCCCATCGAATGGGTCACCAGGATCACATGGCGGCATGTGTGCTTGCGCTCGCTCCAGAACGCGCGTATCCGATCGATGCGCGCGCGCAGGCTGTGCGCCGCCAGGTCGCACGACGCCAGCCAGTTGTAGCCGAATGCGTACACCGGGTACTGGTAGCCGGCAAATTTTTCCAGCTCGGCTTCGGTGACGTGATCGATCTGCCGTACGCCCCAGCGTTCGGGGTCGCAGTGCATGACCCGTTGCCAGTGCTGGCGCACGAGGCGCGCGCCATGCGGCGACAGCTGGAAGGTCTTGTCCAGGTGGCGTTGCAGGTCGGCCAGGACAGCCCCATACGAGTCGGCGTGGATTTCGCCCCAGCCCCGCTCGCGCATGACGGCAGCATCCAGTGCGCACGGCGGAAAATCCAGCTCGCCGTCGGGATCCACCTCGAGGATGGCAGGGTCCAGGATGCGCTGCCGGATCGACGGCGCGCGCGTTTCCCAAAGATCGGCCTCGCGGTACTTGCCGGTGAAGTCGTTCGGTGGCCGCCAGGCGGGCTCACCGGGCCGCAGCAGGGCGTCGTCACGCTGCTGCATGTCGGGACGCGCCCGCAGGTTCGAGCCCATGGTGCCCGGCACGAAGATGACCGGAATGACCTTGCGCGAACCGACCGTGACGCGTGCCCGCACCTTGAACGCGACCGGCGTGGCGACCGTGTGGGCCACCAGGCTGCCGTCGCGCGCGACGACGGGCTGGTGGATCGGGCGGGTCGGCTCGTTCATGCCCGGTCCGTCACGGCGGTGGCCGGTTGGGCGGCATCGTCATCGGGCAGCAGGCGGATTTCGATATCGCCCATGGCGTAGCTGTGCAGGATGCTGGTGCGACCGTCATCGTCGGTGACGCCGTCGATGGTGGTGCCATCCTCGTGGCGCGCGACATAGCGCTGGCCCCGGGCCGGCAGGTTGGTCTGGCGGTCGATGACCACCACACGCTCGTCGGTTTCCAGCGCCGTTGCCGGCAGCCGCAGGCCAGCCGGCACACCATTGCCGCCCGTGAGGTAGTCGACGCTGGCGGCCTTGACGACGTGGTTGCCGCTGCTCTGGTGCGTGATCGTGCCACCGGCCCAGTCGGTTTGCGTGCCCTGCGAGACGATCTTGACCGACGGCGCTTCGAGCTCGATGCCGGTGGCGGCGATCAGGCGGATGCGGCTGGACGACTTGATCTCGATATCGCCCTTGTGGGTTTCGACGATGATGTCGCCGCGCGCCGCGATCAGCTTGATGCCGAGGTCGTACGCGAACAGGCTCAGTGCACGCGCCGCGCGCAGGAACAGGCTGCCGCCGGCGGCCGCTTCGGTATCGCCGGTCGAGACGATGTCGATCTTGGTGCGTGCGCCGAGCGCAATGGCGTCGTCGCTGGCCAGCACGATGCCGGCCGGCGCGCTGACCGCCACCATCGGCGCGCCGGCCGATGCCGTCGCCGGCCCCGCCGCCGTCCCCGAACCCGCCGGATGCGGCGCCACATTGGAGCCATCATGCCAGCGGCGCAGGCGCTCGGTGAGGTCGGCCATGCGTGGCCTGGCCTGCTGGTCTTCGCCGTGCGCGCTCGCCAGCCGGGCCAGCTCGTCGAGCACGCCGTGCATGACGTCGGCGATGCCGACGAGCGCGCCCCGCTCGAGCTGGGCGCCGGCATCGGACGCCGTGTTGCCCGCGCTGAGCAGGATGCCTTCGCCGCCACGCACGGCGACCGCCTTGCTGCTGCGAAGCTCGGCGCCTTCACCGCGCGCACCGCCCTTGCCATCCACGCGTGGTTCGGCGAGCCAACCCAGATTGAGTTCCGATTCAGCATGTTCGCTGGCCAGTTGCACGCCGATCTGGCCCGGCGTGTCGTCGAACAGCAACTGGCCGCCACGCGCACCGCCGACCTCGCGGCTGCGCATGCCTGACAGGAAGCGATTGCCCGGCAACGCGCCCGCACGGCTGAATGCTGGCGGCTGCGCGCGCTGGTTGTAGAGCTGCGACAGGATCACCGGGCGGTCAGGGTCGCCGCCCATGAACGCCACCAGCACTTCGGTGCCGACGCGCGGCATGCACAGCGTACCCGATTGCTGCTGGCTGCCGGGGCCGGCCCCGGCCCAGTTGGACGCGACGCGCACCCAGGCCGAGTCGGCCGGCGTGTCGGACGCCCCTGCTCCATGCGCATGCTGGTGGTCATCCGTGCGCATGCCGGGAAACCGGATCTTGACCCTGCCCAGCGCATCGCAATGCACTTCTTCGCCGGGCGGGCCGGTCACGATGGCGCTTTGCAGTTGTGGATGCGGCAGGTCGGCGCGCGGATCGAACCCGGGAGCCAGCACGATGCCGCGCCGCACCGCGTCGAAACTGACCCGCACGCGAAGCAGAGCGCCTGTGGCCCCGGCAGTCGGCAACGCGCTATCGGCGCCCGGCAGCGAGGCGCCCATCAGGCGCTGCAGGCGCGTCGCGACATCCAGCGGCAGGTTGTTTTCGGCCTCGACGTGCAAGGCGGTGATGACGAAGTCGCGTTCGGGGGCCGGATGCGTATCGATCTCGGGGTGGCCGGTGAGCGTGAACCACTCGCCGGCGCGCAGGTCGCGCACCGTGCCGACGCCGTGGAAACACTTGGTGTCGAGCTCGTGCCGGTTCATGCGCAGCTGACCCAGGCGCCAATGGTCTTCGACATCGTTGCCGGCATGCGGCATTTCGACCTGGTAGTCGTCCAGGCTCGCCGCCAGCGCGTTGCCATGGCCGCCCTGGTCGGCCATGCCCTGCGCGGTGGCGGTCATGAACTGGGTGCCCAGCGGATTGCGGTAATCCCAGCTGTGCCGGGTCGTGCTGCCGGCCTGCAGGCGGCGCGCGGCGCACCAGGAGACGATCGTGTCGCGCTCTTCGGTGGCGCCACCCTGGTGGTAGCGCACCGTGCCGGCACTGTTGCAAGGCAGCGCATCGGGGTCGTTAAACAGCACCAGCGTGTGGACCGGCGACCCAGCGCGCTCACTGTCTGGCGCCCCGGTGCGCGCATGGCCGGGCCGGAACGTCCACGCCACACCGCGCCGGCGTAACAGGCGGCGCACGAAAGCCGCGTCGGATTCGTTGTATTGCATGGTCTGCTCGCGCGGCGGGAACTGGCGCTGGTCGAACAGGGGATCGAGTTCGTACTCGAAGGCGCTGGCCAGGACGCTGTTGGACTCGCGCCATTCGTCGAACAATACCTGCACGATCTGGAGTTCGTTCTGGCCGCGAAACACGCGGCTGTTGACGCGTTTTTCCATGATCGCCAGCGCGTCGCGGATCACCACCTGGTAGACACCGAGGCAGCCGTCGACGTCCCCGGCGCGCGCTTCGGCCACGATGCCGCAGGCGCAGCGCAACCCGCCACGGTCGGTGACGAATCCGATTTCGGCCGGCAACGCAATGAGTTCCTTAAGCGGCAGGCGCGGGGTGGCGGCAACGCAGGTGACAGTGTAATCAAGGCCGCCGCAAATGGCTTCGCTGCCAGTGACGCGCTGCGGCAGGAGGATCGTATCGAACGGGTGACCGGCAAGGCCGAAACGCAGCCGGATCGGCCGGTGGGCCGCCGACAGCGACCGTTCGCTCTGCAACATGCGCAGGAATTCACTGGCGCTGTCCACATGGATCTCCTGTCCATACAATGCGATTCTCGAGGAAGCACATCTTGGCACGCTGTCTCTACAGCGGCTTGTCAGGTGTCACAGATGGAGAGCGGGATTCAGGGAACTTTGCCTGGGTAGCTGCTCTACCCGATGGGGCACAAACCGGCCAGGCGTGGAATGGCGGCAAGTGAGGCGTGATGGGCGGCAATGCGCACGACCTCCGTTTCGACGCCACGCAATTCTGCCAGCGCAGCGCCGATGCCTGGCAGATTCTCGGGGCTGTTGCGGCCCGGATGAATCCAGCTGGGGGCGATATCGGGTGAGTCGGTTTCCAGCACGATCCAGTCGAGCGGCAACTCGGTGGCCAGGCGCCGGATCTGCAGTGCGCGGGTAAAGGTCAGGTTGCCACCGAAGCCCAGGTGCAGCCCGAGGTCGATGAAATTCTGCGCCTGCTGGAAACTGCCATTGAACGCATGCGCGATGCCGCTTGGCGGGCGAATCTGGCGCAGGTGCTTGAGCACCTGGTCCTGCGAGCGGCGCACGTGCGTCATGACCGGCAAGCCGAAGTCGCGCGCGATGCGCAGCTGTTCGCGGAAGAACCGCGCCTGCTTCTCGCGCATCTCGGGCGTGGTGAGTTCGGGGATGAAGAAATCCAGGCCGATTTCACCGATGCCGACAAAGCGCGGATCGTCCATCGCCGCTTCGACACGCGTGCGCAGGTACGCCAGGTCGTCGTCGCTTGCCTGCGGCACGCACATCGGGTGGATACCCAGCGCGTAGCAGGCGTTCGGGCTGCGTGCAGCCAGGGCGGCGACCGTATCGAAGTTGCCCCGCTCGACGGCCATGATGACGATCATCGAGACGCCGGCCGCCTGCGCCCTACGCGCGACGCCGGCACCATCGCCACCGTATTCGCGGGCGTCGAGGTGAACGTGCGTATCGATCCACATGGCGTCAGCCTTCTGCAGCCTGCAGGCCGTGCTCGGTCATGCGCAGCACGCGGTCGCAGCGGCGCGCCAGCTCCATGTCGTGCGTGACAATCACGAACGCGGTGCCGAGGGTGCGCGACAGTTCGAGCATCAGGTCGAAGATGATCTGCGCGGTCGTGTGATCGAGGTTGCCGGTCGGTTCATCGGCCAGCACGCAGGCCGGTTGCGTGACCAGCGCACGCGCCAGCGCGACCCGCTGGCGCTCACCGCCGGACAATTCGCCCGGGCGGTGCATGACGCGTTTGCCCAGGCCCACGCGCTCGAGGATCGCCTGCGCCAGCGTCAGCGCCTCGGCGCGCGGCATGCGGCGGATCAGGAGCGGCATCATGACGTTGTCGAGCGCCGTGAATTCGGGCAGCAGGTGGTGGAACTGGTACACGAAGCCCAGCGCCGTGTTGCGCAGTTCGCCGCGCCGGGATTCGGACAGGCTCGCAAAATCCTCACCGCGCAGGCTCACGGTACCGCTGCTCGGTGTATCCAGGCCGCCCAGCAGGTGCAGCAGCGTCGACTTGCCCGAACCGGACGCGCCGACAATCGCCACGCGCTCACCGCGATACACGGCGAAGTCGATGCCGTCGATGACGCGCACGATGGCGTCGCCCTGGTTGAAGGTCTTGCCCAGGCCACGGCAGGCCAGCACGGGTACGTCGTTCGTTTTATTCACGTCGTTCATCGCAGCGTTCATCTCATTACTCTTCACATTATTCATAGCGCAGCGCCTCCGCCGGTTTCACGCGCGAGGCCGCCCAGCTTGGGTAGATCGTGGCAGCAAAGGCCAGCACCACCGACACGATGCCGATGGTGACGACGTCCGGCGTGTACAGCTCGGACGGCACGGTACTGATCAAATAAATATCCTTGGACAAGAACTCCACGCCCAGCAAGTGTTCGATGAACGGGACGATGACGCCGATGTTCTCGCTCACGCCCACGCCCATCGCCACGCCCGCGAGCGTGCCGAGCACACCGACGACCGCACCCTGCACCATGAAGATTTTCATGATCGAGCCGGGCGAGGCGCCCAGCGTGCGCAGGATCGCGATGTCGGCCTGCTTCTCGGTCACCGTCATCACCAGGCTCGAGACCAGATTGAAGGCGGCCACCGCGATGATCAGCGTCAGAATAATGAACATCATCTTTTTTTCGGTCTGCACCGCAGCGTACCAGTTGGCGTTGAGCTTGGGCCAGTCGCGCACGACCAGGTCGCCTTTCATCGAGGCCTTCAATTCGGCCGCGACCTGCGGCGCTTCGCGCATGTTCGCGATGCGCAGGCGCAGGCCCGATGGCGCCTGCTGGCGCTCAAGGCGCTGCGCATCCTCGATGTGCACGAACGACAGCGCCGCATCGAAGTCAAAATGCCCGGCCTCGAAGATGCCGGCCACCGTGAAGCTGCGCGTGCGCGGCACCATGCCGGCTGGCGTCACCTGGCCCTGGGCCAGGACCATCGTGACCTTGTCGCCCATGCCCACGCCCAGCGCGCGCGCCAATGCGTAACCGAGCACGATATTGAAGCTGCCGGGTTTCAGGGCATCGAAGCTGCCAGTGCGGATCTGCTTTGCCACCGTCGACACATTGTCTTCAACGCCGGGCAGCACGCCGCGCACGATCGACGGGCGCATGATCCCGTCGCGCACCAGGAGGCCCTGGGTTTCGACGAACGGGGCCGAACCCAGTACCGCCGGATTCTGCGCCGCTTCCTTTGCCCTGGCCTGCCAGTCCGGCATGCTGCCCGATGCATCGAACACTTCGATGTGGGCCAGTACCGACAGCATGCGGTCGGTGACCTGCTTCTGGAAGCCGTTCATCACCGACAGCACGATGATCAGCGCCGCCACGCCGAGCGCGATGCCGGCCACGGAAATGAGCGAGATGAACGAAATGAAGCTGCTACGACCGCTGCTCTTGCCGGCGCGCGTGTAGCGCAGGCCGACCTGCCACTCGTACGGCAGTTTGTGGATGATGCTCATGAATTCTCGTGCTTCAGATGGGAATCGGGGCGGACGGCACAGGCGCGGTTACTCATAGCGCAGTGCCTCTGCCGGTTTCACGCGCGAGGCGGCCCAGCTTGGGTAGATCGTGGCCAGGAACGACAGCAGTACGGCCACGCCGCCGATCCAGCCGACGTCGACCCACAGCAGTTCGGACGGCATCTCGCTAATCAGGTAGACCTCTTGCGACAGAAAATGCACGCCCGAGATGCGCTCGATGGCCGGCACGATGACGTCGACATTGAGCGCCACCAGCACACCCAGGCCCACGCCGAGCAGGCCGCCCAGCAGACCGACCAGGGTGCCCTGCACCATGAAGATTTTCATGATCGCGCGCGGCGAGGCGCCCAGCGTGCGCAGGATGGCGATGTCGGACTGCTTGTCCT
>Ga0308164_10000539_pt1 | contig 61011 bp, 52 predicted proteins | sample PhyTR2_FD_201031 | JGI IMG/M metagenome (GOLD analysis project Ga0308164, IMG submission 201031) | Phyllosphere microbial communities from UC Gill Tract Community Farm, Albany, California, United States - DLSLT.R2 | ecosystem: Host-associated > Plants > Phyllosphere > Unclassified | place: USA... | reverse complement strand
CTCGGTATAGCTCTTCCCATCTTCATATGTCCATTTCAGAAGATTGTCTACAACAATTTTCAAGTTTTTAATTCCATATTCGCTGGCCTTCATTGCATCATCTCCTAAATCTTCAGATTGGGAGCGCGGATCAATGGTTTCCAGGTAGCTTTGCTGCTCACCATAGAAATACATCGGGTCATCCTGATTTTTCTCTATTAAGTTTCTCAGGGCCTTTTTTTCGGATATTTCATCGGGGTACCAACGGTAGCCCCATTCTATAGCATATTTATCATACACTCCTATTTTCGGAGTTATTGCGGTAACACCATCTCCGGGCTGAGCGACATAGTTGTAACGCGCATAGTCCATAATAGAAGGTGCAGTACCACCCATTTTATCGGTAAATTCCTTGGAACGCAATGATTCTACAGGAAAAGCAAAGGAAGCTCCCATATTATGTTTCAGTCCGAAGGTATGTCCTACTTCATGGGATGAAACAAATCGGATCGCTTCGCCCATATGTTCGTCACTGAAGACATTTCCTCTTGCTTTAGGATCTATCGCTCCGGTCTGAATTCTCATCCATTCCTGAAGAGAAGTCATTACATTATGCCACCAGATAATATCCGATTCAATAATTTCTCCGCTTCGCGGATCTACTACAGAGGGTCCCATGGCATTGGATTTCGGAGAGGCCACATAGGTAATTACGGAATACCTTACATCATCAATATCAAAATCCTTATCATTTGCATCAGGCATTTTGGCGATCACTGCATTTTTAAAGCCTGCTTTTTCAAAAGCAGCCTGCCAGTCGTATACTCCTGCTATAATTTTTTCACGCCACTGGATCGGCGTTGCCGGATCAATATAGTATATGATCGGTTTCTTTGGCTCTACCAACTCCCCTCTCAGGTATTTTTCTTTATCTTCATCTTTTGGTTCCAGGCGCCATCTGGTAATGAACTGTTTTTCATCCATTTTCTGCTGACGGTCGTTAAAAGCCCAATGTTTTTCACTGAAAAAACCGACTCTCGGATCAGCCGTTCTCGGTGCCATCGGAACCTGAGAAAGCAATACGATATTGCTGGTAACACCAAGGGTTACAGGTAAATCTACTCCTCCTTCATTCACGGATGTGGTGAGCTGGGATTTCACGACAAGGTTTTGAGGAAATGTTTTTACTCCTTCTATGTAAGAAAGGCTTGATTTTACCGATCCGCCCAGACCTACATTGGCCAGTACATCATTAAAGCTTTTCTGATTTCCGTCAAAAACTTTGTTTACTTTAATGGCTACCGACGTAGAATCACTATTTTGTGCTTCAATATCAAAAACCTCGATTACAGATTCTGAAAAGTTATCTTTTACAGATTTTGTAATCACATCGTTTTTTGGAGATGAGACCTGCGGAACCACTGTTTTTACCCAAACTTTTTTGGCCACTGCATCTTTATGAAAAGAAATTACTTTATTTTCATAGTTCATTCCTTTATTTAAACCCGCCTCGTTAACCTGCATCGGCACCTGAGACAGTTTATTGACCACCAAAAACTGACGTCCCATCAAACTGTCGGGAATCTCAAAATACACATCGGTCTTTACCTGAATCGTATTAAAAATCCCCTTTTTATAGGTTCCTTTTTTAATAAGATCTTCAATTTTCTTTGCTTTTTTTGAGGAAACTTCTGTTTTGTCAGATTTTTCTTTAGCTGTTTTTATGGTATCTTTTTTCTGAGCAAGTGCTGCTGGTGAGGCCAGAGCGAGTCCTAAGTACAGTGCCAGTCTGTAGTTCTTCATTACAATAGTCCGATTCATTCCAAATTATTAGATATCTCAGTTTCAGCTCGCAAAACTATAGGTAAAGAAATAATCTCAACAGTATTAGGGAGTGAGAGGTGGTATTTCGGGAGTGAGTGGATTTCATTTTTTATTCCAATAACGGTAAAAAACATATGAAATATTCACCATCTACAGATATATTAACAGAATTCTTTTTAAAATAATCATAAACCTGATTCAAATAATCAATCCCAAACTTGGCTCCCTGTACAGACTCGTCTGTTTTGGGCTGCCAGGTATTTTTTACAGTGATCCCTTTCTCTTCAACCGTTATCATAATGTTTAACGGATGATCTATTGTAGCGATATTATGCTTTATGGCATTTTCCACCACCATTTGAAGGGATAAGTAAGGAATCTTCTTTTCTAAACTTTCAGGGTTAAAAATGACCATATCAAACACTAACTCTTCATCAAATCTACTTTTTAAAAGCTCCATATACTGCTGGATAAATTTAATTTCCTGCGCAACAGGAACAATGTTTTGTTTGGGAGGAACAATGAGATACCTGTATATCTTGGAGAGGTTCATGGTAAAACGCTGCGCATTTTCTTTGTTGATGCCGATCAGCATATAAAGGGAATTCAGCGAATTGAACAGAAAATGAGGATTGATGTTATTTTTAAGCTGCTGAAGCTGGTTCAGGGCTTCTTCCCTGTGCATTTTTTCATTCTCTACAAGCAGTACGTTTTTTTCGGTCTGTATCTTTTCTTTTTCCAGATAGGCAAGTTGAGTAGACCTATGAAAGAGGATAAAAACGGTAACAATAAGAAATAGTGCTGCTAGAAAAATATACACGGTATACGTCTTGGTTTTATTCACACTTTCATCGATAAGGAAATTCACGTGGTTTACAACGGTATACCCTTCAAAATTATCGGTCTTCAGGGGTTTTATGAAGCGGGTGACTTCCAGATTGAGGTATTCTGAAATGGTAGTTCCTTCTGTATATCCTGATTTTGTAGTACTGGTTACAGTGTCTTTTGGGGTGATATTGGTAAAGTCAAAAATATTTTTTCCTAAGTATTTTTGATCCGGATGGGTAATGCAGATGCCTTCTTTGGTGAAAACATAGGCGTAATTGTTAGGCGTTTTATCAATATTGATGAAGTACTGATGGAGATCGTCCAGGCTTACTGCGGAACCATAATAGAGTTTGTTTTTATTTGGAAGGGCCAGGGAGTCATAACTTACCCAATAGATGCTGTCTTTCCGGGTAATTAAAAAATCGCTGAAATGTCCGGGACCGCTGTTGTTTATTCTGATATAGTTCTCCCCTTTCTCCTTTTTCCTGAATACTTCCGATAAGGGACTGTTGCTTTCAGATGCTCCGGAAACAGGATTATCATAGGAATACCAACTGTAAGGCAGCAGGTTGCGTTTCCGGTTCATTTCATTTAAAACAGAAGAATATTCCTTGTAGTTTTTCAGTCCGTCTTTCCGGATGAGTGCGCGCAGCAGATATTGATAATCTTCTATACTCCGAAATTCATTTTCTACGGTTTCATATTTTCGTACAAAGGTTTTGCGGGCAAATTCTTCGTTATTTTTCCGGCTGTCATGGGTAATGAGCACACTCAGCACCGCGAATGCAACCGCAGCGATCAGGCAAGCTGACAAAATCGCTATATATATGGATTTCTGCGATACAATGTGTTTAAAATTACTATTCATTTTTTCTACCAGTCATTTTTTCTTTACCATTATATTTAATGATCAATCTGTAAGAATCTGTCATGTGATTCTTTCTTACATCTTCATAGATGTATTTTTTTAAGCGTGTGATTTTTTAACGCAAGAGCGTAAGATGTTTTATCTGCCGTTTTGTGGTTATTTTTTAACGCAAAGACGCAAATTTTTTCCCAGATGTATGTTTTTAAGGCGCAAGAGCGATTCACTTAAGCAAAGATGGATGCATTGTATTTGCACTCAAAATACCTTTCCCTGTATGACCACCTAACCGCATTTTTTAATGCCAAGATTGTGATCATACCGTTTCAAAGAAAGCAATGAACTAATTAATTCAATGACACTAAAAAGCTTGCGTAGTAGTCAGAGTTTGTTGCTATGAGATCTTAAAGTTCTCTAAAAGACATCCTTTATCCGTGACTTTTATGCATAAAAAAATTCCATTAGAATTCTAATGGAACTAGTTTTTGTAGCGGAGAGAGAGGGATTCGAACCCCCGGACCTGTTACAGTCAATAGTTTTCAAGACTATCGCAATCGACCACTCTGCCATCTCTCCTGAATAACGGCTATACCGTTGTTTTCAGTGGTGCAAATATATAACGTTTTTTATTTCCGGCAAAACATTTCCTGAAGAAATTTTAACAAAGCTTAATAATAGGCTTACAATCAGGTGGATTATTTTCCGTAATCTGCTTAAACAATATGATACTGTATAGTTCAAAAACTAAATATATAATCTTTACATGGTTATTTTTATTAAGTCCTTTTACTCTTCCCGGTCTACTATCGCAATGAAACTGTTTTTTATAAGATCTGAGGGATACACAAACTGATCCCCATTTTCGCCCTTTACCACAATGGCGCCCTGTTCATCGTTTAGACATTTGTCCAACTGGGCTTTCATTTCATTAAGACTTCCATCCGGAACCTCAACAATATAAGTTCCTGTGATGTGTTTGATTTTTATGACTTTTCTATCCATATTATTTTTGATAATTATGTACTTAGTCGTATAAATAATAAACCAACTTTGATTTAAAATTCCTGTCTGATTTCAATTATTCGACAGATACAAAAATACTCAAAAGCATTCCTGACGAATGATTTTTCATTTACGTAATAATACAAATTAATTCAATACCATACGAAATATTTTCAAATATAAATTTGGGTTTCCTACACTAAACAAGCCACTTAACATAATAAAAAATATCTCTTCAACATGAATTAATTGAATACTTTTGAAACTTAATTTAAAAAATACATTTTATGAAAAAATTAAAAAAATTATCTCGTGAAGACCTTAAAACTGTAAAAGGCGGTCAGGTTTGGATTGCAGAATTTTGTGGTCAGACTGCTACAACAACTCAAGATTGGACACCACAACAAGCAAATCAGTGGCTTGCTGAACTTGAAAAAAATTACTGTAATTAATATTTGTTCATATTAATTATTTGCACTTATGACCGATAAAGTTATAAGTGCTCTTCTTTTTTGCAATCAAAAATAATTCTATGTATTATTATAAAAAATTATTTCAATTATTAGCCTTATTTGTTAGTGTTTTATTTTTTTCTCAATTACATAAAAAAGATACTCTGCGTGGTGAATTTACCTATTTATTAAAAGCTAAATTGAATACCTTAACTCCTGATTATAAACATGAAGAATTTTTTTCATTACAGATAGGTGATAAACGTGCATTTTTTGTAAGTACACAATCAATTAAGAGAGATTCTACATTTCAAACAGTCCAACATAAAAAATTGGATAACGGCGGGATTCTTTTAAGTACAAAAGGAATGAATATCCCAAAAACCCAATTCTATTATACAATTATACAATCAAATGAAAACATTCAGTATTTTAACTTAGTTGGAATGTCAGTACTCTCCTATAAAGAACCCGTAATAAAAAATTGGAAGCTTGTTGATGAAACAAAAATAATCAATACAATCAATTGTAAGAAAGCAGAAGTTACTTTTAAAGGTCGGAACTGGATAGCATGGTATTCTCCTGAAATTCCATTTCCTTACGGTCCATACAAATTCAGCGGATTACCCGGATTGATCGTTAAAATAACAGATGATAAAGAAGAGTATGATTTTGAACTTGTAAAATCTGTATCAAATTCTGTATTGAAGAGCAGATTAATTAACATAAATGAACATCGATATAGTGAAGCTTTTGAAACAACTCGACCGAAATTTGAAAAAGCGTTAAAAGATGCTAATGCGAATTTAACTGGTATGCTTCAAAGTTCTGAAACCACTATTATACAAGGAAAAGAATTGATAAGGCAAAGACAAAAAGAAAGAGAAGAAAACAAAAAACATGAAAATCCAATAGAACTGGAATAAGATTAGTAAATGCTAATCTTATTTCGTTTGGTAATCAATCGGTTATCTAGTCTTGAAGTTGAATGCATAGATCAAAATATAAATTCAACAATATGAACTCATTAACTGATAATTTTCAGTTGCCATTGACGCAATTTTTTTCTATTCTATCACTATGAAAAAGCAAAGAAAGCAAAGAGGTTACACACTAAAATTTCAGTTTAGAGGTGTTATCCCTTCACTAACGGTCGGCAGCTTGTTGTATAAGTCTCTTTCGAGCCTTATATAACCCATTGGAGCCGGTTCGGAAGTTCCTTTGCCCCCTTAGGTAAGGGGGTAAAACCACTTAGTCAGGGGTGTAAAGACAGTTATGGAACTGCCTTTAGGTACTTCGGAAGAGGTGGGAGACGGTTAAGTAAAGGGCTGGAGGTGGCTTTTGACGAAGTTAGGAGTATGAAATATTGGTTTTGCGTTTAAAACCACCCCATCAAATCTTCGATTTGCCACCCCTCCAAGGGAGGGGAATGGGATCCTACGGATTGAAGTTGGCTTTACAGATGTTTTCATTATTTTTAAATTTCTGAATGGTACCATTTTTAGCTCGCGCCGATTATACAGATTGAGGAGATTTTCTTTAACCACAGATTTACACAGATGATTATCAAATCATGTTATTTTTGTGGTGGTTTTATCAATATTTCCATAAAAAAAGCGTACCCGAGAGGTACGCTTTGTATGCTAAAATCTGAAGATTATTGTATTAATGCAATTCAGCAAGGTATTTTTCTGCATCCATTGCGGCCATACATCCGCTTCCTGCTGCTGTAATCGCCTGTCTGTAGATATGATCCTGAACATCTCCTGCCGCAAAAACACCCGGAAGGTTGGTTCTTGTAGATCCTTTTTCTGTTGCAATATATCCGTTTTCATCAAGATCTATCTGTCCTGCGAAAATATCGGTATTCGGTTTGTGCCCGATCGCGATAAAAATTCCGTGTACATCTACTGTAGATTTTTCCTGAGTCTGGTTATTGATGATCACAGCTCTTTCTACCAGGTTGTTTTCTCCTTCAATACCTATTAATTCGTGGTGAAATTTAACCTCAATATTGGGAGTATTATGTACTCTGTGGATCATTGCTTTTGAAGCTCTGAACTCCCCTTTTCTCACCAACATGGTTACTTTATTCACCAGTTTTGCAAGGTAAGTAGCTTCTTCTGCTGCCGTATCTCCGGCTCCTACTACCACAACATCTTTTCCTCTGTAGAAAAATCCGTCACAAGTAGCACAGGCAGAAACTCCGCCGCCATTATATTTTTTCTCATCATCAAGACCTAAATATTTTGCTGTAGCTCCTGTGGAAATAATAACTGATTTTGCAAAAATTTCTTTGTTCCCAGCGTATAATTTATGAACTCCACCCACTTCTTTAGAAAGCTCTACTTTGGTGATCATTTCATAATGCACTTTGGTATCAAACCTTTCTGCCTGCTTCTGAAGATCCATCATCATTTCAGGTCCTGTAATCCCGTTCGGATATCCTGGAAAGTTATCAACCTCAGTAGTTGTGGTTAATTGTCCGCCCGGTTCTAATCCTGTATATAATTCAGGTTTTAAATCTGCTCTTGCTGCATAAATTGCCGCTGTGAAACCAGAAGGCCCAGATCCAACGATCACACAATCTAAAATATTTTGCTCCATAATGTACTTGTTCAAAAGATTGAAATTAACGTGCGCTAATTTCGGAATTTTTAATGTTTTATTAAAGTTATTTTAATGATACTTGTCAATAGTTAGTATGTGGTTTTTCGATAGGGATTAGTTGATTGTTTATGGATATTAGTTTTTAGTATTTGGTGTTTAGTTTTTTGGTAAATTCCCCTCAATATTAAACCTGTCAGCCATAAACCAAACTACACTTTCATCTTAATTTTATCTACATTGATAATCTTGTACACCAACTCTTTAATGAGTTCTGCTTCGCTCATATTAACGGCTCCAAGGCCTTTTCCTTTCATATCGAATTCTCTTAAAATAGAGATTACTCTTGTTGCATGTTTCAGAGGATACAGTCTTGCAGATTCTGCATAATCTTTAATGAAATAAGGATTAATCCCCATCTGCGAAGCGATCACCTGCTGTGGCTGCCCCATCATCGTCTGATAAATAATCACATTGGAAAAATAGGAATACAGGCTTGCCAGCATCATTACAAAAGGATTGTTCTTAGGATTTTTACCCATAAAATGAGCTATTTTAAAAGCTGCACTTGCATTTTTAGTTCCTAATGCCTTCTGAAGTTCAAAAACATTGTATTCTTTGCTGATCCCGATGTGGTTTTCAATTATGGTTCCGTCTAATATCTGTCCTTCTTTAAGGATGATCTTTAATTTATTCAGCTCATTCGCAATCCTGGAAAGGTCATTCCCAAGGTATTCTGCTAAAAGATGGGAAATATTGGGTGCAGTTTTTATTTTTAAAGCCACGCATTCATCGGCGATCCATTTGGGAAGGTTATTTTCCTTCACCGATTCGCTTAAAAACAGTGCTTTTGCTTTATCTAATGCTTTTGCTGCTTTTTTCCGGCTGTCAAGCTTTTTATGTTTGTGGGCAAAAACCAATACCGTAGAGGGTACATGGTTTTCTATATAGGCTTCAAGTGCCCGGTTTTCTTCTTCGTTCAGCTTTAAATCCTGGGCTTCTTTTACAATAATTAACTGCCTGTCCCCCATCATCGGAAACTGTCTTGCCAGAGAAAGAATTTCCTGGTAGGAAGTATCTTTTCCATACACCACCGTTTGGTTAAAAGCTTTTTCATCTTCCGACAGCAAGTCGTGTTCAAACGATTTTACGGCAACATCAATAAAGTAAGCTTCTTCTCCGTGTAAAAAATAAATCGGTAAAACTTCTTTATTTTTAATATTTTTGAGGATTAAATCTAATTCTTTCATCTTATAAATGGAACTTCCAACACTGAATTTTCAGGAAACTTTTGATTTTAAATTCAAGAAAGACAAAGATAAGTTTTTTATTTATGATTTAGTTCGCAAAACTTACCTTCTCCTTACCCCCGAAGAATGGGTAAGACAGCACTGGGTACACTATTATCTCACCGTAAAAGCCTATTCTCCATCTGCCTTAATCACTGAAAAAAAGATTGTTTTGAACGGTCTTACGAAAAGAATTGACCTTCTAATTACGGAAAAAACCGAACCTATTATTTTAATTGAATGTAAAGCTCCGCATATTAAATTAACGGAGAAAACATTCGAGCAGACAGCAAGGTATAATTCTATTGTTGGGGCTAAAGAAATTATCCTGACGAATGGCCTGCAGCATATTAATGCTTACTATGAAAATGGGCAGTATCTGTTTTATAAAAAGGACTGAGCCTATTTTTTGAAATGTTTGTGTTTTTAACCACCCCGTCAAATCTTTGATTTGCCATCCCTCGGAGGGAGGGGAATGGGATCCGACGAATTCAGGTTGAATGAACAGATATGATTAAAGAATGTATTCTATAATAGTCTTTACCTCTTATTGTAACTTATTTTTATTAATTTAGATGAGGATTTTTTAGATTATTTTATATTATAAAGATCTTATCCGGCGTTACTTAACACTTACAAAATAAAATATATGACACGTTCAATTTTAATCACTGCATGTATGATGGCAACAGGAACTTTATTCAGTCAGAATCTTAAAAAGGTTTCTTATCAGGATGGTTCTCAAAAACTGAATGGCCTGGTGACTTCCAATGCCGGGAAAAAACTACCCGGAGTATTGGTATTACCCGCTTGGAAAGGTATTGATGATGAAGCAAAGGCTGCCGCTGTGGAGCTGGAAAAGCAGGGTTATATTGCTTTTATAGCAGATATTTACGGGGAAGGAAATATTCCGGCTGACAATGCTGCTGCCGGGAAAACAGCAGGCTATTATAAACAGAATTATGAAGCGTATCAGAAGCGCATCACTCTTGCACTGGATCAGCTTAAGAAAAACGGAGCTGTTGCGAATAAAATTGCCGTAATCGGCTATTGCTTCGGCGGAACAGGTGCATTGGAATCTGCAAGGGGAAGTCTGCCTGTCGTAGGTGTTGTTTCCATCCATGGAAGTATCGGTAAGGATCAAACAAGAAAAAACGGACCTATATCTACTAAAATTCTGGTAGAAAATCCTGCTGATGATCAAGGGGTGACACCGGAAGATTATAACAACCTCATTAAAGAAATGAATGAAGGAAATGCAGACTGGCAGATCATTACGTATGCCCATTCCAAACATACTTTTACGGATCCCAAGTCACCGGATTATAATGAAATAATGGCAAAAAGAGCGTGGAACCATACACTGCTATTTTTGAAGGAGATTTTGAAATAACTTTTATTAATGTAGCAATCTGGTAATGTAACAATAGATCTCTATTGTTTACTTTATAAAAAGTATGCTTCGGCTTTGCTTAGCTTGACTTTATGATACGGTTTAGACCATTTATAAAGTTATTGTGTCAGGTAGAGCCGAAGCATTTTTAAAACAATAAACTGTTGTTGTCAGATACTATTTCACTTATAGAACAGGCATAAAAAAGCCGAAACTCCTATGGTCACGGCATTTTTACTATTTCGTTTTATTCTAACAGGAAAATTCTATTCTTCTTCCCTATTCACCAAATCGATGGAAAAGGCGGGAAGACAGATGGCGATGTATTCGCAGACTTCAGAAAAAGGGTTGCTGTAGCGTACTCTGGCTCCTTTTTCAACCAGAATGCTTTGTCCTTTTTCTAAAACAATAATTTCACCGTCTATTTCAAACTGCTTTTTCCCGGAAACAATAATGGTAAATTCATCAAACTGCGGAGTCTGATGGGGTTCACTCCAATCCGGCGGAGCTACCATATGGGCAATGGAGATATTGGGATTCTGAGTAGAATTTCCCCAGTGCTCTTCAATCAGTTTTCCGTCTGTGGTAGGTACTACAAAAGGAGATTTCTGAATTTTATATTTTTTCATTGGGCCAGTTTTCTTTTTTTATTTCATACACAAAATTGGTTCTGGTAGGTTCTCCGAAATAGGCAACTTCCTCTTCCGCAATTTTTTCTCCTCCCAGTCTTTCCAGGGCAATCTGCGAACGAAAATTTTCTTTTCCGATATGAAAGTGTGCTTTATCTACGAACTGAAAGATATAATCCAGCATCAGCTTCTTAACCTGTGGATTAATGCCTTTTCCCCAGGATTTTGTTCCATAAAAAGTATATCCTATGAAAATGCTGTTTTCCTGTTCGTCAAAATTGTAAAAGCGGGTACTTCCCAACACTTCACCTGAAGATTTTTCAATGATTTTGAAAGCGCCTCCACTCTCCATTGCACCTGTAAAAAAGTTTTCAAAAACTTCTCTTTTATACCGGTCTTTATTGGGATGCTGTTCCCAAACTTTAGGATCAGAAGCCGTTTCATACACAGATTCAAAATCCCCTTGCTGTAAGGGGATTAATTGATATTCCTGATTTTCTAAAATAGGTTGAATTGAAAAATTCATATGCTTAGCTTTTTGCTTTTGCAGCGTCTGATTCTATTTTCTTAATTTCTTTCAGTTTGTCTGTAATCTTGATCACAGCATCTGGTTTTGCAGGTTTTAAAGCAACTTCTGCCTGAGCAAAATCCCACTTAATAACCAGATTCCCGGAATTTTCGTCTGTAGGATTCAGGGTGATTTCAAACCACTCCTGTTTGTCTGCCAGTTTATTAACAGGTACGGTAACATCCAAAACATCCTGTTTTGCATCGTAAGTATAGGCCCCCCACTGCTGGAAATCTTTATTCAGGATAACTTTCCATTCTTTTTCTGTAGGTACAATGAATAATCCGTATGTTCCGGCAGGAATTACTTTTCCTCCGAAATTAACAGACTGTCCGAATGTAATTTTTGTTGATGAGTTGGCACCTGCTCTCCAAACCTGACCGTAAGGAACGAGTTCGCCAAAGATTTTACGTCCTTTAACGCCTGGTCTTCCGTAATCGATTGTGATTTTAGACATTGAAAACTGCTGTTCAACTACCTGACGCGGACTTGCTGCCGGTACGGAATAGTCTTGTGCAAAACTGAAAGCTGAAGCTGATATGCAAAGTGCAAATAGTAACTTTTTCACGTGTAAATTTTTGTTTAAAAGTACGAAATTAAAATAAAATGCTTTCTATCATTTCAATAGATTTTACCTTCTGTTTATGGTTTATTAGTTGATAGTTGATAGTTGATAGTTGATAGTTGATAGTTGATAGTTGATAGTTGATAGTTGATAGTTGATAGTTGATAGTTGATAGTTGATAGTTGATAGTTGATAGTTGCAAAATTAATTCATGTGCAGAAGAATTGTATATCTTTTTAATTTTAATCCTGTATTGCTTTCCTGTTCGGGAAATAAAGGGTATTTTTCTTGTTCTAAAGTTTTTAACTGCTAACCATTTTCTATGTTTAAAAAAATAAGTTTATTATGCATCCTGTCCGCAGGATTTTCCACCATAACAGCTCAGGAAAAAATTCCTTTCCGGATGACTAAACATAACAACATCATTATAAAAACGCTGGTGAATGATAAGGATTCACTGGATCTGATGTTTCAAATCGCCATGGAAGATGCTTCCATTTCGCCGGAACGGCAGAGAAAAGCGGATCATATTATCTTTGACAAGGATGATATCAGTAAAAATAATACGGTTAAAATTGGGAAATTAACCACGAAAAATGTGCTGTTTTATAATAATGAACTGACCGGACATGAAGCTGACGGAAAAATAGGAACAGGGCTTTTTGCCGGAAAGGCATTTAAAATCGATTATGATCATAATGAATTTGTAAGCTATGATCAATTGCCTGATGTAAAAGGATATGAGGCAGTTCCATTGCTTTTGCAAAACGGACAGCTTTTTATTGCCGGGGACAATGTTATTGACGGAAAGCAGTACGAAGCGTATTTTCTTCTTCAATCGGGCTATTCCGGAGGATTACTTTACAGCAATCAGTTTTCAGAAGAAAAAGATCTGGAGAAAAAACTGAAGGTTATGGGTGAAAAGACTTTACGGAATTCCAGCGGACAAAGTGTAACGACTAAAAACGGTGTTCTTCCTTTTTTTAAATTAGGAACTTTTGTCTTAAAAGATGTAAGTGCCGGATTTTTCACGGGAAACCTGAAAACCCAGATGGCTAATTATTTTGGAGCTGACGTTATCCGCAGATTTATATGGATTATTGATGCTGACCGGAAAACGGCCTACATTAAGCCCAGTCAATATTTTTCAGCCCCTTACTATAAGATTAATTAAAATATAACTACTCTAATTATAGCGCTGAGGTAAGGATTTTTAACATGGAACTCTTACCTCTATATTTTTTCTATTTTAAATCTAAAATCGCTCCTTCCAGCTCTAATAGTTTCTGTTTCCGCCATATTCCTCCTGCATAGCCTACGAGCTCACCACCTGAACCAATGACGCGATGACAGGGAATGATAATGGCAATTTTATTAATTCCGTTTGCGGTTCCTACGGCACGGACGGCTTTTGGATTTCCAAACAATACTGACTGCTGCTTGTAGGTGCGGGTTTCTCCGATCGGTATTTGGCTTAGTAATTCCCATACTTTCTTTTGAAATTCTGTTCCTGTAGTATACAAGGGAACTTCAAACCGAATTCTCTTCCCTTCAAAATATTCTTTCAATTCTTTTTCAAGCTGTACAAAGTGCTTGTTTTCTCCCTGTACAATTTCAGCATTCATTGCTTTAGATAGTGACTGGAATTGTTTTTCAATATTTTTCCGGTCTGTGAATTCAAGCAGGCAAATCCCTTCTTCTACGGCACAGGCGAACATGGTTCCTAAAGGAGTTTCAATTCTTTTAAGATCAATGATGTTTTGTTTTTGGGTGTTTTTTGGAGAGATTCCTAATATTCCTTTAAAGCGTTCATTAAAACCGCTTAAACTTTCGTATCCTGAATCTAAGGCCACCTCAATAATACTTTCCCCGTTTTTTATTTTCTTAAATGCTTTATTGATTCTGAATTCTCTCTGAAAAGCCTGAAAGGTCATGCCATGATTTTTCAGGAACCAACGGCGTACTGTTACGGGCTCAATATTTCTTTCTTCAAGATCTGAGTCTTTGATTTTTAAGGATGCATCCTGATGTAATTCCTCCAATAATTCCTGAATGTAAGCTGGAGTTTCATTCAATTTATCCAAAGGTTTGCATATTTTGCAGGGTCTGTAGCCTTTTTCTATCGCTTCTGCAGTATCGAAAAAGAATTCTACATTTTCTTTTTTGGGTTTTCTGGCTGTACAGGTTGGCCGGCAGAATATGCCTGTGGTTTTTACCGCCATCCAATAGCTGCCTTCAAATGAGGAATCTTTGTCTAAAGAGGCCTGATACATTCTATCGTCTGTCAACTTCATGATATAAAAATTGGTGAGAAATGTTGCTCGGCACTGATTTTCAGGACAGCAGTTTCCAACTGATCGTAAATATACCCATTTAAGAAATTACCGGAAGAGATTCTTTTTACGCCCAATTTCTGAAGAGTTTTAAAATCAGGAAGATCCGGCATACCCATCACATTGACTGGCAAATGTGTGGCACCTACGACTATTTCAATATCTTTTTCAGAGGTAATGCATGGAACAAAAACTCCGTCCGCTCCCACTTCCTCAATGATTTTCATCCGTTGAAGGGTTTCTCCTACTGCATTTTCTACGCCTAACAAAAATGGATCTATCCTTACATTGACGAAAATTTCAATATCCTGTTCTTTAAGTTTCTCAATAATGGTGTTTAATTTTTCAAAAAAATCCGCTGGACTTAATAGTCTTCTGGTTCCGTCAATGATGACACTGTCTTCAATGTTGATCCCTACAACGCCAGCCTCCGCCAATCTGGAAATGTTTAAAACAATCTCCTCAGCAGTTTCCCCATACCCTCCTTCCAGATCAACGGATAGTGGAATTGAGACTGATTTCAGAATTCTTTCCACGATGTAGAAATATTCTTCAAAGCTTATATTTTCTCCGTCTTCATATCCTAGGCTAAATGCTACTGCCGAACTTGAAGTCGCTACTGCCTTGTAACCTAATTTTTTATACACCTTAGCACTCTGAACATTCCAAACGTTTCCTATCAATAATGGTTCATTCTGCTCATGCAGTTCTCTGAATCTCTGAATTGCTGTCATTTTTTATTTTTTATCAAAAGTAAGAGGGATGCTGTTTTTATGCAACCGAAAAATGGACAAGTATTTTTATATTCTTTTTACAACACAGTTATAACATCCCGGTTTTGCATTGTGAAGATGAATGTATTCAATTTCCGGATTTTCCAGCATTTGTTGGAGTTTTTCTTTTAAAAATTTTCCTTCGGAAACTTCCGCCACAATCATCATTGCTTCTTTGTTGTAACCACGAATTGAAAGTAATCTATGATGGAACATGACCGGAATTTCGTTGATTTCATATGTTTTTGTTACCTGATTTGCCCTCACAAAAACAGGCCCGTTTGCCCGATATGGAGAATTGACATTATGAAAATCATAGTTGAGAAGATAAACCGTTTCTCCGATCGCAGCATCTTCCAAAGTAATTCTGCAAGGAAAGCCCGGGAATTTATCTGCTTTTATTTTTTTAATATTATGTTCTGAAAGTTCGGTTTCAGAAAGGATATTCAAATATGTAAAATTCGAATGATGTAATGCTTCCAGTTTAAAATTATTCATTTTCTTTTTTTACAAATTTAAATTGACCATATTCATGATTACAACCGAAAAGTGGACATATATTTTTTAAGAATTTTATATGAATTGTACTTTATTTTTTATGCTTAATCACGTAATTAAATTTCAGCACTGTTCTACGCCAAAGTGTTAACGTTTGTTCTGCTGAAATACATTCACCATCGGCATTGATAATTAATTTATCCCGGAAAGATCTGATGAACTGGGACCAATATTCACCTTTAGAGTCTTTTAACAGAAAGTAAAATCCGGCATCTCCAAACTTATTTCCTGATGAATCTAATATCAGTTCCCCATTTTCTCCAACAGTAGTATTCATAATAACAGTCGCATTTCCATTAGGTAATGGAAAAACTGCTTTTATACAGGTTTTTCCTGATGGAAGTGTGCAAACTCCATATATTCCTGAATAGACTACTTTGCGGCTTGATTTAATGGCTCTAAACCAAAAGGTGTACTTAACTTCATTCGAAACAGGATCAATAAGTGTGATGATTTCACTGTTTAAAGATTCGCCGTCTTTAGTGTTTTCCGTTGGAATGTTGAGCTGATTAATTCTTACGCTGAACAGTTTGTTTACCAATACTCCGAAAAGTTTAAAATAGGGATTCCATTGTATGGAGAAGTTTAAATCATAATTAGCTGTATTTTCATAAAATAATCGAACTTGTTCAGATAATTTTGAGAATTCAATTTCTGATAAATTGAGTTTTTTCATCGATGGAATTAAGCCTCGTGATGGAGTTTCCCTGTCAATAATGAGGTTTTCCTGATGAGCGAAATTCCTGATAAAATCATCACCGTTTGACTCTAAATTTCCAAAAGGACCCATTAGCCAGGGAAAATCATCAGTATTAATTTTCCTGCCTCTTAGGATGACCCATTGCTGGGTAAACCAATCCTGAAATTTCTGCATCGGATACGCAAGTGTCATCTTAATTTTTATTGGTAAGATAGGGTATGAAATTCTTTTGCCCCTTCCATTCTCCAAATTCGGCAATCGGTTTGAAACGAAGGGTGGTAAATTCAAAATGAAAATCTTTTCTGTTTCTTTCTTTCATCGCATTAACGTGTTTCTTAGATTGAGGACCTGTATTATGACCATGTACCATACCTGTCATTTCCTTTTGCGATTTCCAAATGGAAAATGTGGAGACGGTACGGGGAAATCTAATGGAAGCTAAAGATAAAGTTGTTCCGGGATGATCCCGAACCTGTTTTTCCACGGGCCTTCCCCAACGAATAAATCTTGGAATCTGAGGGAGTTTCATTCTAGCAATGGTAACTGCAACCACAGGAGCTTCCGGTGATTTTGTTTCGGATGTTTCAGTTGGAATCTTAAATCCTGTTATGCTTCCCCATTGCCTTAGAAAAACTAATTTGGTATACCATCCTTTGGCTAATATGCTACCCAACTTGTTTTCGGACATAAAATTGTCAATTACCGCTTCGTTTTCCCATTGGGCAAATACTGCAATTTCTCTTACCAGCATCCGCGATGGTGAAAAAACAGGAGACCCCAGCGTCATTGCAGTCATACATTCGGCATGAATCAAACCGTTAACATGTTTAGGATCGGGCGGGAATATAATAGCTTTAAGGGCTGACCAATAAGATGTTCTTACAAGATGGTAAGTGAATATACTCATGTTCAAATGTATCTAATTAATTTTCAAAACAAAAATCCCCGTAAATTTCTTTACAGGGATTAAGATATATATTTTCTTTTGAAATTACATTGCATTCATTTTAAAAGTCATGCTTTCGATTACCTTTAAAATTGCTTCTACCGTATCCATAGAAGTTAGACAAGGCACTCCGTTTTCAACACTCATTCTTCTGATCTGGAATCCGTCTCTTTCAGACTGTTTTCCTTTCGTCATGGTATTGACTACATACTGCACTTTTCCTTTTTGGATCAGGTCGATAAGATTAACATCATCCTCTCCTATTTTATATCCTATTTTACAAGGAATTCCTTTTTCTGCGAAGAATTTAGCGGTTCCTTCGGTAGCCCAGATTCTGAATCCTACTTCATGGAATCTTGCAGCCAGATCTGCAGCTTCCTGCTTATGTTTGTCTGCTACAGTGAACAAAATAGATCCATGCGTAGGAACTTTTCTCCCTGCCGCAATTAATCCTTTATAAAGGGCTTTTTCCAGTGTTGTATCTTTCCCCATAACTTCTCCTGTGGACTTCATTTCAGGCCCTAAGGAAATGTCTACCTTTGTTAGTTTAGAGAATGAGAATACCGGAACTTTTACAAAGACTCCTTCTTTATTGGGAACCAATCCGTTTTTGTAGCCTAAATCTTTCAGTTTCTGTCCTAAAATGGCTTTTGTAGCCAGGTTTGCCATTGGCACATCCGTGATTTTAGAAAGGAAAGGAACTGTTCTTGACGAACGTGGGTTTACTTCGATTACGAATACGTTTCCATCAAATAAAACGTACTGGATATTCATTAATCCTATGACATTTAATCCTTTGGCCAGTCGTTGGGTATAATCTACCAAAGTGTCAATTTCTGCCTGGGATACATTTTGTGGCGGATACACAGCGATTGAGTCTCCGGAGTGAACTCCTGCTCTTTCGATGTGTTCCATAATTCCGGGAATAATTACCGTTTCACCGTCGCAGATGGCATCGATCTCCACTTCTTTTCCGGTAATATAACGGTCAATAAGAATTGGATGTTCAGAGTTTTCCTGTACTGCATTATTCATGTAATACGTTAACTCTTTGTCATCATACACAATTTCCATTGCTCTTCCTCCTAACACATAACTTGGACGAACCAATACCGGGAATCCTATTTCGTTAGCAATCACTAAGGCTTCATCTTTAGTAAAACAGGTTTTTCCTAACGGCTGAGGAATCCCCATTTCCTGAAGTGCTTTTTCAAATTTATCTCTGTTTTCAGCTCTGTCAAGGTCTTCCAGGGTAGTTCCCAGGATTTTCACGCCATAACTTGCCAATTTATCTGCCAGGTTAATTGCTGTCTGCCCTCCAAACTGTACCACTACTCCTTTTGGTTTTTCAAGATCAATGATGTTCATTACATCTTCTTCCGTAAGCGGCTCGAAGTATAGTTTATCTGAGATTGAAAAGTCAGTAGAAACGGTCTCAGGGTTATTGTTGATGATAATTGCTTCATACCCCATCTCTTTGATTGCCCAAACCGAATGTACGGTAGCGTAATCAAATTCAACTCCCTGACCGATCCTGATAGGCCCTGAACCTAACACAATGATTTTTTCTTTATCGGTAACCACACTTTCATTTTCTTCTTCGTATGTTCCGTAGAAATAAGGTGTTTCACTTTCAAATTCCGCTGCACAGGTATCTACCATTTTGAAAACCGGCAGTACTTTGTTTTCCTGTCTGAAATTGTATACATCACGTTGAGAAACTTCCCAAAGATGAGCGATATTTAAATCGGCAAAACCTAATTTTTTAGCTTTAATTAAAGTCTCTAGGTCGAATTTGTTATCTGCAATTACTTTTTCGAAATCGATCAGTTTTTTCATTTTCCAGATGAAGAATTTGTCGATTTTGCTCCATTCTACGATCTGCTCCCAGTCGTAACCTCTTCTTAACGCATCTCCAATGATGAATAATCTTTCGTCATCACATACTCTGATTCTTCTTTCGATTTCTTCATCGGTTAAAGCATCAGCCTGCTTTTTCTTTAATCCTAAATGTCTGATTCCGGTTTCCAGAGAACGGATTGCTTTCTGCAGAGATTCTTCGAAGTTTCTTCCGATTGCCATTACTTCTCCGGTTGCTTTCATCTGCGTTGAAAGTCTTCTGTCTGCAGTTTCGAATTTATCGAAAGGGAATCTTGGGAATTTAGTTACCACATAATCCAACGCCGGCTCAAAACAAGCGTAGGTTTTTCCGGTAACCGGGTTCATGATTTCATCCAGCGTTAATCCTACTGCAATCTTAGCCGCAATCTTAGCAATCGGGTATCCTGTTGCTTTACTTGCTAAGGCTGAAGAACGGGAAACTCTTGGATTTACCTCGATGATGTAGTAGTCGAATGAGTGGGGATCCAGAGCCAGCTGTACGTTACATCCGCCTTCAATTCCCAATGCTCTGATGATTTTCAGTGAAGCATTTCTCAATAACTGGTATTCTCTGTCTGAAAGCGTCTGTGAAGGCGCTACGACAATAGAATCTCCTGTGTGTACTCCTACGGGATCTATATTTTCCATGTTACAAACCACAATTGCGTTGTCGTTTGCATCACGCATTACTTCATATTCTATTTCTTTGAAACCTGCGATGGATCTTTCAATAAGACACTGGGTAACCGGGCTGTATTTAAGACCTAGTTCAGCAATCTCTTTCAATTCGGCTTCAGTGGAAGCGATTCCGCCTCCTGTTCCTCCCATGGTAAACGCAGGACGAACAATCACCGGGTATCCGATTTCTTCAGCGAAACGCAATGCGCCTTCTACGGTATTTACAATATCAGATTCCGGAACTGGTTCGTTCAGTTCTCTCATCAGCTCACGGAACAAATCTCTGTCTTCCGCTCTGTTGATGGCTGAAAGTGTAGTTCCCAGTACTTCTACTTTACATTCTTCAAGAATTCCTGAGTTTTGTAATTCTACCGCCATATTCAGTCCGGTCTGACCTCCCAATGTAGGAAGTAATGCGTCAGGACGTTCTTTTCTGATGATGTGGCTTACAAACTGAAGTGAAATCGGCTCGATATATACTTTATCAGCGATTTCAACATCCGTCATAATCGTTGCAGGGTTTGAGTTGATCAAAATAACCTTGTAGCCTTCTTCTCTTAAAGACAGACAAGCCTGCGTTCCTGCGTAATCGAATTCTGCTGCCTGACCGATGATGATTGGTCCGGAACCGATTACTAAAATTGTTTTTATATCTGTACGTTTTGCCATTTTTTTGTTTTGAGATACCAGATGTCAGATGTTAAATCTCAGACTTCCAGTATTGTATTTTTTACTTTTTATTTGACTTATTTTTTCATGCTTTGTCATTCCGAGGTACGAGGAATCTAGTTTTTTAATTCAAAAGATTCTTCACTGCGCTTTCGCTTCGTTCTGAATGACAGATTCACTGTCTATTTATTGATGTGTATCTTATTTCTTAAAATCTTCCATCAATGTAATGAACTCATCAAACAAGTAGTTTGCATCTTCTGGGCCCGGGCTTGCTTCCGGGTGGTACTGAACGGAGAAACAAGGGTGTATTTTGTGTTTTAATCCTTCGTTGGTTCTGTCATTCAGTGCGATGTGCGTTTCTACAAGGTCTGTCCCCTTAAGACTTTCCTGATCCACTGCATATCCATGGTTTTGAGAGGTGATAGAAACCTTGTTTTTCGCTAAATCTAAAACAGGATGGTTTCCTCCTCTGTGTCCAAACTTTAATTTGAACGTTTTTGCTCCACACGCCAGACCTATCAGCTGATGTCCTAAGCAGATTCCGAAAATAGGAACTTTACCTAATAATCCACGGATCATTTCCAACGCCTGTTGGTTGTCTTCCGGGTCACCAGGACCGTTTGAAAGCATAATCCCGTCCGGATCCATTAATAAGATCTCTTCTGCCGTTGTATCGTGGGATACGACAATGATATCGCAGTTTCTGTGAGACAGTTCTCTGATGATTCCCAATTTGGAACCAAAATCTACCAATACTACTTTGAAACCTCTTCCCGGGTTGGCATACGGTGTTTTTGTAGAAACCAGTTCCACCTGATTGGTTGGGAAAGTTGTTCCTTTTAATTCTTCAACTACAGCATTTTGATCAGCATCATCATTTACGATCTTTCCTTTTACAACTCCGGAATTACGAAGAATCCTTGTCAGTCTTCTGGTGTCAATTCCTGAAATACCTGAAAGATTTTTCTTTTTGAATAATTCGTCTAAAGTAATCTGCGTACGGAAGTTGGAAGGCAGGTCACAAAGTTCTTTTACGATAAGACCTTTAATAGCCGGCTCAATACTTTCGTAGTCGTCACGGTTGATTCCGTAGTTTCCGATCAGCGGATAGGTCATACAAACAATCTGCCCGCAATAAGAAGGATCGGAGATCAATTCCTGATATCCTGTCATCCCGGTATTAAAAACCACTTCACCAGCAGTATCCAGTTCTGCTCCGAAACCTTCTCCGTGAAAAACCTCTCCGGATTCTAATACTAATTTCTTTTTCATTTTTACTTTTTTTGTACAATGTCATTGGTAAGATGTACTCTGTATTCTTACTTTTTACATGGTACATTATACTTTTTACAATCTATTTAAATTTAAATCCTTTTTCTTCCAATGCTTCTTTAAGAATGGCCATTCTTGCGAAAACCCCGTTCTGCATCTGCTTAAAGATCCTTGAACGTTCACACTCTACAAGATCCGTATCGATCTCTACTCCTCTGTTGATGGGTGCCGGATGCATGATAATCGCCTCTTTTTTCATGAGCTGTTCTCTTTTTTTCGTCAATCCATATTTTCTATGGTATTCTGATGCGGAGAAACTCATTTGTGCATCGTGTCTTTCGTGCTGTATTCTCAGCAGCATTAATACATCCACATCTTTAATCATTTCATCTACGGAAAGATAGGTTCCATTAATTAATGCGCCTTCATCAAACCATTGTTCAGGTCCTGAGAAATATACTTTAGCACCCAGCCTTCTCAGTGCTTCTGCATTGGAGTTGGCCACACGGCTGTGTTTCACATCTCCCACAATTCCTACTTTCAATCCTTCAAATTTTCCAAATTCCTGGTAGATCGTCAGCAGATCCAGCATGCATTGTGATGGGTGGTTTCCTGTTCCGTCTCCCCCGTTGATCACCGGAATGCTGATGTTTTTTAATTCTTCAAAATACCGGTCTTTTTTATCTCTGATTACGACCAGGTTTATGCCTACGCTCTCCACTGTTTTTACGGTGTCATACAAACTTTCGCCTTTGTTTACAGAACTGTGGGAAGCATCGAAAGGAACGACCTGCAATCCTAATTTTCTTTCGGCAATATCAAAGCTTGTTTTTGTTCTTGTACTGTCTTCAAAAAAGAGATTTGAACAAAAAACTTCTCCTTCAATTTTAGCAGTTTTTCCTTCAGCAAAAGCCATGGCTTCTGTCAGTATACTGTTGATTCTCTCGGTACTTAGTTCTGTAATCGTAAACATAATATCTTAATTTTTTTACATAAAAAAAGCGAAGACAAAAATCTTCGCTTAATAATAATAAATATCGTAAAGGGCGCTTTCGCCCGGTAAATCTAATGATATAAACACTTTTTTATTCATTAGGTGCAAAGATATAACATTTCCCCGATATGACAAAACTAAAGTTTGAAAAAAATTAAAAACCTTCAATCACACACTATTCTCATTTTTTCTTAATATTTTTGTTATTTATCAAACTATTCTATGGACGCTAAAGACAAAATGATTCTCAGTATTATTCAGGAAGACTCTACTTATTCTGTAAAAGAAATCTCAGAAAAGATCGGTCTTACTTTTACCCCAACGTATGAACGTATCAAACAGCTGGAAAAACAGGGAATTATTGAAAAATATGTGGGTCTTTTAAACCGCGAAAAATTAGGTCTTAATATTGTGGTGTACTGCAATGTCCGTCTCAAGGAACAGTCTCAAAAAGTACTTGAAACTTTTGAAAAAAACATTGAAAAACATGATGAAGTTCAGGAAATCATCAGCCTTTCGGGTGAATATGATTATATGCTGAAAATCATTGCAAAAGACATTAATTCTTATAATGAATTTGCGGTTAACGTTATTTCAAACATCCCTAATATCGGGCAATACCACAGCTCTATTGTTCTGCATGAAGTGAAAAAATCCACTAAATTTAAAATTGATCTGGATTAATTTCCAGCATTAATTTTTAATAAACCATTAACCCAATATTTTATTCTTCAGTTTATTAAACTGGTATTCAATCTTATCTAAACAAAGGTTTCCTATACTTCCCTGATGGGTATGGCTGAGTTTTCCTGTTTCAAATTCAAACTCGTTATTTTCAATCTCCTGTCCTATTTTCACATAGGCGTCACGGAAAGAACTGCCTTTTTTAACTTCTTCATTGATTTTTTCTACACTGAAGAGGTATTTGTATTTTTCATCTTCCAGAATCCCGTCTCTCACCTGGATATTGGGTAAGGTATAGTTTAAAATTTCCAGACATTCTTTTAAGGAATCAATCGCAGGAAAAAGTATTTCCTTAGTGAGCTGCACATCTCTGTGATACCCTGACGGGAGATTACTGGTAAGCAGGATAAGTTCATTCGGTAATGACTGAATTCTGTTGCAACGTGCTCTCACCAATTCGAAGATATCAGGATTTTTCTTATGCGGCATGATGCTGCTTCCTGTGGTAAATTCTTTCGGAAAGCTTATAAAATCGAAGTTCTGACTGAGATACAGACAAACGTCATATGCAAATTTCCCAAGCGTTCCGGCTAAGGTAGCCATCGCCATGGCAAGCATTTTCTCAGATTTCCCTCTGGTCATCTGAGCGTATACGGAATTGTAATTCATCGACTGAAATCCTAAGTTATACGTCGTACTTTCACGGTTGATCGGAAAGGAAGATCCGTACCCTGCAGCCGAGCCCAAAGGATTTTTATTGATGATATTTTTCACAGAAAAAAGCATTTCCACATCATCCAGCAATGCTTCTGCATATGCTCCGAACCAAAGTCCGAAAGAAGACGGCATGGCGATCTGAAGATGGGTGTAGCCCGGAAGCAATACCTCTTTATGCTGTTCTGCCAACTGAATCAGCGTTTGGAAAAACCCGTCCGTAAGGGTTGTAATTTCACGGATTTCGTCTAAAAGATAAAGTTTGATATCCAACAAGACCTGATCGTTTCTGGATCGTGCTGTATGGATTTTCTTTCCTGTATCTCCTAATTTCTCTATTAAAATCGCTTCGATCTGGGAATGAATATCTTCTGCTGTTGTGTCGATCTCAAATGTTCCTGCTTTAATATCTTCTAATATACTTTCTAAAACAGAAAGCATCTGTTCTGATTCTTCTGTTGAAATAATTCCCACTTCTGCAAGCATTTTGCAGTGTGCCATGGAACCTTTAACGTCATATTTCGCTAAACGTTCATCAAAGTCAAGATCTTTACCTACTGTAAATGTATTGACTGCTATATTGGTGGCCAGGTTATCCTTCTGCCATATTTTTTTCATAATTTTTCTATTTAGATCATTGAGTTCAAGTACTCAGGTTTATTTTGACTTCGCCCGGTATGGCTTCCTTTATTATTGAAAAATTGTAACAATTTCCACACTCAATAAAAACCATGTTCCTAATTCTGTTTTTTGCATAAATCTTTATTAAAAACGATCCGCTGCATTACTGCCATACAGGGCTGGGTCAAAACATTTTTATATTAGATTTCAGATGTTAAACTTTGAAAACATTTATCTGTTGTCTGAAATCTACAAGACTCTTTCTAAAATTTGGATATATATTTCAATCCCCTCTTCTATTTCTTTTAATTCTATAAATTCATCTGCAGTATGAGAGCGCCTGCTGTCCCCAGGTCCAATTTTCACTGAAGTACATGGAATAATAGCCTGATCGGATGATGTCGGTGATCCGTAACTTGTCCTGCCAATAGCCAATCCTGCCTGTACAAAAGGATGATCCCTTTCTATTTTTGAAGAATTTAATCTGAAAGACCTCGCCGTCAACGTAGATTTCATCTGTGCCTGAATGATCTCAAAAGCTTCCTGATTGGTATATTCATCTGTAACTCTCACATCGAGTGTAAAATGACAGGCTTCAGGAACTACATTATGCTGTACTCCGGCCTGAATTCCCGACAGTGTTATTTTTACTTCACCTAAGTAATCCGACACCTTTGGGAATTTGAAATTTACAATATGCTGAAGGTCTTCAAGACATTTTACAATGGCATTGTCATTATTCGGATGGGCAGCGTGGGAAGGAGTTCCTTTCATTTCTCCGTCAATTACCAGCAGCCCTTTTTCTGCGATGGCAAGATTCATCTGTGTTGGTTCTCCTACAATGGCTAATTCTATCTTCGGAAGTTGAGGGTAAAGTCCTTCAATTCCATCAAATCCTGAAATCTCCTCTTCCGCTGTTAAAGCAATTACCAGATTGTAATCCAGGCTTTCTCTTTCGTAGAAATGTAAAAAAACCTGCGCCATAGACACCAGCGAAGCGCCTGCATCATTACTTCCCAAACCATATAATCTTCCTTCTTTTTCAATGGCTACAAACGGATCAAGCGTATAGGCTTTGTTAGGTTTTACAGTATCATGATGGGTATTAAGTAACACAGATGGTTTAGCATCATCAAAGTGCTTATTAACGGCCCAGATATTATTTTTATAACGTTCGGTAGGAACCTGATGCTTTTTAAAAAAGTTTTCGATTTCTATGGAAGTATTGTATTCGTCTTTGCTGAATGATGGAATTTCAATCAGTTTTTTCAGCAGTTCAATCGCATTGTTAAACAGCTCTTCTTTACTATAAACAGATTTCAGTTCCTGCATGATGGTTTTGTATATGGTTTTTCAGTTCGGTTTCTTTGATCAGGAATACTTTAGATACTTTATTTTTCACGGCTCCCAATGCATTTTCAAGTTTAGGAAGAATTCCTTTATGCAGTTTTCCGGCATCTTTTAAAACAGAAAATTCTTCTTCAGAAATATTTTTAATAACAGATTCAGGATTTTCCACATCCTCCAGCACGCCTTCTTTATCAAAACAATACAACAATTCTACCTCATATTTTGAAGATAAAGCCTGGGCAATTACGGAAGCAATCGTATCTGCGTTTGTGTTAAAAAGATTTCCTTTTTTGTCGTGGGTAATGGCTGAAAATACGGGGACCAGTTTTAGTTTGATGAATTTTGAAATCAACTTCTTGTTCACACTTTTCTTCTCAATATCGCCTACAAATCCGAAATCTATTTCTGCATGTTCTCTCTTTTTGGCTTTAATTAAATTTGCATCAGCACCGGAAAACCCTATTGCCTTGCATTTTTTCTGCTGCAGTTTGGCCACAATATTTTTATTAATTCCTCCTGCATATACCATCGCCACAATATCCAGCGTTTCTTTATCCGTGATTCTTCGTCCGTTGATCATTTTCTGTTCAACACCTAATTTATCAGCCAACGTGGTTGCCAATTTTCCGCCTCCGTGAACCAGGATTTTCTTTTCCGTAATTTCAGAAAACTGCTCTAAAAATTCGTTCAATAATGCCTCATCATCAATTAAATTACCTCCGATTTTTATGATGTATAATTTTTCTTTCATTGTAAACGTTTTTGAGATCCTTAGCGCTGTAAGGGAATTTCTGTTATTTATTTAATTCATCCAAAATCTCTGAAAAAACAGCCTGTGCAGAGAAAATACGGTTTTTAGCCTGTTGATAGATGATAGAGTTTTCACCGTCCATTACCTCATCACTTAATTCTACATTACGACGAACCGGAAGACAGTGCATTACTTTAGCTTTGTTGGTGTTTTCCAGCTTTTCAGCGGTCAGCATCCAGCTTTCTTTTACTTCAGGCATGGTTGCATATTCATCAAAAGATGACCAGTTTTTAACGTACACAAAATCAGCATCCTTTAATGCTTCATCCTGATTATGAAATACTTTTGTGTCTTTTGTGAAGTTTTTGTCAAGATCATACCCTTCGGGATTGGCAATTACGAAATCAACATCCATTTCCTGCATCCATTCTGTAAAAGAATTCCCTACCGCCTGTGCAATAGGCTTGATGTGAGGAGCCCAGGTTAAGACTACTTTCGGCTTACGCTCTTCTTTCCAGTGTTCTGTAATGGTGATGCAGTCGGCAAGGCTTTGCAAAGGGTGACGGGTTGCTGATTCAAGCGATATAACAGGAACTTTTGCATGTTTTTCAAACTGGCTCAGAATGCTTTCATTCACATCGTCTTCCTTATTTTTCATTCCTGCAAAACAACGCACTGCAATGATGTCACAGTATTGGTTTAATACTTCAATGGCATCTTTGATATGCTCTACCGTATCCCCGTTCATAACGGCTCCATCGGCAAATTCAAGATTCCAGGCTTCCTGGGCAGCATTTAATGTCAGTACATTAAGTCCTAAATTCTGAGCAGCAATCTGGCTGCTTAAACGTGTTCTTAAGCTTGAATTTAAAAATACAAGACCTATTGTTTTTCCTTTTCCTTTTTCTGTCTCGGAAAGAGGGTTTTCTTTAATTTGTAACGCTTTTTTTATAATGTCCTGTAAGTTTTCAATATCGCTTACAGAGGTGAAATTGTTCATTGTTTTGATGTTTAAAGATTTTTTATCTTATTCATTGTATTCATTTAAATTATACAAGATAAGAAGTACACATAAGGTTAAATAGCATTCAATACCGTTTGTAAGGCATCGATGAAGAGATCAGTTTCCTGGGTTCCGATGTTCAGTGCCGGAAGAATCCTCAATACACTTTTATCATTGGAATTCCCTGTAAAAATGTGATGATCATATAATAGTTCTTTCCTCACTTCCGAGCAGTCCCTATCCAGTTCTATTCCGATCATCAAGCCTTTCCTTCGTATCGATTTAATATGTGGAAAATCTTTAATTTTCTGTTCAATATAATCGCCCATATGCCGGGCATTTTCCATAAGTTTTTCCTCTTTCATAACATCCAGCACAGCGATTGCTGCTGCACATGCCAGATGATTTCCGCCAAATGTTGTTCCTAAAAGACCATTGCTTGCTTCAAATTTCGGATGAATCAAAACACCTCCGATTGGAAAGCCATTTCCCATTCCTTTTGCTGTGGTAATAATATCCGGCTGAATTTCAAATTCCTGATGGGCAAAGAAATACCCGGATCTTCCGTATCCCGACTGCACTTCATCCATAATCAACACTGCATTGTATTCTTCACAAAGCGTTTTGATTTTAGATAAAAATTCCTGAGTGGGGATCATGATACCTCCTACTCCCTGAATTCCTTCGATAATAACAGATGAAATTTCGCTTCCCTGCGTATTAAAAGTTTCTTCAAGCTGCTCAATATCATTCCAATCGGATTTGATAAACCGTTCAGAATAATTAACCGGCGCAACAATTTTAGGATTATCCGTTACAGAAACCGCCGCGGAAGTTCTTCCATGAAACGAACCTGAAAAATACAGGACTTTGCTTTTTCCGTTATGAAAAGAGGCCAGTTTCAATGCATTTTCATTGGCTTCAGCTCCGGAATTGCATAAAAAGAGGTTATAATCTTCATATCCTGAGAGTTTTCCCAGTTTATCCGCCAGCTCAGTCTGCAATTCATTCTGCACAGAATTGGAATAAAATGATATTTTTTCGAGTTGGTCTTTCAGTTTTCCCTGATAATAAGGATGATTATGCCCAATAGAAATTACAGCATGACCTCCGTAGAAATCAAGATATTTTTCTCCTTTTTCATCCCAAAGAAAAGATCCTTTGGCTTTTACAGGATGTATGTTGAATAATGGATATACGTTAAATAGATTCATTTTTTTATTTTAATTAATTTCTTTTGTCTTGAAACAAAAGAAACAAAAGTTCAAGACTGGAAAATTCCGCTAAAAAATATTTTTGTTCTCTAAAAATCCCAAAACTCGTGCGAATTGAAATATCAGTTCTTATTTGTGTCGCACTCAAACAGTGGAATTTTCTTAACGTTCACAAAACTATTTTTCTTAACGCTTCATTTTCCTAGGTCATTTTTGATTGGAGTTTTTAAAATTCGCGATTAACTTATTTACTTTTTACGTTGTACATTGTACACTTTAGATCAAAAAGCTATCGGTTTTAAATGCAATCCCAGATTTTCTTCCCAGCCCATGGCGATGTTCATATTTTGTACAGCCTGTCCGGAAGCTCCTTTTAACAAATTGTCAATCGCTGAGTGAATAACGACTGTATTTCCACTTTTCTCAATTTGAATCACACAGCGATTCGTATTGACAACCTGTTTCAGATCAATTGCCCTGCTGCTCACCGTTACAAACGGTTCATCTTCATAAAAATCACGGTACAACTGATCAATATCTGAAAGTTCAAGCTCTGTTTTCAGGGTTGAACTTGTAAAAATTCCTCTTGCAAAATCCCCGCGCCATGGCACAAAATGAAGGTTAACTTCACTGTTGTTCAATGAAACCAGCTGTTGTAAAATTTCATCCACATGCTGATGAGCCAATGTCTTATAGGCTGATATATTATCATTCCGCCACGTAAAATGAGTGGTTGCCTGTAAAGACTGCCCCGCTCCGGTAGAACCGGTAATTCCTGTGGTGTACACTTCGTTCAATAAACCTTTTCCCGCAAGCGGAAGCAATGCCAGTTGAATTGCTGTAGCAAAGCATCCGGGATTGGCAATACTGTTAGCGCCCAAAAGATTTTTTTTATTGATTTCGGGAAGTCCGTAGATAAAATTTCTGTTTCCGAAATTTCCTTCCAGACGGAAGTCATTTCCTAAATCAATAACCAGTGTTTCATCTTTCACAGCATGCTGCCCCAGCCAATTCTGGCTTTCTTTGTGCGGCAGGCAAAGAAAAAGAATATCCACTTCTTCCGGTGTATCCGTCAAAACCATTTTGCAAACTGTTCCTAAATCCGGGTACAGATCAGAAATCTTTGTACCCGAATTGGAACGACTATATAAAAAACTCAATGTCACATTGGGATGAAAAGCCAGCACGCGAACCAGTTCGCTTCCTGTGTATCCGTTGGCTCCCACAATTCCTACCGTCTTCATATTTTCCCTGCGTTTATCTGATGATATATATTTAAAGAATTGCTTACAATTTTAGTATATCCTTTCACATCTTCTCCTGTCCATGCTCTGTTTGCCTCTCCGTAACTTCCGAATTTATCAGACATTAAATCATGTACAGATTCAATTCCGTTTAAAATAAAACGGTACGGGTGCAGGGTTACAAATACTTTTCCACTTACCGTTTCCTGAGAGTCTGCCAAGAAAGATTCTATATTTCTCATCACGGGATCCAGGAATAATGCTTCATGAAGCCAGTTTCCATACCAGTCGGATAACTGTGATTTCATCATCTGCTGATATTTTGAAAGCGTATGTTTTTCCAATAAATGATGCGCTTTGATGATCACGGATGCAGCGGCAGCTTCAAAACCTACCCGTCCTTTAATCCCAACAATGGTATCTCCAACATGGGTATCACGGCCGATTCCATATGCCGAAGCTAAGACCTCAATTTTCTGGATAGCTTCTACAGAATGCTCAAAGTGTTCACCATTTACCCCTACCACTTCACCATTTTTAAATTCAATCTCCAGTTCTGACGGCACCGTTTCTTTGACCTGCGAAGGATAAGCTTCTTCAGGAAGGTTGTATCGGGAAGTCAACGTCTCTTTTCCTCCAACTGAAGTTCCCCAAAGTCCCTTATTTACAGAATACTGGGCTTTATGGAATTCCATATCATACCCGTAATTTTTCAGAAACTCAATTTCTTCTTCCCGAGAAAGTGCCATATCACGGATAGGCGTAATGATTTCTACCTCAGGACACATCACCTGGAAGATCAGATCAAAACGAACCTGGTCATTTCCAGCTCCTGTACTTCCATGAGCAATAGCATCAGCCCCGATTTCAATAGCATATTTTGCAATATCCTGTGCCTGAATGGTACGTTCTGCACTTACAGACAGCGGATAAGTATTGTTTTTCAATACATTACCGAAGATCAGATATTTTACACATGAATTATAGTAATCTTCCTGAGCGTTAATGCACCTGTATTCTTTCACCCCTAAATTGAAGGCTTTTTTTTCAAGTTCTTTTTCTTCTTCTTTAGAAAAACCTCCTGTATTCACAGTCACTGCATACACATCATATCCTAATGTTTCACTAAGATATTTTGCACAGTAAGAGGTATCCAATCCACCACTAAACGCTAAGACTACTTTCTTTTTCATCGGTATTCTTTTTATTATTATTCATTATAAGAGGTAATTCTTCAGCAGATTTTTCTTCCACCTGGCTTATCTCGTTACTTTCTTTTTCTTTGGACTGAAGATTTTCAGCCTCTTTATCTATCTTGTTATCAGGAACAAAAAGCATTGCTGTACACAGACAGTTTTTACGTTCCTTCATCATTAAAATTTCATAATTCACACAGTTCCTACAACCGCTCCAAAACTCCTCATCCTGTGTCAATTCAGAATAAATAACCGGTTTATACCCTAAGTCGCTGTTTATTTTCATTACCGCAAGACCTGTTGTTAATCCAAACACCTTTGCAGTCGGATATTTTTCTCTCGATAACTGGAAAATCCTGTTTTTAATCAGGGTTGCCACACCTCTGTTCCTGAATTTCGGAGAAACAATTAATCCTGAGTTGGCCACAAACTGTCCATGTGACCAGGTTTCAATATAACAGAAACCTACCCATTCCCCGTTCTCGGTAGCCACTACAGCATTGCCTTCCGAAATCTTTTTACTTAAATATTCGATGGAACGTTTTGCGATTCCCGTTCCTCTACGCTGCGCAGAATCATACATTTCCTGCTGTATTTCACTCACATATAGTAGATGTTCGCATGAGGAAACTTCTATTTCCATTTATTTATCTGAATTTTTTGGCAAATTTAAAGCATAATAACTTTACAATCCAAATTAAAAAGATATTTTTTTCGTTTAAATCTATTTTACAAGATAATATATCTTATTTAGTTTTTATAACTTTGCTAAATTATTATATATTTGCTAAAATACTATATATGGAAAAGAACTGTCCTAAATGCAACAGTGACAACATTGTAAAAAGCGGCATCATCAATGAGAAGCAACGCTTCCACTGTAAGGACTGTAATTATTATTTTACGGTAAAAAAATTAGGCAAAAAAATTGATGATTACTACGTCACCAAGGCGCTTCAGTTGTATCTGGAAGGATTAAGCTATCGTGAAATAGAACGAATTATAGGTGTTTCCCATGTCACCATAAGTTCATGGATTAAGAAATACAACATCACAAGACCTCCACACTCTGAATTCCATCCGGTATATAAAATTTTAAAGCAGCACGAATTAGTGGATTACATTGCTAAGGAAGAAAACCTTAAGGATTCAGGAATTATCATTACCCAGTTTGCGGATAAGTATATGTTGATTAAGTGGGAAAGATTTAAAAAATAGAATTACAAATAGCTGTATATCAGATACAAAATATAAGAATATCAACTTTAAAGATAGGATACACCCCAAAAACTAACCCCCAATAACTGACAACTATCAACCATCAACTATACCATTACCATTAATATATATTAAATTTTTATACATAAATAATTAATTACAATTTGGCATTCACAAAATTAACGCCAAAAAATTGATAATTTATGAAGAAAATACTCACATTTATTGGATTAACATTAATTAGCAGTTCACTCTATTCACAAGGTTCTCCTGACTATGGAAGCGGATTGAAATTAAACATTACTCCACAAGGCGACAAGTACGTCAGATTCATCCTTTGGGACCAGTTTTGGGTAAGAAACACCCAAATGAACCCCGGAAGTATGGTGGGTGGAGAAGCCACTGACAATTCCTGGAGCCTGGGAAACCGAAGATTACGTGCCTTGGCGTACGCGCAGATTTCTAAAAGATATATGATTTTGGTTCATTTCGGAATCAACAATCAGACCTTCATCAATGGAGGTGCTTCTGGAACAGCCGGTACCGGAGGCTATGGAAACGGAAAGAAACCTCAGCTGTTTTTCCATGATGCATGGAATGAATATGCAGTCATTTTACCTGGAGAAGCCGGAAAATTCAGTTTATCTTTCGGTGCCGGGCTGCATTATTATATGGGACTTTCCCGAATGACAATGGGTTCCACCTTAAATTTCCTTACTGTAGACTCCCCTATTTTTTCATGGCCTTTAATTGATAATTCAGACCAGTTTGCAAGACAACTGGGAATGTTTGCTAAAGGGAAGTATGGAAAACTAGAGTACCGGTTCAGTTTAAACAAACCTTTTGCTACGGATTTAGTTCCGGTGAATGTAACCGATCCTTCGAAAGCTGTCGCAGTAGACAACAACGGAAATCCCAGCTTTTCAAAAGCCGGATATGTGGAATACCAGTTTCTTGATGAGGAATCGAATACATTACCATTTAAAGTAGGTTCTTATTTGGGAACGAAGAAAGTTTTCAATGTAGGTGCCGGTTTTTACCATCAGGCAGACGGAACGAGAACTTCAGTGAATTCAGCAGTAGAAAAACATGACATTACTCTTGTAGCGGTAGATGCTTTTGCAGATATTCCTCTTGGAAATGCCAAACATAAAATGGCTGTTTCAGCGTACGCAGGATATTACAATTACCAATTCGGACCAAATTATATAAGAAATCTGGGAATCATGAATATCGCTTCCACCGACCCTAATTTCATTGGCAATAAAGCGATCGCCGGTCCGGGAAATCTACAGCCTACCATTGGTACAGGTAATATTATCTATGCACAGGCCGGATTGCTTTTACCAAGTCAGTCGGAAAAGCCAAAAATCCGGATTCAGCCTTTCGCAGCTTACACCCATAAAAATTTTGAAGCGTTCGACAAATCTTCTTCTCAATTTGATGTCGGCGCCAACTGGCTTATTGATGGACATCATGCCAAGATCACTACCCAATATTCAACCAGGCCGGTGTATAACAGCCCGACCGAGAAACCTTCTTCAAAAGGAGAATTTATTCTTCAGTTCCAAATTTATCTGTAAAACTCAGGATGAACTATCACTTTTAACTAATATCTAAAATCAAATACTATGAGCGAAACTCACTACGATAACATGACCGAAAAGCAGAAAAACCGCACGATATGGAGTGTGATCACTGCCTCATCACTCGGCACCCTGATAGAATGGTATGACTTCTATATTTTCGGAAGTTTGGCTGTTGTTTTAGCTACAAAATTTTTCCCGGCTGATAATCCTACGGCGGCATTTTTATCTACTCTGGCCACATTTGCAGCAGGATTTGTTGTAAGGCCTTTTGGAGCCCTTTTTTTTGGAAGATTAGGAGACATCATCGGAAGAAAATACACTTTCCTTGTTACATTACTGATTATGGGGTTTTCCACTTTCCTGATCGGATGTATTCCAAGTTATGAAACCATAGGATTTATGGCTCCTGTTTTGGTTTTAATTCTAAGATTATTACAGGGATTAGCGTTAGGAGGAGAATATGGCGGTGCTGCCACTTATGTTGCTGAATACGCACAGCCTCACAGAAGAGGCTACTGGACTTCATGGATCCAGACTACTGCTACAGCGGGACTTTTCATTTCACTGATTGTTATTTTGATTACGAAAAACACCCTTTCGGCGGATGAATTTGATTCATGGGGATGGAGAGTTCCGTTCTGGATCTCTATTTTAATGGTTGGAGTCTCGTATGTGATCAGAAAAAACATGAAAGAATCTCCCCTTTTCGCCAAAGCAAAAAGTGAGGGAAAAACTTCTAAAAATCCGTTGAAAGAAAGCTTCGGCAATAAATACAATTTCAAATTTGTACTGCTGGCATTATTTGGTGCGGCAATGGGTCAGGGCGTTATCTGGTATACCGGACAGTTCTACGCGATGAGTTTCCTGCAAAAGGTGATGAATGTAGAATCAGCCCAGGTTGATTCCCTGATGGCTACAGCCTTACTGCTGGGAACTCCATTTTTTGTGTTTTTCGGGTGGCTTTCGGATAAGATCGGACGAAAGGCCATTATGATGACCGGAATGCTGGTGGCTATTTTATCTTACCGTCCTATTTACGACAGTATGTATAAGAGCATTAATCTTGAAAGTAAAACGGTTGCCGCGAATGGTATTACAGAAAAAAGAACCGCTAAAATCCACAAAGATATTGCTTCAGACAGTTTAGTTACTTTTCATAAAGAAACATTATTTACAGACGGAACATTGATCAAAAAAGACAGTATTGTCCACTGGTCTCCGAGCGGCCCTGTGATGAAAGAAGGCAAAGCTGAAGAGCCGAAAGTTTCACAATCATTACGATTGAGTGATGACACGAAATGGTATCTGGTATTCCTTGTATTTATCCAGGTACTATTTGTGACCATGGTGTACGGTCCGATCGCAGCATTCCTTGTAGAGATGTTCCCGGTGAGAATCCGTTACACTTCAATGTCGCTTCCATATCACATTGGTAACGGGGTATTCGGAGGACTTCTTCCGGCAGTTGCCACTTATCTGGTAACGGTAGGAAAAGATGCAGGACATCCGACATGGTATCTTCAGGGACTTTGGTATCCGATTGGGGTGGCCGCTGTCTGCTTATTGATAGGATTAATATATCTTAAAAATAAGAACAATAATATTCATGATTAAATACTGAATCACTTAAATTTTTATTAATTTTAATACTACTAAAATGAACGGACTAAAAAAAATATTTGGCATTCTCTGGATCTTAATGGCTTTGGTGGTGGGATATTTCGGAATCACGGTTATGGGGATTCCAAAAATTACCTCAGGAAAACAGGAGGATCTGGTATTCGGAATCATCATTATGTTTGTACTGATGCCGATTATCTCCGGTGGATTGGCAATTTTCGGATATTATGCGTTAACCGGTGAATATTCGGACGACAAAGCTTAACAATTATTGATCATTGATGAGTGTTCTATAACTCATCAATGATCTTTTACTACTCATGAAGAAAAGACACGAACAAAAACTGATTATCCTGAGCATCGGACTGATGATTGCTTTCAGTATTCCTATTTCGTTGTTGTTCAACAGTGAAAAGGATGTTTTCAGCTATCCAACTATTCTGATTTACATATTCGGGGTATGGATGATTTCCATTATTGTATCTTTTGTAATCGTAAAAAGGTATGATGAGTAGTTTTGCTTTATTTATCGTCGTTTTGCTTTATCTGGCACTTTTGTTTCTGGTTGCCCATCTGGCTGAGAAAAAAAGGAGTAAGATCTGGATCAACAATCCTTATATCTATGCATTATCACTTGCGGTATACTGCACGGCATGGACGTATTACGGAAGTATTGGAGTAGCTGCCACCAGCGGACTCAACTACCTTCCGATCTACATCGGTCCTGTTGTGATTATTCCCGCATGGATTTTCATTAATACCCGCATTGTGAGAATTTCCAGAGTGAATAAAATAAGCAGTCTGGCCGATTTTATCTCTTTACGGTACGGAAACAGCAGAAGCTTCAGTGCCATCATTACGATTGTATGTCTTTTTGCAATTGTTCCTTACATTGGATTGCAGATTAAGGCAATTTCAGAAACGTTTCATTTGGTGACTGAAACCCCAATGTCAAAAAATATACTGACTGATAATGCCACTTTTGTTGTTGTTTTAATTGCCCTGTTTTCCTCTTATTACGGAACGCGGTATGTGGACGCGTCGGAAAAACGCCTTGGTATCATTTCCGCTATCGCTCTAGAGAGTTTTTTAAAGCTGTTTTTCATTATTATTTTGGGGCTTTTTGTGATCTATTTTGCTTTTGACGGATTTTCAGATATTTATGAAAAGGCCAGTCATTTCAAAGATTTTAAACAGAAAAATACGTTTAACGGAATTGAAGGCGCTTTAAACTGGATGGTTTTATGTATGATTTCAGCCACTGCAATCTGTATTCTGCCCCGTCAGTTTCATACTGCTATCGTTGAAAACAGACAGGAAAAACATATAAAAACCGCCATCTGGTTTTTCCCGCTTTATCTTTTAATATTTACCATTTTCATTTTTCCTATAGCCTGGGGCGGAAGGCTTATTTTTAATGGTCAGAATGTAAATCCTGAATTTTATTCTATCCTGATTCCGCAGCATTTTGGAAATACATTAATTACGGTATTGGTATTTCTGGGAGGATTAAGTTCTTCCATTTCAATGATTATTATTTCTGCCATCACCTTATCGATCATGCTTTCCAACAACCTGATCATTCCTTATGGATTGTTAGGGAAATTCAAATCCGAACATGAGGTTCAAAACACAAGAACCATCACCAATATCAGAAAGATAAGTATTTTCGCACTGGTGCTTATGGCATTTGGGTTTTATAAATACTTCATCCTTAAAACCTCGCTGGATTCTGTAGGATTGATTTCTTTTGTGGTAATCGGACAGCTGGCACCGGCATTTTTCGGAGCACTTTTCTGGCGAAGAGGAAGTTATAGAGGAGCTGTAGCAGGACTTCTTGCCGGATTGGCGATTTGCTATTTCGGACTGATTATTCCACAGTATTATTTTTCCTACAATCAGGAATTCAAAGGGGCTTTACGAGGTATTTATGATGCTTTTAATTTTTTCAGTATTCCTTATTTAAGCAGAATTCCGCAGATTTTTTTCTGGTCTATATTAGTGAACACTGGCTTATTCGCCATAATTTCAGTGAGTATCAAAGGAAATTACCGCGAAAGAAATTTCGCAGAACTGTACGTTGATATTGATAAATACATCCAAAACCACGAAAACGCATTTATCTGGCGCGGAACCGCCTATGTTTCGGATATTAAAAATATTCTGGAGCGCTTTTTAGGTAAAAATAAAACTGAACAGGCGTTAAGAATCTTTAATTTAAAATACAACATCGATTCTCAAACTGAAACGGCAGATTCTAGGTTTATAAAATTTTCAGAAAATCTTCTGGCAGGAAGAATTGGAACCGCTTCTGCTAAAATACTGATCGAAGGGGTAACGAAAGAGGACAAGATCTCTTTAAAAGAGGTTTTAAATATTCTGGAAGAATCTAAAGAAAATATCACCATCAATAAAAAACTAACGGAACAGTCTGATGAACTTAAGCTTCTTTCTCATGAATTAAGAGCTGCCAATGAAAACCTCATCATCAAAGACCGTCAGAAAGATGATTTCCTGGATTCGGTTGCGCATGAATTAAGAACTCCTATCACTGCAATTCGTTCAGCGGGAGAAATTTTAGCGGACGATGATGATATTCCGTTAGACATCAAAAAAGAATTTTTAAACAACATCATTACGGAATCGGACAGATTGAGTGAGATCATCAATGATATTCTTTATCTTGATAAACTCCAGCACGGTGAAATCGTCCTACACATAGGACAAAACAATATTATTGAGACCTATAAAAAAGCGGTCAATCCCCTGCTTCATCTTATCCAGCAAAAAAATATTCATTTAAGTGAGGTAGATCTCCTGAATCATTATATTTTTGAATATGATGAGGCAAGAATGATCCAGCTGTTCCAGAACATTCTGGGAAATGCCCTAAAATTTACGGATGAACAGGGAACGATACAAGCGAAGTTTTCCGAAAAAGAAAATGAATTAACCATTAAAATCTTCAACACCGGAAAAACAATTCCTGAGGAAGATCTTGAAATGATTTTTGATAAATTTTACCAGTCCAGAAATCAGAATATTTTAAAACCTACTGGAAGCGGACTTGGGCTGGCGATTTCAAAAAAGATCATAGAAGCCCACCACGGAAGTATAAAAGCCGAAAACAGCGGATTGGGAGTAACCTTCACGATTACCCTTCCGGAAAAAGAAATACAAGATGAAGTTGAACAAAACCAAAGTACAGTATGAAAAAGATCATCATTGCGGACGATGAACATAAAATTTTAATGTCACTGGAATACAGTTTTAAAAAGAACGGTTATGATGTGTATATAGCAAGAGACGGAACCGAAGTATTGGATTTCCTTAAAACTATGGTTCCCGATGTTATTCTTCTGGACATCATGATGCCCAATTTAGATGGTTACAGTACATTAGATAGTATCAGACAGGACAAAGAATTTAAAGATACAAAAGTCATTTTTCTGAGTGCCAAAAACAACCCGAAAGATATTGCAAAAGGCCTGGAAATGGGAGCTGACGCCTACGTAACGAAGCCCTATTCTATTAAGAAGCTGATGCAGCAAATTGAGGAGATGTTTATTGAGGGAAAGTAAAGAGTAAAGAGTAAAGAGCAAAGAGTAGAGAAACAAGATACTAGATTTCAGATATTAGACTATCAACACAACGTATAGGCTAAACACTAAAAACTAAAAACCACCAACAGACAACCAAAAACCCAACACCCATGATCAATGCAGATGCCTTATTCAAAAGAAGTATAGAAGACAAAGAAAATTTCTGGAAAGAACAAGCCGAAGATATCAACTGGTTTGAATTCCCAACCGATATTCTTTCGCCGGATAAAAATAATTATCCGCAATGGTTCGCAGATGGAAAGCTTAACATATGCCATTTGTGCATCGATCAACATATTGAAGACGGTTTTGGAGAACAAACCGCTATTATTTATGATTCTCCCGTCACCAATCAGAAACTTCAGTACACTTTTAATGAAGCGAAAGAGGAAATAGCAAAATTTGCCGGAGGACTCGCTTCTTTAGGTCTGAAAAAAGGAGATACAGCAGTAATTTACATGCCGATGATTCCGCAAACCCTTTTCGCCATGCTGGCCTGCGCAAGAATTGGTGTGATTCATAATGTTGTTTTCGGAGGTTTTGCCCCGCATGAACTGGTAGTAAGAATTGATGACTGCAAACCAAAAGCCTTGATTACCGCAACAGCCGGTATAGAAATCGCAAAAAGAATCCCTTATCTGCCACTGGTTGAAAAAGCCATTGAGCTGGCACAGGATAAAGTTGACCATATTATCGTTTACAACCGAAGGCTTACTGAAAACAAACACGAAATGTTTGATGGGATTATTGATTATGAAGAACTCGTTAAAAATTCAGAACCTGTAGACTGTGTTTCCGTGGAATCTACTCATCCACTCTATTTACTGTACACTTCAGGAACCACCGGAAAACCAAAGGGAATCGTTCGCGATACCGGAGGCTATGCCGTAGCTTTGAAATTCTCCATGAAATACATCTATGGAATCGAGCCCGGAGAAACCTATTGGGCCGCTTCGGATTTCGGTTGGGCGGTTGGTCACAGCTATACTGTTTATGGACCTTTACTGAATAGAAACACTACTGTTATTTTTGAGGGAAAACCTATTATGACTCCTGATGCCGGAACATTCTGGAGAATTATTTCGGAATATAAAGTTGCTGCGATGTTTACGGCTCCCACTGCTATCAGAGCAATTAAAAAAGAAGACCCCAATGGAGAATTGGTCAAAAAATATGATCTATCCCATTTCAAAAAGCAGTTTTTAGCAGGAGAGCGGTGTGATGTGGCCACATTAGACTGGTTTGCAAAGCATATTGGGGTTCCTGCCATTGATCATTGGTGGCAGACGGAATCGGGATGGCCAATGCTCGGACTCATGACTTATGATGAAAATTACACCATCAAAAGAGCTTCTGCCGGCAAACCGATTCCCGGATATGATATTAAAATTTTTGATGAAAACGGATATGAATTAGATGCTCATCAGGAAGGCTATTTAATTATCAAACTTCCGCTTCCGCCGGGAGCACTTTTAGGCGTCTGGAAAGATTATGATCGGTATCAGAAAAGTTATTTGTCGCAATACAATGGCTATTATTTCTCCGGAGACGGCGCCATACAAGATGAAGATGGATATATTTTCATTACAGGAAGAGTGGACGATGTGATTAATGTGGCAGGCCACAGACTTTCAACTTCCGAAATGGAAGAGATCGTTTCTTCTCATCCGGATGTTGCAGAATGTGCCGTGGTAGGAATTGATGACAATTTAAAAGGACAAATCCCTTTTGCCACCGTTGTGGTAAAGAACGGTTCTCTCATTACTGAACAGGATCTGGAAAAAGAGATTATTCAGATGGTTCGTGAAAAGATCGGTGCCGTGGCTTTCTTAAAAAACGCAATGACTGTCAAACGATTACCAAAAACACGTTCGGGGAAAATATTAAGAAAACTAATCAGAACCCTTCTGGACGGTAAGGAATTTCAGGTTCCCTCAACGATTGATGATGAAAAAATCATTGATGAAATTCAGGAAAAAATCAGGGAATATAGGGCGTAAGCCACAAATTAAACATACATTTAAATTATAAATAGTACAATTTCAAAAAAAAGAAAGGGATATGAGAAATTACTTAATAGAAGATTTACCGCATTATTTTGAGGAATATAAAAAGTCTATTAAAAATCCTAAAAAATTCTGGGATAAGATAGCAGACCAAAACTTTGTATGGTATCAGAGATGGAGCAAGGTGGTGAAGTACGATATGAGTGAAGCCAAAATTACCTGGTTTAAAAACGCCAAATTAAATATCACCAAAAACTGTATAGACCGTCATCTTTCCGTAAGAGGCGAAAAAACCGCCATTATCTGGGAACCCAACGATCCTAAAGAAGAAGCACAGCATATCTCTTACAATGAGCTCTATACCAGAGTGAATAAAACCGCCAATGTACTCCGTGACATGGGTATTGAAAAAGGAGACCGCGTATGCATCTACCTTCCGATGATTCCGGAACTGGCCGTTACCATGCTGGCCTGTGCAAAATTAGGAGCCGTTCATTCGGTGATTTTTGCAGGATTTTCTGCTGCTGCCGTTTCCTCAAGAGTCAATGACTGTGGAGCTAAAATGGTGATTACATCAGACGGAAGCTACCGGGGAAGCAAAGTATTGGATCTCAAAAGCATTGTAGATGAAGCCTTGGAAAAAACGCCGTCCGTTGAGCATGTTTTAGTGGTGAAAAGAACCCATAACGAAATCACCATGAAAGAAGGAAGAGACCACTGGATGGCCGAGCTGTACGAAAAAGCTTCTCCGGATTTTGTTACGGTAATTATGGATGCCGAAGATCCGCTTTTCATTCTCTATACGTCAGGTTCTACCGGAAAACCAAAAGGAATGCTTCATACCTGCGCAGGATATATGGTGTACACTGCCTATACGTTTAAAAATGTATTCAATTATCAGGAAAATGATATCTATTGGTGTACCGCAGACATCGGATGGATTACCGGGCATTCCTATATTCTTTACGGCCCGCTCTGTAACGGTGCCACTACGGTAATTTTTGAAGGAGTACCTACCTATCCTGAAGCAGACCGCTTCTGGGAAGTTATCGAAAAGCACAAAGTAACCCAGTTCTACACCGCTCCTACCGCAATCCGTTCTCTGGCAAAAGAAAGCACAGAATGGGTTGATAAACATGATTTAAGCTCATTAAGAGTGATAGGATCCGTAGGAGAACCCATCAATGATGAAGCATGGCACTGGTTCAACGATCATGTCGGAAAAAAGAAATGCCCTATTGTGGATACCTGGTGGCAGACAGAAACAGGAGGCATCATGATTTCTCCGCTTCCCTTTGTCACCCCTACAAAACCTACCTACGCTACCCTTCCATTACCGGGAATCCAGCCTGTACTGATGGATGATAAACGTAATGAGATTACAGGAAACCAGGTTACAGGAAATCTTTGTATCCGTTTTCCATGGCCGGGAATTGCCCGAACCATATGGGGAGACCACCAAAGATATAAGGAAACCTATTTTACAGCCTTTCCTGGAAAGTATTTCACCGGAGATGGTGCATTGAGAGATGAGGTCGGTTATTATAGAATTACAGGCCGTGTGGATGATGTTATCATCGTATCCGGACACAATTTGGGAACAGCACCTATTGAAGACAGCATCAACCAGCATCCTGCGGTTGCAGAATCCGCAATTGTTGGCTATCCGCACGATATTAAGGGAAATGCTTTATATGGTTTCGTTACGTTAAAAGAAACCGGGGAAAGCCGTCAGAAAGAAAACCTTAAAAAAGAAATCAACCAGCTGATTGCAGATCAGATTGGTCCTATTGCAAAACTGGACAAGATTCAGTTTGTTTCCGGGCTTCCAAAAACACGTTCCGGCAAAATTATGCGTAGAATTCTGAGAAAAATTGCAGAAGGTGACTTCAGTAATTTTGGAGATATCTCTACCTTATTGAATCCTGAAATTGTTGAGGAAATCAAAAATGAAAGAATATAAATCTACTATTAGTAGAAAAATAAAGAGATATAACTATTGAAAAAAAATCTTCAATAGATCCAACCTCTAACTATACTCTGCACGATCATTTGTGCAGAGTTTTTTGTTAAAAAAAAAGATTATTTAATTCAGAAAATTAAACAACCGTTCAATAGATATGATCAAATATTTTAACATATAATTATAGATAATATAATAAAAACTAAATTATATTAAAATTTTTGCAACATATTTGAAAATTAATAAGTACCTTTAAGTAGAAATTTAAAAACCATCACCATGTCAAAAATATTAGCTGGATTATTTGAACCTCACAGCGATTACAAAAAGCTTGAGACAGATTTGGAAAGTTTAGGTTTTGAAAACTCAGAGTATATTGTATACATTAACGATACCCAACACAATACTCAATATTTAGCCAGTGTGGCAGTGCATGACCATCAGCAGGTGGAAAATGCCCAGAATATTTTCAATCAAAATTCTGTTTTAAAAACCTATTTATTTGAAAACATGACCATACAACAAGCAGAATACCATAACATTAAAAGATTTATTGATGCCCGAAGCAAGGCTGAAATCCACAACAGTCCGGATGTAAAAATAAAAAGCTCCACCCAAGGCATAGATTCAGAATTGAAATTTTAATATATTAAATCTAATAACCGGAAATCCGCAGGCTTGTTCTGCGGATTTTTTAGTGTTTGAAAAGTGCAAAAAATTTCGTATTTTCGTTTAAATATAGGCATTAGCACAAATGAGTTACGATTTAGAACAAGAAAACAAAGAAATCCTCGCAAGATACAAGGACCTGATTTCTAATACTTATAGGACTTTGGATGAGGAAAATAATAAACTTATCAGAAAGGCATTTGATATTGCTTTGGATGCCCACAAAGATCAAAGGAGAAAATCCGGAGAACCTTACATCTACCACCCCATCGCGGTTGCCAAAATTGTAGCAACGGAAATTGGTCTGGGAGCAACTTCTATTGCCTGTGCCCTTCTGCATGACGTGATAGAAGATTCAGACTATACGTATGAAGATATTAAAAAGATCTTTGGTGAAAAAATAGCCGATATTGTGAATGGATTAACGAAGATATCCATCATGAACCATCAGAATATCTCTGTACAATCTGAAAATTACAGAAAGCTTCTATTAACACTTTCTGAAGATTTCAGAGTGATCCTAATCAAGATTGCAGACCGGCTTCACAATATGCGTACACTGGAAAGCATGGCTCCGGACAAACAGAAGAAAATTGCTTCTGAAACCGTCTACATCTATGCCCCGATGGCGCACCGTTTAGGATTGTACAACATCAAATCAGAGCTTGAAGATTTATCTTTAAAATACAACAATCCCGATGTCTATACAGAGATTACGGAAAAATTGGAACTCGCGAAAGAAAACCGCGAACGGTATATCGAAGAATTCAAAACAGAAGTTTCTGAAAGGTTGAAAGATGAGGGCCTTAATTTTACCATCAAAGGACGGGCAAAAGCGATTTCTTCCATTTACAGGAAAATGCTGAAGCAGGGTGTTTCTTTTGAGGAAGTCTTTGACAATTACGCCATAAGAATCATCTATAAATCCGATGCTAAAAATGAAAAATTTCTGGCGTGGAAAATATATTCCATTGTAACAGATGTATACCACAGTAATCCGTCAAGGATGCGTGACTGGATCACCCAACCCCGTTCTACAGGTTATGAAAGTTTACATCTTACCGTACTTGGACCTGATAAAAAATGGATTGAAGTCCAGATCCGTTCTGAAAGAATGGATGAAATTGCTGAAAAAGGAGTTGCCGCTCACTATAAATACAAGGAAGGCTATAAACAAAGTACCGATGACCGAAATTTTGAGAGATGGGTTACTGAAATTCGTGACATCCTTGAACAGCAGCAAAACTTATCAACTTCCGAGCTTTTAGATAATATTAAGCTTAATTTATATTCAAAAGAAGTATTTGTCTTTACTCCCAAAGGAGAAATTAAAATTTTACCTACCAATGCTACAGCGCTGGATTTTGCCTTTTCCGTCCATTCGGATCTGGGAATGAAGTGTCTTGGAGCAAAAATTAACGGGAAATTGGTTCCTATCTCTTACGTTCTTCAAAATGGAGATCAGGTAGATATCCTTTCTTCTCAGAATCAGAAACCAAAATCTGACTGGCTGGAATTTGTTGTAACCTCAAAAGCCAAGTCAAAGGTCAAAAGTTATCTGAATTCTCAAAAAAACCAGTTGGTAGATGAAGGTAAGGAAATCCTTCAGAGAAAGCTTCGTCACGCAAAAATTAATTTTAACGATGAAGAAATCAACAAACTTCAGAAGTTCTTTAATCTTAAATCCTCTCAGGAGCTGTTTCTTAAATTTCAAACCAATGAACTGGATGCAAGCAGCTTAAGAAAATATATTGAAAGTAAGAATATGTTCAATAATCTACTTTCAAGATTCAGAAAATCACCGCCGAAGAACCAGCATTTTATAGAGCCTAAAGAGCAGAATCTCGACATGATTATCTTCGGAAAAGACGGAGAAAAACTGAATTATACGTATGCAAAATGCTGTACGGTAATTCCCGGAGATAAAATCTTTGGTTTTATTACGATTTCTGACGGAATTAAAGTGCACAGTGATAACTGCCCGAATGCCATTAACCTGAGAGCACAATATGATTACAGGGTAATCCCTGCAAAATGGGTGAACGCCGAAAGTTTCAAAAACAGAGTGAAAATTGAAATTGAAGGACTGGACAGAATGGGAATGATCAATGATATTACTGCGGTTATCAGTGGCAGTATGGGAATGGATATGAAGAGTATGTCTATTGAATCCAATGACGGAGTTTTCACCGGCAACATTAATCTGGAAGTAAAAAACAAAGGCCAGCTGGAAGAAACATTTAAAAAACTTAAAGATATTGACGGCGTTTCCATCGTGAGGCGATTACAATCTTAGATATGAATTTAACCCTATATTTCAAGAAATTTTTCAACAGCAGCCAATCATCGGGAATACTCCTTATTCTCTGTGTGGTGGCTTCATTATTAATTGCCAATTCGTCGGCAGGTGAAGGCTTTCAGAGTTTTCTGGACAAAAATGTGGGGACTCATCTTTTTCATTTGGAATATCCTGTCAGCATCTGGATCAATGATGGATTAATGGCCATTTTCTTTTTGTTGGTAGGGCTTGAGATAAAAAGAGAAATGGTGGAAGGCGAGCTTTCTTCCTTCAAAAATGCCTCTCTGCCAATCTTTGCTGCCGTAGGCGGTATGCTGCTACCGGCACTTATCTATACGTTCTTCAATGCTGGGACGGAATATGCCAACGGCTGGGGAATTCCTATGGCTACCGACATTGCTTTCTCACTGGCGATTGTTTCTATGCTGGGGAAAAGAATTCCAAATTCCATTAAAATTTTTCTTGCTGCTTTGGCCATAGTAGATGATTTAGGGGCTATTTTGGTCATTGCCATCTTCTATACGGATCAGATTCACTGGATCTATTTACTGTTGTCTGCAGGGGTAACACTTTTATTATTTTTGCTGAACTTTTTCAAGGTTACAAAACTTATTTTCTATATTATTCCGGGGCTATTTTTATGGTATTTCCTTCATCATTCAGGAATTCATGCAACGATTGCAGGAGTTGTACTGGCTTTTTCAATTCCTACAAATGTCTCCAATGTCACTATTTCACCTTTGGAAAAACTGGAGCACAAACTCCATCTTCCGGTGAATTTCCTCATCATGCCCATATTTGCTTTAACGAATACCAATATCGCTTTTACCAGTGAAATGGTTCAGGGAGTGACCAGTACATTAGGATTGGGCATTATTGGCGGATTAGTTGCAGGAAAACTTCTGGGTATTAACCTGTTCTCATTTTTAGCTATTAAAATGAAGTTAAGTTCGCTGCCTCAAAACAGTTCGTGGACACAAATGATTGGAGTTGGTCTGCTGGCAGGAATTGGCTTTACGATGTCAATTTTTATTGCATTACTTTCCTTTAAAGATCAGATACCGATTCAGGATGAGGCAAAATTTGCCATTCTGATCGCTTCTTTTTTATCTGCTGTTTTGGGATTCACCGTATTAAGAATGAGTGCGAAAAAGGATCCTAATCTGATAGAAAATTAATTTTTCTTCTTTAAATTTTCTAATTTTCTATGATGCTCCTCGCTGCTTTCACCGGGTTCAGTGATCGTAAAATGGTAATTGGCAGTTTCTTTTTTAATTTCATCGGACATTAATTTTTCGATCCGTAATTTTCTGATGGCCATATTCAGCTCATTCCCGAATAAGAGAAGATAAACATTCACATTCACCCAAACCATTAATAGAATCATACTTCCAATGGAACCGTACAGAACGTTGTACCGGGCAATATCTTTCACATAAATCGCAAATAAATATGTGGTAGCCACGAACAATACCGTCGTAAGAATGGCTCCCGGAACCGCCTGTCTGAATCTGGAGATTTTTACCGTTCCCAGCCAGTAAAATAGGGTCAGAAGGATAAAGTAAAACAGGGGGAAAGAGACAAATCCAATAATCTTGGAAAGGTTTTTCACCAGCCAAGAAACATCATAGGCCGGAGTAAAAAGCTTCATAACGACCTCTACATAATAGACTCCAAAAAGGGCCAGAACAACGATGGTAATGAAGCCTATGGTAATAAAAAAAGAAAGAATAAACTCTTTTACATCTGTAAGTTTTTCGGCCGAATTTTCATTAAAACCATTAATAAGAGAAAAAGTTCCGTTGGTTGCAAATACCAATGCCAGAACAATTGTCAGATTGCTGATTCCCTTCATATTCGGGATGATATTGGTCTGAATATATTCTCTCACATCATGTTCCATATTGGATGGAATAATGTTATGCATGAGGACTTCAAAAATGTAAAACTGCAATTTGTCATAGTGCGGCATATACGGTAAAACGGAAAGCAGGAAAAGAAGAAATGGAAATAAACTGATGGTAAAGCTCCAGGAAATAGACGCCGCTTTTCTTCCAATGTTCCCTTTAAAAATCCCCGAGATATAAATCTGAAACAGCTGCCAAAGCGATATTCCAAGAACAGGAATATGGATATCATCAAAAAAATCCTGAACCTTTACAATAAACCTGGGAATCTTTATAGCCATCTTATCTTTTTTGTGTCTTTTTCATGCCTCATTTTAAAATTACCTATTTAACTTATAAATAAAAAGCTTAACAGAGGTAATTTTAATTAATCACAGTAAGTTGATCTTGTAAAAATACAGAATTTTTGCAACATAAGAAATTCGCGGACTAATTCACCTGAAATGCTATGCGCAGATTCAACACTTGATTCCTTTTAGGATCATGTTATAAACCTTTGTTTGCTCTCTATTCTTCCCACTGTGATCCTACCTCCATAAAAAACAGTATCTTTGGGCCTTCTATTGAAATCCTTTTACGAAATGCGAATCAGTTTACTTTGTATCGGCAAAACAGACGATAAAGAAATCACGTCTTTAATCAATTATTACCTCACCCGGCTTCCCAAACACTGGAATTTTGAAATTACTGAAATTCCGGATGTAAAAAACGCCAAAAACCTTTCGCCGGACCTTTTAAAGAAAGAAGAAGCTAAACTTTTTATGAACAGTATCGATAAAAATGACCTTGTTGTGATTCTGGATGAAAAAGGAAAACAATTTACCAGCCGGGAATTTGCACAGAAAATTGATACCTGGATGAATTCTTCCGTTAAAAAAATACATATTTTAATTGGTGGTGCTTACGGGTTTTCTGACGAAATCTACAATAGGGCCAACGAAAAAATGTCATTATCTAAAATGACATTTACGCATCAGATGATCCGCTTATTTATCGTTGAACAGCTTTATAGAGCCGACCAGATCTTGCAGGGGAAACCTTATCATAATGATTAAGAGATTTCGGATTATTGACTTTGGTGTAAAGACGAGAGAGTAAAGAGTAAAGAATAAAGAGCCAAGACGCTGGATGTCATATATTGGATTGTAGACTGTAAGCTTAACACAGACTAAACACTAAACACTAAAAACTAAAAACTAAAAACTAAAAACCAACAACTAACAACCAATCCCCTACACTTTCAGATCAATCTGTCTTTTCGCCTCACCAATCACAAAAGCAACTGAATTGGCAATATTAAAGCTCCGGATTAATTTTGACATCGGAATGGTTAAATGATTCTCAAAAGTATTTAAAATCTCTTTACTTAAGCCTACACTCTCTTTACCGAAAACCAGCCAGTCACCGTCCTGAAAATCGTTTTCTAAATATGATTTTTCAGCATGTGAACTCATTAAAAATACACGGGAATGATCGGGAATTATCTTTATCCACTCATCAATATTGGCATATTCAGAAACATCAAGATGCACCCAATAATCCAGACCGGATCTTTTTAAATTTTTATCATTTATCACAAATCCAAACGGATGAATGAGGTGCAGTCTACTTTCTGTCCCCACACATAATCTCCCGATATTACCTGTATTATTGGGTATTTCCGGTTCTACAAGAACAATATTCAGCATGTATATACTTTACTAATTTTTAAATTGATGGTTACCCGATTGAATTTCCAGGAAAGACCTTATTAGACAATGAATCTATTTTGCAGGGCATTTAGCATAATATTCTGCCAACACTGCTTTTTCATATCCCAAACTGACTGCTTTATCCAGATTAGCGCAAGCTTCTTTTTGCTTAGCTCCATCAAGCAGAATCAACGCTTTAGTTACATAGGATTGTGCAAATTTCGGATCAATAGAAATCGCTTTATTAATATCAGAAAGTGCTTCTTTTGTTTTTTTCATTTTAAAATAAACATCTGCCCTGCCGTTATACAACAAAGATTCAGGTTTTTCTGAAATCAACTGATTATAATCTTTTAAAGCTCCTTCAAGGTCCCCATTATTCTTTTTCAGACTTGCCAATCCGGTTTTTGCGTAAATATTGTCCGGAGCAAAGGTTAAAATTTGGTTTAAGTCTTTGATGGCCAGTTCTTTTTTACCCTGACTGTCGTAAATTTTGGAACGGGTTAAATATAAATCCGGATTTTCTGCATCTACACGAAGTCCGTTGGCAATATACTCCAACGCTTTAGGTTTATTTCCTTTCTGGCTGTATAGAGAAGCCAGATTGGCATACACAGAAACCGATAAGGGATTAGCCTTCAAAGCAGATTCATAGGATTTAAAAGCCTGCGCAGTTTTTCCCAGCCTTCTTTGAGCGGTGCCGAGATTGTCATAATATTCCGCCTGATATTTTTGAATCTGTTCTTTTTCCGCCAGCTTTGAATACTGTTCTTCTGCACATTTGTAATCTGCATTTTTAAAGCATTCGTCTGCCGTTTTTCTGTCCTGAGCGTACAGTGTACACGAGGTAAAAGCTAGTGCTCCCAGTAATAAATGTTTTTTCATGGTGTTATATTCTGTTTGTTGATGACTTTTTTGGCAAGTGCACCAAAGATCACTCCCAATAAAATTCCAACAAACGCCCCCACCAAAATATCTATCGGGAAATGCACTCCTAAATATATGCGACTATAGGAAACCACTATAGCCCACACAAATATAGCATAAGGAAACCAATTGAGTTTCTTTTTTAATAAAATACCGAGATAAGTTGCTAAAAAGAATGTATTGGAGGCATGGGCAGAATAAAACCCAAACTGTCCGCCACATTTTACAATCCTCATATGATGCTCCAGCGCAGGGTCGTGGCAAGGTCTCAGCCTGGCTACTCCGTATTTGAAAATTCCCGCTAACTGATCAGAAACGGTAACTCCGATTGCAATAAACAAGAGAATAAAAACTAAAGATCTTAGTTTAAAATTTTTATATAAAAAATAAAGAAATATAATGTAAAGCGGAACCCAGATCCATGTGCTTGAAATCAGCATCCAAAACTGGTCAAAAGAAGTATCTCCCAAATTATTAAGGTACAAAAAAACCTTCTTATCTTCCTGAATAAGCTCTTCCATGAATTATCTGCTTACAGGTCCTTCATATGTTTCGTCGTCGGCAGGCTTTGGTTTTGGAGGTTCGTTAGAAGCGGTAGGATCACTAAGGATATCTTTCTGAACATCTTTCATTGGATTAAAGTCTTTAGCAGCATCCTTCACCTTCTCTATCTCGCGTTTAATCTCGGAAACCGGGTTGTCCGTTTCCTTCATAATTTCAGTTTTGATGTCCTCCACTGCACCACGCATCTTTCTAACCCCTGATCCTAAATCACGAGCTATCTGAGGAAGTTTATCCGGGCCGAATAATACAACGATTGCTATCGCAATCAGTGCCATTTCTCCAATGCTTAATTCCATGCTGTAAAATTACAAAAGATTATACATATTATTATAGGTAAATATGAATTTTAAATAAATTTTAATAATTGTGGGGATTTGGTTGTCGGTTATTAGTTTTTGGTTTTAGTGTTTAGCATCTATGTTAAGCCTACTGTCTGACTTCTGCAATCTAGCATCTTGGCTTGTAGTTAATTCTTAACAAATAATTAATTCTACAAATAGAGAATTACAATAGCATTTTAATTACATTTACCCCAATAGCAAATATCTATTCACAATCAGGAAATCTGATATTGTACATATTATAACCAATCACTTTCCATACTCATTCTTTCACTATAAAACAGGGAACCCAAATTGGATTCCCTGTTTTTCTATTTTTTAATTTTCTGTTTCTGAAAAGCGTAATAAGTAACGATAACACTTACTGTCATTAGAATAAAAGCCAAAAAGAACGGCGCTCCCGAAAATTTAAACGGGGCTTCATCATGAGTGAAGAAATAAAATAAATTCGTCATCATTGGTGGTCCTACGATAGAAGTTGCACTCATCAAACTCGTTAAAGACCCCTGAAGTTCTCCTTGTTCATTGGCAGGTACACTTTTCGTGATCACCGATTGAAGCGCGGGTCCGCAGATTCCTCCAAGACAATAAGGGATTAAAAATACGAACATCATCCAGCCCTCCGACGCAAAAGCAAATAACAGCATTCCTACTGCGTATAGCGCCAGTCCGTAATAAATACTCTTCTGCTCTCCTAATAGTGGGGTTGTCCATCGTATAAGAACTCCTTGTACTAATCCAACTAATAATCCTACAACTCCCAGAGAGATACCAACCATTCTTTCTGTCCAGCTAAACTTATACATGGTAAAGAAGCTCCAGTTGCTCTGCACTGCATGTCCTGAAATATAAATTAAAATTAGGGAAACAATTAACCCTGAAATTTCAGGATGCTTTCTTAAAAACTTAAGGGAACCAACAGGATTCGCACGTTTCCAGTCAAATTCTCTTCTTTTATCTTTATCTAAACTTTCAGGAAGAACGAAATACCCGTAAAGGAAATTTAAAAGACATAACCCTGCCGCAGCATAAAAAGGAACTCTGGCACCATAATGGCCCAATACACCTCCCAATACAGGACCGATAATAAAGCCCAGCCCAAATGCAGCTCCAATGAGTCCAAAGTTTTTAGCACGGTCTTTATCTGTAGAAATATCCGCAATGTAGGCACTCGCCGTTGTAACGCTTGCTCCGGTAATCCCCGCAATAATTCTTCCTAAAAACAACCACCATATGCTGGGAGCAAGGGCAAGGAAAATATAATCTACAGCAAATCCGAATAATGAAATCAAAATAATAGGTCTTCTACCAAATTTATCACTAAGGTTTCCTACTACCGGCGAAAATATAAACTGGGTAAAAGCATAGGCAAATCCTAACCAGCCTCCATATTTTGCAGCTTCACTGATATCTGCATGAATAAGTTCCTCAATTAATTTCGGAACCACGGGAATAATAATCCCCCATCCTGTAATATCAATAAGCAGGGTGATAAATATGAAGCCTATGGCTGCCTGTTTTTTTGAATTTTCCATAATCCTGCAAAATTAGCAAAATCTAAAAAATAATGGTTCTAAATTTCTCAATATTAAAGAAGTATAATAATTAATATATTTTCTATATTTTCCTGTATTTTTTTCACAAAAAAAAGGCCGCTTCTTTCGAAACGGCCTTACTTTATTTATTGTAGCTTAAATTACTTTGAAGCAAGTTCTTCTTTTTTAGAAGTTGTTTTTCCATGAACTTCATCTTCTTTTCCAGTTTTAAGGAAATCATAAGCAATTGCCGAAGCAATGAATATGGATGAATAGGTACCGAATCCGATACCGATTAACATGGCAAACATAAATCCTCTCAGGTTATCACCTCCAAAAATAAAGATGGCTAAGATTACGAGGATCGTAGTAAATGAAGTGTTGAATGTTCTACCCAATGTACTGGAAATAGAGTCATCAAACAATCCTGCTAATGTTAATGATTTCTTTTCTCTCAGATACTCTCTAATTCTGTCAAAGATAATAACCGTATCATTAATTGAGTATCCTAATACTGTTAAGATCGCTGCAATAAAATCCTGGTTGATCTCCATGTTGAATGGCATATACTTGTGTAGTAGTGAATACGTCCCCAAAATAATTACCGCATCATGGAATAGGGCTGCAACTGCTCCCAGAGAGAACTGCCATTTTCTAAATCTGAATAAGATATAGATAAAGATCCCTGCCAATGCAGCAACTACTGCAAGAATACCATGAGTCTGGATATCATCTGCAACCGTAGGTCCTACTTTTTCAGAAGAAATAATTCCTGCATGTTCTTTATCAGCAGATTTGAAATCGTGCAATGAAATATTTGAAGGAAGGTTGGTTTTCAACCCGTCATATAACTTCTGTTCAACAGTCTGGTCAGCTTTTAAAGATTCATCATCGATCAGATAATCTGTAGAAATTTTAAGCTGTTTTGCATTACCAAAAGTCTTTGCTTCTACGGAAGAGTTTTTACCGTCTTCTGTTTTAAATACTTTGATTAAATTCTGCTCAACATCTTCAGCGTTTACATCTTTATCAAATCTGATAACGTAGTTTCTACCTCCTGTAAAGTCAATTCCGTATTTGAAACCATGAATAAACATAGATCCAAGAGAGATGATCGTAAGTACAGCAGAAATGATATACGCATATTTTCTTTTACCGATAAAGTCGATCCATGTATTTCTGAATAGGTTCTTCGTAGGAGGAGTCCAAACAGAAAGGTGTTTTCCTTTTTCCAGTCTTGTAAAGATCATTACTCTTGAAAGCAATACAGAAGTAAAGAATGTCATTAAGATACCAATTCCTAACGTTAAAGCAAATCCTTTGATAGGACCTGTTCCAAATAAGAAAAGTACTCCAGCCGTTAATAATGTCGTTAAGTGACCATCAACAATTGCACTTAATGCATGTTTGAAACCGTCTTTGTAAGCTTCAAGAATGCTTTTTCCTGCAAATAATTCTTCTTTTGTTCTTTCATAGATAATTACGTTCGTATCTACCGCCATGGCCATCGTAAGAACGATACCTGCGATACCAGGAAGCGTAAGGGTAAAGTCTCCGGAATCCATAATTCCGAAAATATAGAAAAGGTTGATAATCATTGCAATTACAGCATACACTCCGGCACCACCGTAATAGAAAATGATATACACAATAATAATCATGAATGCGATAATGAATGAAATCATTCCGGCATCAATAGATTCCTGTCCTAAAGACGGACCTACCTGAGTCGCCTGAACCACTTTAGCTCCAGCCGGTAATTTACCCGCTCCTAAAACGTCAACCAATTCTTTAGCTTCTTCCTGAGAGAAGTTACCAGAGATCTGAGTTCTACCGTTAGGAATAGCGCCTACCACATTTGGTGCGGTATATACTCTTCCATCTAAGGTAACGGCAACTGGTTTACCAACATTTTTCTCTGTTAAAGTTTTCCATTCTTTGGCACCTTTAGAATCCATCTGCATGTCTACAACCACTCTGCTTAATTCATCATAACTGATGTTTGCAGATTCTACCGCACCGTCTACCGGAGCTTTTTGGTTGATGCTACCTCTGATAGCATACAATACAAGGTCATCAGGACTTGTAGCCTCAGGCTTGTATCCCCACATGAACTGGGTATATTTAATGTTAGCAGGACGTAAAGACTGTGCTACTTTGCTGTTCAAAATCTTGTTAACAGCAGCAGTATCAGATAATTTCACGTTCGCAACACCATTACTTCTTAATTTGTCAAGCTGTAAAAGGTTCATGAAGTTAACATTCTTGGCAACTCCTATAGAATCTCCTTTTGCAGCAATCATTGTAGTCAGGGATTGGAAATAAGGGGCAATTTCAGGCACCTGCTGTACTTCCCAGAATTGAAGTTTTGCAGAAGTCTGAAGCATTTTCTTCACCTTATCGATATCTTTCATACCCGGCATTTCCACAGAGATTCTGGCCGTACCAGGAACTCTCTGAACGTTCGGCTGTACCGCTCCCAGTTTATCAATTCTCGTTCTGATTACTTCGAAAGCTGTTCCTACAGAAAGATCAATTCTTTTTTTAATGATGCTTTTTACCTGCTCATCAGTAGTATTGTACTTGATTTCTGATAAATTGGTATTTCCGAAAAGTTCCGGATCTGCCAGCTTAAGGTTGGTTCCCTTAGCTTTGTTGAGTGCATCAAATTGTTCGAAGAAATTGTCGATGTAAGATTTTGTCGAGTTTTTCTGAGCTTCATCAGTTTTATTCAAAGCTTCAATAAGAACAGGGTTGGTAGAATAATTGGTTAAATCATTCACCAAATCTCTTTGGTTGATTTCCAATAGAACGTTGATCCCCCCTTTCAGGTCAAGACCAAGTTTCATTTCCTTGTCCTTAGCTTTTGTATAATAAAGCTTTGTATAGCCTAGATTAAGAGTATCTTCCTTTATCCGTTTGATCTCTTTCTCGTTTCCTTTCGCAGCTTCGATCTGCGATTCAATTTTGCTGGCGTACCAGGTTGGTAATAGCTCGTTTAAGCAGATCAACCCCAGGACAATAGCAATAATTGTAATAAGTCCTTTTCCTTGCATTTTGTTATAACTACGTTAAATTAAGTCGGCAAATATAATGATTTTCTTTATATTTTATGAATTTTTTAACAGCAGAAACGGTTTATTTTCAGATATATCGGCATTTTAATTTCTTTTTAATATTTAATATTTTTTCACCTCAATTGTAGTGAAATTTTCAAATTCTTATTGGTATGAAATTTTCATTCATCTAATCAACCCACTAAACATCAAAATATTATGAAAAAACTACTTTTTAGCGTAAGTATTTTTTCTTCCTTAATTCTTAATTCTCAAAACATTAATTTGGAAGAATTTGCTACCGGGCTCACCAGCCCGGTCGAAATTACCAACGCCGGCGACAGCAGGCTGTTTGTCGTACAGCAAGATGGAATCATAAAAATTGTCCAGCCCAACGGAGCCGTCAATGCCGCCAATTTTTTAAATATCAGTTCAAAAGTTACCTTTAATGGCGAAAGAGGACTTTTAGGACTTGCATTTCATCCACAATACTCTACTAACGGGTATTTTTTTGTGTATTATAACAACACCGCAGGAAATATTACACTTGCCAGATACACCGTCAGTACTACCGATCCTAATACCGCAGATCCCAATTCCGAAAAAATCATGCTGAATATTACAAAGCCATTTACCAACCATAACGGAGGCAGTATTCACTTTGCACCTGACGGAAATTTATGGGTGATTACCGGAGACGGCGGAAGCGGCGGGGACCCCAACAACAATGCCCAAAACAAAAATGCCCTGTTAGGAAAAATGCTTAGAATTGATGTAAATTCTGCAGGTCCATATAATATCCCGGCAGACAACCCTTTTGTAGGTACCGGCGTTGATGGTGCCGATGAAGTCTGGGCTTATGGTCTCCGAAATGCATGGAAGTTTTCTTTTGACCTCACAACCGGAAATGCAATGATTGCAGATGTCGGTCAGGGAGCTATTGAGGAAATCAATAAAATGCCGATCACCCAGGCGGGTCTTAATTATGGATGGCGCTGCTACGAAGGAAACAGTGCTTATAATACCGCCGGATGTCCTGCTTCGTCAACATTGACTTTCCCTGTAGCGGTATATGATCATTCGGGAGGAAAATGTTCTATTACAGGAGGGTACGTGTATAGAGGGACTCAATACCCATCTCTTCAGGGCAGGTACTTCTTTGCCGACTACTGTTCTTCACAGATCGGAATACTGAATACAGACAACTCGGTAATATGGACATCTGCGTATTCGGGAAGCAATTTTTCTACGTTTGGACAAAACGCACAAAAAGATTTATTCGTAGCCGCATTGAATACCGGAAAAATATATAAAATTACTACCGGAACATTGTCTACCCAGGAAAACACTCAGTTAAATGAATTAAAAGTGTATCCTAATCCGGCTTCAAAAAAAGTATTTATTGAAGGTTTACAGGATAAAAACAGTACTGCTGAAATCATCAGTGCCGAAGGTAGAAAAGTTTTAGAAAATGCCAAGATTAATAGCGATAACAGTATAGATATTTCAGGAATACCTTCCGGAGTGTATTATCTCATTTTAAAATCCGGAGATCTGAAATCGTACAGCCAGAAATTGATTGTAAAATAACTTTGCAGCTGTAAAAGGGAAGCTAATTTGCCAGTTAATTTCTAACAAGTGGTCATATAAATTTATCCCTAACTCCGGTTAAATTGAAATTCAAGGCCTCAGAAACTTTTTCTGGGGCTTTTACATAAATAATATAAAACTCCGAAGACCGGTAATACGATCAAAAATTTTTCAAACAGAGAAAAACGCTCCACTTCTTCATCCATTAAAATATTTGGTACAAAGACTACCAACAGCAGTGAAATGATGCAAATGATGATTTCAAACAACGATATTTTTTGTGAAGGATATGTTTGATTTTTAAATCTGGAACTTAAAATCCAAAAGTCCAAAAACAGGACCATGTAAGGAAAAGTCCAAATTCTGTAGGTATCCCAGGCTATTGCATGCAGCAACAATGGAAATAAAGTAATTGAAGCAAGCAGAAGGAATAGGTAAATATCTATTTTCCTGAATATATTATACACGGTATAGAGCAGAAAAAGTATGGGAATTCCATCCATTATGGAAGCCTTGGAACGAAATATTCTCTGAAAGAAATGCGGCCCTTGATCAGCAAAATACTCACTGAATTTTCCGGTATACGCTCCGGAAACTGACCCTGCTACTTTGTTTCCGACAAATTCGATATTTTTTAAATAATTAAACAGCACTGCGTGATAATCATGTCCGTACAATTCCTGATATACCAATATTCCCGCTGTTGCAATTACCGGCAAAAATAAGAATACGGCTGTTTTTTTCAATAAACCTTTGGTAAAACTGCTTTTCAATGAAAATTGGCCATTAGGAATTTCGTTCACTATCACCGCAAAAAAGCATATGGGAAACATGAGAAAAAATGAGATCTCATGAACAAAAATACTGATTGCCATCAGCAGTGAAGCCATCAGAATCTTTTTATGGGTAATCAGCTGAACGGCAAGAATCGTAAGGAGAAAAATAATATGATCCAGATATCCGATAAGATGGGCAGAAAACACCATATATTGAGACAGGAAAAAGATCAGATAAAATACCGTTTTCCGGATGATATCCTGCGTGTTTCTATAGGTTTCCTTTACTGCAATAACGACCAGCAAAATATACAGAAAAGCTAATACAACGGATGATATCAGTACAATATTAAATTCATTTTTCTGAAAAAAAAGACCGAAAATTTCTCCTGCAAGTCCTCTTTTAATAAAACCGAATCTATAATCAAGCATCCAGTGTGCCTTTGACCAGCTGTTGGGAAACCTGATAGCTTTTGCAGCACTAAAAATAAGTGCATAAGAATACAAAAAAACTAACAGGACCTTCCGACTCATCGATTTTTTAAGTAATGAAATTATTTAATACGGTATCTTAAATTTTTAACACCACTTATATCGTCATTGAAAAAATTCTGGTTTCAGGCTTATTACGCATCATTCTTAGGTCAAAAACCATGGCAACATTTCTCGTAAATGCCCTGCCCTTTTCAGTAATTTTAATTTCTTTACCATGTATTTCCACCAATTCATCATTTTCCATTTCTTTCAGCATTTCCAATGCATTATCCAGTTCAGGAAAAGAAGTCTCGGCATCAAAAGTAGTTTCAAGCTGACACATTAAGTTGAGAATATGTCTTCGCACAATAAGATCTTCTTTATTTAAAATATGTCCTTTCACAACAGGAATTACGCCTTCTTCAACTGCTTTCTGATACTCTTCAACCGTTTTTACATTTTGGGCAAAAGCATACCATGAATCTGAAATAGCAGACATTCCAAGACCCACCATCAGCTGGGTTTTGCTGGAAGTATATCCCATGAAGTTTCTGTGCAGTTTTTTTTGAATCAATGATTGGTAGAGATCATCATGCTCCAGAGAGAAATGATCCATTCCCACCTCAATATATCCTAAATCCTGAAGCAGCTTTTTACCATCTTCATACAGACGGCGTTTTTCTTCTCCACTTGGCAAATCATTTTCATCAAAACCTCTCTGCCCTACTCCTTTTACCCATGGAACGTGGGCATAAGAATAGAATGCAAGTCTGTCCGGTTTTAATTCAAGGGTTTTGCGGATCGTATGTTCCATAGCATCCCAATGCTGGTGCGGAAGTCCGAAAACAAGATCATGACTGATCCCTCTGTACCCGATTTCTCTTGCTAATTCTGTTACCTCCTTTACTTTTTCGAAAGGCTGTATCCTGTTGATCGCTTTCTGAACTTTCGGATCATAATCCTGAACCCCAAAACTTACTCTGCGGAAGCCAAGATCGTATAAGGTCTGAAGATGTTCTCTGGTCGTATTATTCGGATGTCCTTCAAAAGAAAATTCAGGATGTTCAGCAATATCTACGGTTTCAAAAATCCCTTCCAGTAATGTTTTTAAATTTTTTGGAGAGAAAAAAGTAGGCGTTCCACCTCCAAGATGAAGTTCCTTTAATTTTGGTTTTTCATTAAAAAGCTCCAGATAAAGCCTCCACTCTTTCAATACGCTTTCAAGATATGGAATCTCAACACTATGCTGTTTGGTAATCCTTTTATGGCAGGCACAGAAGGTGCATAAAGCCTCACAAAAAGGAAGGTGTATATAAATAGAAATTCCCTCTTCCCCATTGGTCTCGTTAAAAGACCTGATTACACTTTCTTTCCATTGTTCAGGGGAAAATGTAGTCTCATCCCAATATGGAACTGTAGGATATGAAGTATATCTTGGTCCTGGAATATTATATTTATCTATTAAAGAATTCATTGAAAATTTAAATTTTATAGGTGAAACCTCAAAAGGGATTTCGTAATGCAAAATTAAAAATAAGTTATGGATTTTGAATCATGAGTTATATTAGGGTTTATTTTCGAAATTTATAATGAGTCTAT
>Ga0308164_10000538_pt1 | contig 61133 bp, 39 predicted proteins | sample PhyTR2_FD_201031 | JGI IMG/M metagenome (GOLD analysis project Ga0308164, IMG submission 201031) | Phyllosphere microbial communities from UC Gill Tract Community Farm, Albany, California, United States - DLSLT.R2 | ecosystem: Host-associated > Plants > Phyllosphere > Unclassified | place: USA... | reverse complement strand
CAAAATGCGCTTAAATGCCCAAGCCCTGACTGGCGGAAACCTCTTTTCCATTTGATCTTTTTACAGCCTTATTCAACGAGGGTTCTTTGAGAAACTGCTCTCTTTTCTCTGCCCTGCCATTGGCTCCAAACATATTCAACTGTAAATAACGGGGTACTGCTTCTACTTGCAGCTTAACCTGCTCGCCATTTTTTTCAACCCTGATAAAGGGACGGTCGCCGTTTCTTAATTGGGTTTCCAGTTTCTCACGATCCTTTGGGTTCTCCAATTCCTTGATATTACATTTATCAAGTACTTCCTTTAGGCTAAACCCATATGAAGGATCGTGGTACTGGTTCATATTAAAAATTCCATCGTACTCCCAGCAGGAACGCTGGTTATGGTTCTTCCCTTTACGACACGGGGGACAGTATATGGCAGTTCAGGAATCTCCATGAGGTCAAAATTAGGACCACGAGGAGTTCTTCCCTGGAACTTACGTTCGGAATACCCAATGATTTTTTCTTTTTCTTCAGAAAAATCTTGATTTTTTCGCCTTGCCGGACGGGGTGAATTTTTGCTTCCCGAGGCGATTAGTGGCAGACTTGTGTCAGAGTTTGGAAATAAAAATTCATCTAAGTTATTGACTTTCAATAACTTAGATGAACCTGTGGAGAATATCGGATTCGAACCGATCACCTCTTCACTGCCAGCGAAGCGCTCTAGCCAAATGAGCTAATCCCCCATGTTTTATTACTCATCGATCATATTCCCAATGATCAGTGTTATTCCAAGCAATCATCCCTTTCAAGCCGAGCGAAGCGCTCTAGCCAAATGAGCTAATCCCCCTTTTTTATTATTATCTCCAAGCAATCATCCCTTTCGAGCCGAGCGAAGCGCTCTAGCCAAATGAGCTAATCCCCCATGCTTTATTAACCATCGATCATATTCCCAATGATCAGTGTTATTCCAAGCAATCATCCCTTTTCAAGCCGAACGAAGCGCTCTAGCCAAATGAGCTAATTCCCTTTTATGGAGCAAAAATAGTAAATTGTTTCTCTAAAGCAAATGTTATTTAATCTTTAAATCTGAATGCAAACAGCGCAATAATGCAGCAAACTGAAATTGCAGATGGAAAAGGGTAATTTATAAACAAAAACATTAAAAATGTGGCAACCAGAAGTAGCAGGAAAAACATTAAAGCTTTGTACAGAGAATCCATAAAACACATCGCTATAATTGCTAAAACGTAGATTGGAATTATAACAACGGCAGAAAACATTCGGCGAAGTTAACCGCCGTATATTAAAATTCTGTTAAGAAATTATGAAGTCGCTGGTTTTTGTATTAAGTAACGATTGATAAACATCGACAAATTGTGCAACATGAAAGCCATCCATCAAAGCATGATTTGCATGAATAGAAACTGGCATAATTTTTCTTCCACTTTCATCTTTCAACTTACCAAAAGAAATTTTAGGGCAACTATCTTTGTAAGCGTAGTTACGGGCGTGAGAGATTGAAGTGAAATTTAACCAGGGAAGCGCAGAATAGTGAATTACGTTTTCACCCGATGAAGAGGGAATTAAGCCTGTTGTATTTTTCACCTTTTCGATCTCGCGATTTGCTTCAACATTAAAATCTTTGAAGCTTTCTGAATAATCGAAGTATCCGAAGCCAAAAGTTCCGCTTGGTCTGTTTATGGTTGCCGCAGCATTCACTACGTCGAATTGCCAAACCTCATCATTTATGATACGATACCTAAAGTTTTCGATTTGATTTGCCGCAGCTAAAGATTTATGCAAATAAAGCAAAAAGAGTGAAACGCCATTCTCTTTGGCTTCAAAGTATGTTTTTGTGCAGTCTACATCAACGGTTACACCGAAGAAAGGCTCATCAAAAGTGTTAAAAAAGTTAAAATGGTCTTTTCGTAACCAAGTGCTTATATCTATTTTTTCTTTCATTTAATTAATTTTGTTAAAACGTCAGAGAGGCTTTCCATCTGATAAAAATTTGGATGCTCAATTGCATGGTCGATGTGTTCGTGCACCCAAGTTGTATGGTATGGTATGTGCACGGCGTGGCCACCAATTGCAAGTACAGGCAAAACATCAGACTTTAGCGAGTTACCAAGCATCAAAAATTCCTCAGGTTTGCAATCCAGATGCTTTAAAAGTTTTTGATAGTCACGCTCCTGCTTATCGCTCATAATTTCTATATGATGAAAATAATGATCAAGACCCGATTTTGTAAGCTTTCGTTGTTGATCCAACAAATCGCCTTTTGTAGCTACAACCAAACGATATTGTCCGGACAGCGCTTTCAGAACATCTTCAACACCATCCAATAATTCAACAGGTTTGTTTAACATTTGCTGTCCTAATTCAATAACCCTTGTAATTACTTCCGGGTTAATTTTCCCTTCGGTAACTTTCAAAACAGTTTCAACCATACTAAGCATAAAACCCTTAATACCGTAGCCATACAATGGAAGGTTCGCAATTTCCGTTTTATATAGCTCTGCTACAACACTATGATGAGGCAAAAAATCTTCCAACAGACCTGCAAATTGCGCTTCGGTTTCTCGGAAATAAGGCTCATTAACCCAAAGTGTGTCGTCGGCGTCGAACGCGATTACAGTAATTTGATTCTTCATTGTTATGCCGTAATTTTAATGCGGCAAATGTAAACCAACCTAAACTGATAAGAAAGGACAATTGTCCTGATTGGAAAATATGTTACGAACAAACCTCACCTTTTTGTCTTTTATCGAACGATTTTGCGAAGAGCATCTAGACTCGAAGATTACATTGAAAACTTTTGCTCCTAATTTTCGATTTATTGAACAAGGCCAAAAGATCAAAAATATTTTCATCATTAAAGATGGCATTTCCAAATGTTTTATCTCAGAAGAAAACGGTAAGGATTTTATTATCGAGTTTTTAGGCAAGGGTGAAGTTGTAGGCGAGCTCGAAGCCATTAAAAAGATCGACTGCCTTTGTAATGTTGCCGCTATTAGTGAGGTTACGGCATATGTAATACCCGATCACATCTTTATTTGGTTAACTGAAAAGAATAGCGAATTTACCAAACTCCTACTCCAGGAGCTTTCTACACGAATAATTCAAACCAGTTCAAGGGCATCATTTCAGCAATTATATACATTGGAGTATGGTTTGCTAAAATTATTAAAACTCCAAACAGAAGAGCACATCTCTATCTCTAAGGAAGACATGGCGGCTTATCTAGGCATCTCTGTGAGAAGTTTTAATAGAACACTCCAACAACTGAAGGCCAAAAATCAAGATCAAACATTAACCACCTTATTAGAAAGACTTGGCTAAATACTTGAAAAAAAATCAGCATGTGTAACATATGATCGAGCAAATCTGTAACAATCGTAGGAAAAAATTTATTGATTTGGAAAGCAGGTTTCTGTTTTGATCGGCACCGAAAGTCCCGCTGTTCCTCCAAGCCCCGATGAAAAATCGGGGGCTTTACGTGCCATCGGGTTTAAAAACAATGCGCAACGCTTTTCGGACTAACCCTTAACAATTGCAGTGTTTTTTTTGAAGTGGTCAATACTGATTCTGTGGTATCTCCCTCCTCCTCAAATCGATTTTAGAATTAAGTTGTCGGGATTTTCATGCTTTGAAAAGCAGAATTGGGTTAGCTAAACCTGACAAAAGCGGCAGCCTCCGGGTTAGCATCTGCCTGCATTTTTTTATCAGTAATATTTGCGTTTTGCACAGGTTTCTAAAGGAGCTACAGCGATTGGCAGGACTAAAGCCTCCGATAAATTACTGACATTCGTTTTCAAATAAAGAATACAAAATTTAGCTACGCGTCTCCCAAGATTCGCCGCTTTATTGGAACATTTGAAACATTAATTTGTTAAAGAATTATGTCCGAAATCTTAGTTATAAATGGAAGCGCCCGATTAAATGGAGATACGCAAAAGATAATTAGCAGGCTAATGGAAGGGGTTGACTACACACAGCTGAATTTATCGGAACATTATTTACAACCCTATAATTACGAAAATCAGTACCCTCAGGAAGATCAATTTGAGCTATTTGCCAAAGAACTTCTCTTCCATAAACACATAATTTTTGCTACACCGGTTTACTGGTATGCCATGAGCGGGAGGATGAAAACCTTATTTGACCGACTAACAGATTGGGTTACCCTAAATAAAGATGTTGGCAGAAACCTGAAAGGAAAAACTATGCAACTTATTGCGGTTGGTACCGATGGCGATTTACCCGACGGGTTTACTACACCATTTTTTATGACAGCCAATTACATGGAAATGGCTTTCAGAGGCCATCAATATTTTAACACAAATAAAACACTTAGCGATGATGAGTTAATGGAAATCAGGAAATCTTTCTTTAGTTTTATATCGATATAACTTCCCTTAAACTTACATCCGAGTCAGATTAATTAACCGAAAACTTGAAAATTTAAAAAAATGAATGTAGAAGACGTGTTCAAAAACAACGAAAACTGGATTGCTGATAAGTTAGCCATCGATCCTGAATATTTTACAGAATTATCCAAAGGGCAAGCGCCTGAGTTTTTATACATTGGTTGTTCTGACAGCCGCGTTACTGCCGAAGACTTAATGGGCATTCAACCCGGACAGGCGTTTGTTCACCGTAACGTTGCCAACTTGGTAAATAATGTTGATTTAAATGTGATGACTGTTTTAAACTATTCGGTTCGCCACTTAAAAGTAAATCATATCGTTGTTTGCGGCCATTACAATTGCGGTGGTGTTAAAGCCGCTATGCAACCTGCTGATATGGGAATTTTAAATCCTTGGCTAAGAAACATCCGCGATGTTTATCGTATCCACAAAGAAGAATTAAACGCCATTGAAGATGAATCTAAACGTTATGATAGACTGGTTGAATTGAATGTGCAAGAGCAATGCGTAAACCTGTTGAAAACAGCAGCTGTTCAGGAAGCCATTACAGAAAGAGGATTAACCGTTCACGGATGGGTTTTTGATATCCGCACAGGCAAGCTAATCGACTTAAAAATTGATTTCGATGCAATACTGAAAGACATTAAAGAGATTTATAATCTTTATTAAGGTGATTACGTGTTTGATACATCCGTGTGTACGAAACGAAATTTTGCGTCAGAAAACGGTGTGGCTACAACTTATTTAGGAGTTTCCTATTAAAAAAGACCGATGTCTGTAGTTGGAAAGTTTAGATCCCCAACTTCCGACATCGGTCTTCATCATTGCTGATTAAAGGCTTTTTTTTACCTGCCCATCCAGCCACCATCTACGGTTAAAATGGTTCCGTGAACATAATCACCTGCTTTTGAAGCAAGAAAAACCGTTGGCCCCTTAAAATCTTCAGGTGTACCCCATCTACCCGCAGGGATGCGAGATAAAATCGAAGTGCTTCTATCCTGGTCTTCACGAAGTGCAGAGGTATTATCAGTAGCAATGTAGCCCGGCGCAATGGCGTTTACATTTACACCTTTTGATGCCCACTCGTTTGCGAAAGCTTTTGTTAAAGAGGCTATTGCGCCTTTACTTGCTGCATAACCCGGAACTGTAATACCGCCTTGAAATGATAGCAAAGAGGCTGTAAAAATAACTTTGCCGCTGCCTCTTGCAACCATATCTCTACCAATTTCTCTGGTTAAAATAAATGGTGCAGTTTGATTTACCGCAATTACCTCATCCCACATTTCATCTGGATGTTCGGCAATTGGCTTGCGTAGAATTGTACCTGCATTATTAACCAAAATATCTATAACAGGATGGTCCTCTTTTACTTTTATTGCAAATTCAGTAACGGCGTTGCGATCGCTGAAATCACATTGATAAGCATAAAATTTTCGTCCCAGCGCTTCGACTTCTTTTGCTACGGAACTTCCTTCGAGTTCGAGACTTGCCGAAACACCAATAATATCTGCACCGGCTTCTGCTAAAGCCAAAGCCATTGCTTTCCCGATGCCTCTTTTGCACCCCGTTACTAAGGCAGTTTTACCTGCTAAATCAAACATGTTCGCCATTTTTATATTGTTATTTTTATAATCGGTCATTGCGATCCCGATTCTTTATCGAAAGAAGCAATCTCATAAGTAATTATTTATCAAATGAGATTGCTTCGAACCTCGCAACGACGGTCACTTTATTTCTGTTTGACTACGTTAAATAAAAAGGCCCTACTTCAACTCCGTAATTGCACAGTGATCCATATCTCCATAATCGAGGTTTTCACCCGCCATACCCCAAATAAAAGTGTAATTGCTTGTACCCGCACCCGAATGGATTGACCAATTTGGCGAAATTACGGCCTGATCATTTTGCATCCAAATGTGACGGGTTTCTTGCGGTTGACCCATGAAATGGCAAACACTTTGTCCTTGCGGAACCTCGAAATAAAAATAAGCTTCCATTCTTCTGTCGTGCGTATGCGCAGGCATCGTATTCCAAACACTTCCGGATTTTAACTCCGTCATACCCATTTGCAATTGGCATGTAGGCAGTACACTATTTACCAGGAGCTTATTAATTATGCGATGGTTAGCGGTTTCAGGTGTTCCTAATTCTACAATTTCCGCGTCGGCTTTGCTAACTTTCTTTGTTGGATAAGTATGATGCGCAGGGGCTGAATTGATATATAATTTCGCAGGCGTATTTTTATCTGCTGATTCAAAATATACTTCTTTAGTTCCTTTGCCAATGTAAAGAGCTTCTTTATATTCGAGTTCGAATTGCTCCCCGTCTGCTGTTATAAATGCTTTTCCACCAACATTAATTATACCAAGCTCTCTTCGTTCTAAAAAGAAGTTTGCCTTCAAATCATCAGGATTGGGCAAGTCAACTTTTTGGTCGACAGGCATTGCACCGCCAACAATATATCTGTCAAAATGCGATAACGTAAGGTTTACACAATTGGCTTCAAAAACGTTTTCAATTAAAAAATTTTCCCGCAGTGATGCGGTATCCATTTGCTTAACTTCTTTCGGACTTTGAGCGTAACGGCTTTCGAATTTGTTCATTGGTTAAAATTTGAGATGAGGGATTTGAATTTAATCAAATCATAATGGCAAATATATTTATACCATACTTAATAATTGAATGAATATTCAATTATATTAAAAATTAACGTTAATTCAACGGTTAAAAAGTTTTAAATTAATAATGTTGTAGCAAAGCCAAGAGTGCGAGAAGGAATAAGTAAGTCTGCGTTGGCCTTTTCTTATGATCTGATGGCCATTCGAGCCGAATTCAAGTATTTTGACCTGTTATCGTTGCTTTTTACTGTAGGCTACTTTAATAAAAGTATTTCGGTAAACGTGATGATAATTGCCTTCGTTTTCAGGAAAATTTTGATGCAATTCATCCCAAACCCTCTTCACCAAACCAAGCATGCCAACTATGGAACAAAAATTAGCGATGTATAACCAATTCAAGAGGGTTAGCAAATCTTTTATTATTTCCGCCAATCATTTGAAGAAGGTAAATGGTAGTACCTTACTTTTAACCAATGATTTAGAGGTAACGATTAGTAAAAATTTTAACAATAAATTTAAACTGCATTGAGCCACGCATGCCTCGAATCAATTAAAATTTCGGCAAAACGATTCTCACTCTTCCTCTTTTCTTGAATTTCAGCAACAGATTTCAAAAACAAACTCCAGATAAGCTAAAACAATTAGCTAAAAAAAGGATTTTAATAATATGAGACTATTAAACGCATTAGCAGGTGGATTTGCCGGAGCAATTGCCTTGAACTTACTTCATGAAACCGTTAAAAGATTGGACCCCAAAGCACCAAGAATAGATTTGTTGGGAGAGGAAGCACTGAACAAAACCCTAAAAAATTTTAAGGCCGAACCTTTAACTGGCAATAATTTATATTTAGCAACCTTAGCGGGAGATGTAATCAGCAACGGGTTGTATTATTCGTTGATCGGGCTTGGGAAGGAGAGAAACCTTTGGCTAAAAGGAGCTTCGCTTGGGGCTGCTGCCGGATTCGGAGCAATTGAGATCCCTAAAACAGTCGGATTGAATGATGAGCCTGTTACCAAAACAAATCGAACCAAAATATTAACGGTTGCATGGTACCTAATTGGTGGGTTGGTGGCAGCGGCTGTAATTGATAAATTCCAAAAAAAGAGCAAGTTGTTATAAATAAAGACAGTTGCCCGGGCAACTGTCTTTAATAATTAGAGCATTGTTTGATCTTCATCTTCATCAGCTATCGAATCTTCATCTAACGAAGATGCTGCACCAACGCTTTCGTCCTCATCGGCATCACTGCCTTCGATTTGTTCATCCAAATCGCTTGTGTCTTCATCATCGAATAATTGATCTGTATCGGCATCACTGGCTTCAACTTCTCCTTCATAATCATCATCAAGCCCAGTTTCATTTTCTGAATCACGGGGCTTGTCATCAGTTTGAAAATTACCCTGACTAAGTTCACCGTCTGTAGATGCAGAATCGCTGTTTGTGCCCGGTGTACTTCCTAATTTTTGGTTTTCGTCCCAATTGCTGTTGTCTAAATTTTGATTTTCCATGGTTATAAGTTTTATAGGTAGATTTAAACGCCGGATCCATCCGACGTTTTTATACAACCCATGTTTTGATTTGAAAGTTCTGTGTAAAAACACCAAATCTCCCTGTATTAATACCTTAATTAGATGCGTTTATTACGCAAAACCGCTAGCCGGAAAATTTGTTATTTATGTACATCCATTAAACAATTTATCAATGCGTTTTATACAACTAATCTGTATAACCTCTTTCTTGTCCGTTTTAATCTCGTGTAAGTCGGGCACTGTGAATTTATTTAAAGCAGCAAGCCCGCATGAAATTTATCAAAGAAAACTTATTACCGCAGGTTTAGATAAAACGGCAATGGGCTCTGCCTGGATCAGCTCGTCGGTTACGAGCATACAAAAGCCGTTAGAAATTACCATTCCCTATAAAGAAACCGGATATTTTGCCGCAGAAAAAATCCCCGTTGCAACATATAAATTCGACGGCATTCGCGGACAAAAACTAAAAATATCAATTACGAAAAAGCCTGCAGAAAGTGCAACTATATATGTTGATGTGTGGCAACTTACCGCAAATGGCACTTCGAAGTTGTTAGCTTCTGCAGACACTTTGGGAAGTAACATTTTATTGGATATTGATGAAACCGGAAAATACATAATCAGATTGCAACCCGAACTCTTACGCAATGCCGGATATACATTAGAAATTACTTCTGGTCCATCGTTAGGCTTTCCTACCAAAACAGGGAAAAATAGCATTAAAAGCTTTTGGGGAGACGGCCGGGATGAAAATCATCGCAAACATGAAGGCATTGATATCTTCGGGAGTTTCAGGAGCCCGGTAATCGCAACAAATAATGGGACGGTAACCCGTGTTAATGAAAATAATCTGGGTGGTAAAGTAATTTGGTTCAGGCCTGAAGGAAAAGATTATACATTGTATTATGCACATTTGGATGAGCAAATTGCAAAGGAAGGACAGGAAGTTTCAGCGGGTGATACTTTAGGCCTGATGGGAAATACGGGAAACGCTAAAACCACACCTACTCACTTGCATTTTGGAATATATACTTTTGCAGGGGCAATAGATCCACTACCTTTCGTAAATCCTGAAGTTAAAGCGGCAAGCAATGTAATTGCAGCAACCTCAAATTTAAACAGTACTTTAAGAACAACAACTGGAGCAACTTTTGTAAGCAGTACTGAAAACACTTTACCCTTACCTGCGGGCACAATTCTAACTATAAATTCGGCAACACGAAATTTGTACAAGGCCGAGTTGCCCGACGGGAACATTGGTTTTATAAAAAGTCGCGACGTTAGCGGAATTTTAAAACCAATTAAAAAGATTAAAATTACGGCACAGAATTTAAATGTTTACGATCGCCCGGACAGCCTCGCCGCAGTAAAATTATATTTAAAAGAAGGTGAGAGCGTAAATTTATTGGGTAATTTCGGTGGTTACAATTTGATCAGTAATAAAAATGCCGATATCGGCTGGGTAAAAAAATAACGATGAAAATATTTCAGCAAGTGTTTACAATACGTGAAAGGAGAAGAGGATTCCATTTAATTACCGACGAAGTGATTAATGCCTTTCCCGAATTACAGGAGATAAAAATTGGAATTTGCCAGGTTTTCATTCAACATACCTCGGCATCGTTAACAATTAATGAAAATGCTGATCCAACGGTTAGGATGGATTTTGAAATGTATTTTAATAAAATAGCACCGGAAAATGATCCTGATTATGAACATGACTATGAAGGATCGGATGATATGCCGGCACATTTGAAAGCCGCTTTACTAGGGAGTTCCGTTACCATTCCAGTTAGAAACGGTAAATTCGCTTTAGGCACCTGGCAAGGAATATATTTATGCGAACACAGAAACCATGGCGGTCAAAGAAAAATTGTGATTACCGCTTGGGGTGAATAGAATTTGGTGAATTTGCCAACTAAGCCCGATTGCAGCGGCATCCCCAAGACGATTTTTCATCGGCTTGGGATATAGCGTAAAGCGGGGCTAACTTAAATAAGGCTTCAGCACTTGCCTTTCCGAAAAAAAAATTATTTGTCGGGCACTTGCTTTTGCAACTCTTTGTGGTTATCCTGAATTGAACTTCCCTCTGTTTCTATTTCAACTTCTTTTGTAGTGACTGCATAGTGCGAAGGATGAATTTCGGAGCCATATGCAATGGCATAAGCTTTTGTAAACTCAGCACCAAAATACAAAATAATTGATGAATAGTAAGTCCAAAGCAGAAGGATGACCAACGAGCCTGCCGCACCGTAAGTGCTGCCAACATTGCTGGAACCAATATAGAACGAGATGGCAAATTTACCAATCATGAAAAGGATAGCCGTTACTATTGAGCCTGATATTACGTCTCTCCACTTAATAATTGCATCGGGCAATACTTTAAAAATGACACCGAAAATTAATGAAATAACAGCAAGAGTTACCACCTGATTCAGTACATAAAACACGATAACCGAAACATCTTGAAAACGAGCCTGTAGCCGAGAACTGAAACCATCGAGCACAGCGGTTACCGATAATGAAACCAGCAGCAAAAAACCTAAGCTAACAATTACCGAGAAAGAAAGAAAACGATTTTGGAGCATTTTTAACCAACCTCTTTTAGGTTTCGGCTTTAGGCCCCAAATCGTATTTATAGAATCCTGAATGTCGCCGAACACCGTTGTTGCACCGATAAGAAGGGTAACCAAACCAATTGTAAAAGCAACGGTACTTTTACCGTTTAAATAAGCGCTCTTAATAATTTCCTGAAGTTGAAGTGCCGTATCTTTACCTAAAAAACCTGCAAGTTGACCGTAAACCTGCCCTTCAGCAGCTTCTCTGCCCAAAAATATTCCGCAGAGCGAGATGATTACGACAAGCAAAGGCGCCATTGAAAATACGGTGTAGTAGGCTAATGAACCGCTTAATTTGGTCACCTTATGATCGGTAAAACCTGTGAATGATGCTTTTAAAACTTCCCAAATTCCTTTAAAGGTTACTTTCTTCTTATCCATAATGTATCGGCTTTGATTTTATTAGAACCGAACTATTAATGAATTTGTTTGAATGAAATGATAATCGGAGATTTATTGGGTAACTGGAATTGAAAAACAAAAAGTAGATCCTTTCCCTTCTACCGAATTAACCCAAATTTTTCCATTAAGGCGTTTAACAATTTCTGATGAGATGTAAAGCCCCAAACCTAACCCCGGAAAAGTGTGCTCCCTACTGCCGCTAACGCGATAAAACTGTTCGAACACTTTATCTTTTTTTGCTGCACTGATGCCTATTCCGTAATCCTGAACGCAAACCTGAACGGTCTTTTCATGGTCTTCGGTGTAAATTACAACCTCATTTGAATCGGGAGAATATTTCACCGCATTGGTTAACAAGTTTGTAACCACTTGGCAAACCCTTTCTTTATCGCCGAAAACTGATCTTTTAAACTTTAAGTTTCTGTTAATGATGTGTTTGCCGGAAGTTCTTTGTACATCTTCAATAACTTCTTCTACCATCTCATTAAAATCGAAAAATGAGTTATTAAACTGTAAACGGCCAGCGTTTATTTTCGTAACATCGAGCAAATCGCCAATCAGGTTTGTTAACCTGTCTACCTGTTTATTCATTTTGGCTAACAAATCGGCGTTTTTAAAATCTCCCGATCGCTTAAACATGGCTTCGATTACCTGAGCATAAGCTTTTAAACTGGTTACAGGCGTTTTTAGTTCATGACTTGCGATGCCTAAAAAATTATCTTTTTGCTGCTCAAGTTCCTTTTGATGATGAACATCTGTGTTTGTTCCATACCATTTTACAATGTTTCCGGCACTATCTTTCAGTGGCAAAGCTCTTACAAGGTACCATCTGTATTCGCCATACTTGTTAAGGCATCTAAATTCAGTTTCATATGGTTCTCCGGTATTTAACGAATTTATCCATGCTTTTGCAGCTTGCGGTAAATCATCAGGATGAACGGATTCCATCCACCCTGCACCCAAGCTCTGTTCGGGGGTTTTGCCGCTTTGATCGTACCATCTTTGGTTCAGGTAATCGAGGCTTCCGTCGGCCGTGCTGCTCCACACAATTGGTGGAACTGCATCTGCAAGGAATCGTAATTCGTTTACCGCATTTTGCAACGCATTATTCTTGTCGTTGAGTATTTTTCTCGCATTTGTTTCAGGCCGTAAATCGCGGGCAATTCCTGCAATGGCAACAGGCGCATTGGTAATATCTTCCCTAATCATATAAAGCTGCTTGTGAATCGGAATGATTTCTCCGGTTTTTTGATGCAGCAACTCTAATTCGCCCGACCATTTGCCTTTTTGGCGTAACACAGGTAAAATTTCGTTTCTGATTAAATCATTGGTAGCCTCGCTATGGTAATCGAATAAATTGCTTTTTGTTATATACGCCTCATCTATGCCGATAAGCTCTATTCCTGATGGGTTGATGTAAAAAGTATTTCCATGAATATCGCAGTAGTTGCAAAAATCTTCGCTGCTGTCAACTATTGTAGCCAACCGCTGCAACTCGGCTTTGGCTCTCAATTCGGGCCGTAAGTCTCTGGCGGTCGCTCCTCTGCCAATAATTTCAGCGGTTTCGGGATCTTTTATTAAAATGTAATTAACACTGCAGGGAATTATTTCTTTGGTTTTAAAATTCTGAAGATTAATGTTCCCTTTCCAACCCGTTTCCTCACTAATTTCTTTGATAATATGATTTTGAACGCGATCTAATTCTTCATCTGTGTAAAAATCGCGGGCACTCATCTTGGTAACATCGGCGTTCAAATCAACGCCAAGCAAATTTCTGGAGGCATTGTTCATGTAAATTAAATTACCTTCCATGTCAGCAACCGTCATATGATCGGCATTGTGACTTACCAAACTCATTAGTTGCTGTTCCCGTCGTTTACTAAAAACTTCACCGGTTATATCCTGTGCAATACCCGCAAACCGATAAGCGATGCCTTCTTCGTTAAAATATGCCTTCCCCTTACAATGCACCCACCTTAGTTTTTGGTCTGCTTTATTTACAGTTCTGTATTTTATATCGTAGTCGCCTTTATTATTCGGGTCTATTGCCACTAAAACTGCCTGATTAACCTTTTCTTTATCATCAGGATGAATGCAGCTTAGCACATCTTTGTATTCAATTTCGCCGTCAGAAGAAAAGCCAAAAAGCTCGCGGCATCTCTGATCCCAGTTAACCGTGTTATTTATCGGATCAAGATCCCATGTGCCGATGCCTGCAGATTGCAGAGCGAAAGCTAATCGTTCTTGTGTTTCAGCGATTTCCTTGCGGGCCGAAACCAACTCTGTTAAATGTGCGGCGGTGTTTATGATGGCATAAGTATGCCCGTCGGTATCTTTTAGTGGCTTATATGTGAAGGTAAAATAGAAGGTTTGTAAATTGCCGGCTACAATCAAATCGGCTTTTGATTCCTTCGCATAATAGGTTTCACCCGTGTCGAAAACATTGGCTAAAATACCATGAAAAGGCTGTCCGTCCAATTCGGGAATACCTTCCCTTAAAGTTTTTCCTATAACAGAACTATCCTTACCCCATAAATCGAGCATGGCCTGATTGGCTATACTGATAATCATTTCTTTGCCCTTGTAAATAGCAGTTGGCATCGGCGATGCTTCTACAAGAGAATTAAATTTTTCCTGGTCGGAATAAAGTGTAATCATTTTTTAGCAAGAAAATTTAATAAATATAGATAAAATTCAAATGCTAAACAGGTTTGTGGACAAGGAATTTATACGCGAAAGTTAAAAAAATGAGACTGTATCATAAGTACGAAATCTCATCCTGAGGATTAATTTATTTCATAAAAATAGATATGAGTGTCAGCCGGATTTTAGCGTAGTTAAAGAATCCCGAGATTCGTCCTTCCCAGGTGATCGGGAATCTTAACTCAATAAGCTTGAGGATTAAGATTCCCGCCTGCGCGGGAAAGTCGACAGCCAAATGGAGTTTGTCAATAGTAGGTTGTCGAAGGACTTAGAAAAGCCACCTTTTGAGGCGTTTCGACAAGCTCAACGTGACAAGATTCACAAATAAATTGAATTATGATACAGCCTCATTTTCAGATTAAGTGATTGTTATTTTACTTTTATCCAAGCAACAATGTCATTTATTAACGTAGCGGAAACGCTTGAGAAAGCCTGATATTGTGCTCCGGTTCCTTTCTCTACCTGCTGACTTAAAAGGTGATTTAGTTCGGGATAAAATTTAAACTCCGCATTTTTATTGTTTGCCAATCCGGTTTTCCATAATTCGAAATCCTGTTGCGATACCTGATAATCATTTCCGCCCTGAATTACGAAAATACGAGGCTTTACCAATTTCTGTGCCGCCGCAACCTGGTCGTAAGTATTAATATCTACCCAATAAGATGCAGGTAAACCCAAAATAACTGAGTCGGGCTTAATTGTTCCAAGCTGCGTTATCTTTCCTTTGGCAATTTCAGCAACGGCCATATCAAACTGCATTTTAGCATTTTTTGCCGTGTCGTTCGCTTTTTCGAATAAATATTTATTTTGCTCGGTAATCATTTCTGTAAGCTTTCTGGCAGGTGCGGCCGCCATTATAATTCCGCTTAAATCAGGAACCTGATTCGCAATTCTAGGCGCTAACATACCGCCTAAGCTATGGCCAAAAAGGTAAATATTTTTTGTGTCGGCATCGGGAATTGTTTTTGCCATAGCAAGTGCAGCAACGGCATCATCCAAAACTTCTTCTTTAACGGTAAAAGCTTTTCCGAATTCGTAAGGATATACCAAAGTTCTTTTAACATACCTGATTGAGCCAATTCCCTGAGCAGCCAAACCCGCAGCCAAGTCTTTAAAAGGTTTGTTCGGACCAACCGTTTCATCCATATCGCCCGGACCAGAGCCATGCACAAAAACAACAACCGGGAAGTTTTTACTGTTTTTTGGTGTAGTAATTACTGCTGCCAACTGATGTTTTGCCGCAGATACATAAGTCGTTTTCTCAGAATATAATGTTGTATCGGCATAAGAAGGCGCCAAATACTTTGCAACCGTAGGTTTAGGAGCAAGAAAAAATCCGATAATTTTCTGTGTTTTGTTAAAACCTAAAATAAAATCCTGTTTGCCACGCTCAAATTCACCTTCTACGGTAACGGCAAAAAATTCACCCTGAATTTTACTTTGAACGGCATCTAAAGATTTTGCTTTGCCAAGACTTGCATTAATATCAATCCAAAGTTTTTTTAATTGTTCTTCGGATAGTTTAGCCTTAACGGTTTCATCAAAATTACCGTAGGCTTCGGTGTATTTTTCTTCTTGTAAAAGTTTAAAAAAGTTATTGGCACTGTTAAAAAGGCTTATAACATTTTGAGAGTAGGATGCTGTTGTGAAAAATAATAGTGCGAAAACTATTAAAATACTTTTCTTCATGAATGATATTGTGTTGTTTAGTTCAATTAACCAAAGTTAACAATATTTGATTCCTATTCTGTTAAAATACAACTAATTGGTTAGTTTTTTATTGGAGAAAACAAATAGCCTTAGTTTGATTAAAAAAAGCACTGGAAAAGGGCGGTCGTCATTGCGAGGTACGAAGCAATTCTGCAACGTTTGCATTATAATAAACCCAAATATTAAGATTGCCTGCCAGCGGTAGGAAGGCTTGGTGCCTCGCAAAGATGAAGTAAAAAAATAAAAAAAATTAACCTGCGCACAATAATTTTAAATCTCAGCGTTTATGTATGTGAGAGCGTTAATTTAGATGACGGGGATGCTGCTTCGGCGGAATCCCCGTTTCTTTTTAAAAAGGGTTTTTCTCAGCGCTTTTCTAAAACAAAAAAAGGGACACCTTTTAAAAATGTCCCTTTTCAGATATATGATGGAGTTAAGAATTTTAGCTTTTTACTTCATGTATTTCTGTAGCACTTCCGAAGTCATTATTAAAGGTTTTATACTTTTTAGGCTTTAAAATCACCCATAATCCTAAACCGATTAGTACCAAAGCAGTGGTAATTTTCGATAGCTCGAAATCTAAAATGGTGATGTCTTGCAAGGTAAAATATGCGCCAATTAAAGTTAATGCCAGCCAACCGCCGCCTTGAAAGTTTTTACGGTAACCAATCCATAAACCTGCAGCAAGCATAATGGTGTGCCAGCTTAATATCCAGTTCGGCAAATCGAAACCGATATTATCAAGTAAGAATACAGAGCCGATTACGATTACTAAAATGCCTAAAGCTTTTTGTTTATCTGCGTGGTTTTTTTTAATTAGATTTTCCATGACCTTTGTTTTTATATATCAAATGTATCACGAAAATGAAGGCGAGAGAATGGCTTTTCCTTAAACTACTTTTGTTTATCGGCGAATGAAATAAAAGTACCGGTGAAAATATTTGGAGGAATTTTAACGGGAGAAAAATGTCGGTGAAAAGATAGTCGCCGTAATTATTTTTGCCTTCACGTAGTCGTCTTTCCCGCGAAGGCGGGAATCTTAAAGCGCTTACATAGAAATAATAACTAAAGTTGAATATTGCGGCTAATTACAAAGATTTCTCCGCTTCGGTCGAAAGGACGACTTATTTTTGCTTTCATATGCCCGTCCTTCCCGCGAAGGCGGGAATCTTAAAGTGGTTACATAGAATAATAATTGAAGTCGATATAGCAGCTAATTACAAAGATTTCTGCGCTTCGGTCGAAAGGACGACTTATTTTTGCCTTCACGTAGTCGTCTTTCCCGCGAAGGCGGGAATCTTAAAGCGCTTACATAGAATAATAACTAAAGTTGATATAGCAGCTAATTACAAAGATTTCTCCGCTCGGTTGAAAGGACAACTTATTTTTGCCTTTACGTAGTCGTCCTTCCCGCGAAGGCGGGAATCTTAAAGCGGGTACATAGAAGAATAATTAAAGTTGAATATTGCGGATAATTACAAAGATTTCTCCACTCGGTCGAAAGGATGACTTATTTTTGCCTTCACGAAGTCGTCTTTCCCGCGAAGGCGGGAATCTTAAAGCGCTTACATAGAATAATAACTAAAGTTGAATATTGCAGCTAATTACAAAGATTTCTCCGCTTCGGTCGAAAGGACGACTTATTTTTGCTTCCGTATGGCCGTCTTTCCCGCGAAGGCGGGAATCCTAAAGCGATTACATAGAAATAATACGAAAGTTGATATAGCAGCTAATTACAAAGATTTCTCCGCCTCGGTTGAAAGGACGACTTATTTTTGCCTTCAAGTAGTCGTCTTTCCCGCGAAGGCGGGAATCTTAAAGCGGTTACATAGAATAATAATTAAAGTTGATATTGCGACTGCTTGCAAAGATTTCTCCGCTTCGGTCGAAAGGACGACTTATTTTTGCTTTCACGTAGTCGTCTTTCCCGCGAAGGCGGGGATGTTAAATCGGCTACATAGAGTAATAATTGAAGTTGAATATTGCGGGTAATTACTAAGATTTCTCCGCTTCGGTCGAAAGGACGACTTATTTTTGCTTCCCATATGCCCGTCTTTCCCGCGAAGGCGGGAATCTTAAAGCGGTTACATAGAATAATAATTGAAGTTGATATAGCAGCTAATTACAAAGATTTCTCCGCTTCGGTCGAAAGGACGACTTATTTTTGCTTCCCATATGCCCGTCTTTCCCGCGAAGGCGGGAATCTTAAAGTGGTTACATAGAATAATGATTAAAGTTGATATTGCGACTGCTTGCAAAGATTTCTCCGCTTCGGTCGAAAGGACGACTTATTTATGCCTTCACCTAGTCGTCTTTCCCGCGAAGGCGGGAATCTTAAAGCGCTTACATAGAATAATAACTAGTTGATGTAGCAGCTAATTACAAAGATTTCTCCATTTCGGGCGAAAGGATGACTTTTTTTTGCCTTCAAGTGGTCGTCTTTACCGCGAAGGCGGGAATCTTAAAGCGCTTACAGAGAAATAATAACTAAAGTTGATATAGCGGCTAATTACAAAGATCTCTCCGCTCGGTTGAAAGGACGACTTATTTTTGCCTTCAGGGAATCGTCTTTCCCGCGAAGGCGGGAATCTTAAAGCGCTTACATAGAAATAATAACTAAAGTTGATATAGCAGCTAATTACAAAGATTTCTACGCTCAGTCGAAAGGACGACTTATTTTTGCCTTCACGGAGTCGTCTTTCCCGCGAAGGCGGGGATATTAAAGCGAAATGATTTTCTAGTCCACCGTTTTAGGATTCCCTATAAATTAGGGAATGACGAAGCCGCTGAGCTTTCCCAGCAATCTGTCTGTTATGCGTTCTGTGTCCACCGCATTAAGATTGCTTCGTGCCTCGCAATGACGATAGCCTAATAATATATTCATTTTATAAAATTAAGCTACCGGTTTCGGTACAATGGTCAATTTAAAACGCTTTACAAAAAATGTCGTCATTGCGAGGCACGAAGCAATCTGATTATTATCCGTTCTATGTCCACCGCATTAAAATTGCTTCGTGCCTCGCAATGACGTGTATCTATAAAAAAATTCTGTTGAAATTATTCAAAAACTAAAATCTCGTTGCCTTTAGCCATAATTACCTTTGATGTTAAACCGATAAACAGCCCATGCGCCAACACACCGTCAATTTGATTTAAAGTAAAAGACAATTCCTCAGGTTTTTCGATCAAGCCAAAATCAGCATCAATAATATAATTTCCGTTGTCGGTAATAAAGGTTTTATTTTCCTTTTCCCTCAAAACAGCTTTACTACCAATTTTTTCAAGCTGATCAAAAACGTATTGAAAAGCCAATGGGATAACTTCGACAGGCACTGTAAAAGCGCCCAATTTATCTACCTTTTTAGATGAATCGGCCACAATTATTGAACATTTACTTAGTGAAGCGACTATCTTTTCGCGAAACAATGCACCGCCACCTCCTTTAATTAAATCCAACGATTCGGTAAATTCATCGGCACCATCTATACTAATATCTATTGAGCCAAGGGTGTCTAATTTTAATATCGGAATACCATAAGAAACAGCCAATTCCTCGGTTTTAACCGAACTTGCTGCAGCTGTGATTTTCAATCCTTCCTTCATTCGTTCAGCAAGCGCTTTAATAGCAAAAGTTGCAGTAGAGCCGGTACCCAAACCTACAACATCGTTATTTTTCACAAACTTAACCGCTTCTTTGGCAGCAGCTAATTTCTCTGCATCCTGTTGCACTTTACTGATGGATTCCATATCGTAAAAATATAAAATTAACATTCAAAAACTCGTCACCCTCAGTTCATTTAAGCAAAATACATTTCAAAAATAAAAGGCAAAAAAATTCAACTCAATGCAATAAATCTTTATTTCAGCGTTTATGTATATGAGAGCGTTAATTTAGATGATGGGGATTCTGCGATAAGCGGAATCTCCATTTCTTTTTTAAGGGCTTTTAAAAGTCGTCAGAAAACAAAAAACGGTTGATGTTTCCACCAACCGTTAACCAAATTATACTAACTAACTTATTTTCTTATTTATCCAGTGAATTAATCCATGCGGCAATTTTCAAAGCTTCTGCTTTAGTCACTTGCGGCATAGGCGGCATTTCTGTTGAATAACCGGGCCAGTTTTGCGGCTGAGGATTGTGAATCAACGAATAGATTTTTTCAGCCGAGTATTTACGTTTTGCAATTTCTACAAATGGAGGGCCGATTTGTCTTTTCGTTGGGTTATGACAGGCCAAACAAGTGTTCTTTGTTAACAAACCTTCAACCTCTTTGTAAGTAGGCGTTTTAGTTGATGCCGTTGCAACACCCTTTGCAGGTGTTGTATTGGTTGCACCTTTAGCCTCAGGCTTTGTGCCTGTAGAAGCTTTTGGTTTTGCAGATGGTTTAACCGGCGTGGCCGATGCCTTCGGGCCTGCTTCAGAGTTTTTAGTGCTTACTTCGCTCATTGATAATTTTTCACCATCAGCAATTTGGTTCAAAGTATAATAAGCAACTGGGTGCACTAAAGAATAAAAGCCTTCTTTATCGCGAATTCCATCCAATGTTAAAGTATGAATGTAGTATTGGCGAAGGTTAGGGATAATTAATCTTGCTTTTAAGCCGTCTTCTGAAACTTTTACCCCGCTGATTTTTAATGTTTCAACATTTACCGGAGGCGAACCATACACAGGGTGATATTTGTAAATAAAGCTTTCTGCTGCATAAGAAGCTAAATCTTCTGCCGATTTACGATCTACAGGCTTTGTAAATTCAATCTCGAAACCATCAGGCATTGATCTTACCGCTTTCATTTCGAAAGGCACTTTGTTTGTGTAAACCAAACGCTCCAAACCTTCGTTTGCATCACCTGCCGATCCCCAACCACGATTGGTTTCACCAACAAATAATGAACCGTCAGTTCCCCAAGCCATTCTTAATACTCCCGAACGGAAACCTTTTCTGAATAAGAAGGCCGCACCTTGCTCTTCACCTTTTACTGTTTCAAGGAAAATTCTTGAAATAATACTCATCCCCTGGTCGCCCGCTAAGATTTGCCCTGCAAAAGGACCAAATGTATTTTCAGGAATTTTAACAGGTTCTGATGATGAAATACCTAAAATACCGTAAGGCAACCAAACAGAAGGTAGCTTCAATTCAGGGAACACCTTTTTCATATCGAAAAGTGTTTTGAAAGTTTCATTTACTCTGTTTTCAGGTTTAATGTATCGGCCTTGCTCATTTTTGATACGGCGTTCATCAATGTTAGAATAGAAAAAATCAGAACTTAATTTAACAGGAGAATCTGATCTTCCTGTCCACCTTAAGCTCGCAGGGTGACCCATAAAATCGCCTTTATTAACTTTCCACAAGCCGCCTGAGCCTACCCAGTCGCCTTGATTTTCGGTATAATAAAACTGATTATCAATCATGCCGATACCTGCAGGCGAGCGGAAACCCGCTGCATAAGGCGTCATCTTTCCATCTTCGGTAATGTTCATTGCCCAACCACGCATGGGTACGCGACTTTCGCCTCTCCACCACTCTTCATCGCCAAAGGCAACATTTGCTGTTACCAGGAATGAGCCATCGGCAGCAATTTTTGGCCCGAAGCTGTACTCATGGTAGTGACCACTTAGAGGCCACGCATAAACGGTTTCATAAACATCGGCCTTGCCATCCATGTTTTTATCAACCAATTTGGTTAACTCACCGCGTTGGGCTACGTATAGTGCGCCGTTCTTCTGTGCCAGACCTAAAATTTCGTGTAGTCCTGTCGCAAACCTTCGGAAATAAGGCTTTATGCTTGTCGGATTTTCAACTATCCAAACATCACCTCTACGGGTAGAAATTGCTAAATCACCGTTGGGCATTGTAACTAAACCACCAACTTCTAAAATTGGTCCTTCAGGTACGCGTACCTTACTTACTCTGAAAAAATCTTCTTCCTTTGGTGTTTCTTGAGCGAAAAGCGTTGAGAAACTCAAGCTTAGCGCCATTATTGCAAGTGTTTTAAATGTATATCTCATCGTAATTCAGACTAAAATAAAATAGAGTAATTTAATTTGCTTCCGATTGCTATAATCAGTTGTTTTTTACCGTTAACATCTCTGATAATTGGTTTTTCGCCGTTCGGAAATTGCAGGTAGTAAGCTTTGTCATCAACAACATATAAGCCTTTAGAAACCTCATTTACATCAGATACTTCACCCAAAAGCAAGTAAAGATCTTTTGCCGGCTGCTCCAAAGTAATCTCTCTCGATAATCCCTGACCGCTTTCTAAAACTTTTACAGCATCGGTAACTTTATTTCCGTAGATAATGTATTTAAATTCCGGACGATCCTGATCATCCATTACATAACCTTTGGTACGGAAACCTGTATCTGTAGTATCTGCAACCCAAGCTGCATCAGCACTCGCTAATTTTGAGATTGCCAAAACCGGTTTTTTAGTAAAACGGGTTACGCTCCCCAATGGGCGGGAAGTTCCATTTCCACGACCATCCCACATTGGCGTTGCATCGAGGAAACCACCGTGCCAGCCATGTAATAATGTGCCGTTATCTAAATCGTAACTGTAAGCTGTTTGTTGCGGGCTACCCACAGAAATTGCATGCACAGAGCGAACGCCCGGTACAACATCAATAAAGCTGCGAAGCATTGTATTTACGGGTGCGCTAACGTAAATCGGATCGCCACCACCGCCGCCCCTGCGACCTGTTTGAGCCGCTGCAGGAGGAAGATCGGTAATTGAAATATTCCTGAACGCAATTGATCCGTGATCACCTTGTATACGAATAGGCGCCATAGCTTTTTCGGTACCATAACCACCTCTTGTTGCGCCCCAAAGTTCAACATTTTCGTGAATGGTTACCCCGTTTAAGTCTACACTAATTAATCTTGCATTTGCAATCTTTTTTCCTGAACCGTCGAATTTCGGTGCCTGAAAAACAATTTTTATATGCTGCCATAACCCGGGAGCTTTACTCGCATTTTGGCGTGGCGCAATACCGCCGTAACCTTTTTCTCCTTCAGGTTTGTCATTATCCCAACGTTCGTAAACGCCACCATTGTTTGACGATAAAGGATTTTTTACTGTCCACGAATCTTCTAATTGAATCTCATAATTATTTTGAAGATAGATGCCCGAATTTGTGCCTTTAGCAGTAAGGTAATCCAACTCCAAAACCATATCGCCATACTCTTTGATTGTAGTTAAGTCGAAGCCAACTTTTTTAGGCGCAGAGATATTTAATAAGATGCCTGTTCCTTTTGTTCCTTTAATTGAGTTAACCTCGTTTAAATCCACGGTTACATCTCCAACTAAAGACCAGGAGTTGCCCGGCTCTTTAAATGCTGATAAATCTGTAAGCGGAATATTCGGTTGTTGGGCAAATGCCACGCAAGTTCCTAAAAGCCAGACAAAGGCCGCAGAACCTGTTTTTAAGACGCTAATCTTCATAATATTCGGTTTTGTTAGTAAATGTTTTTATTCTTATAACTTCAAAATGAAGTTTCGTTTGTGTTCATTTTGAGCTTGTCGGTACGACTTTCTGTACCGACAAGCTCATTGTAACTTATTATTTTTCTGTTGATAATGAGTAAGGAAAATCTACAGGATTTGAGCCTCTGGTTTTGTTTGGTGTTGCAGTCATGTTAAAATTTAACACTGCGCCCTTTTGTAACCCGCTGTGGCTAATCCAGTTTTTAGAATAAGGTTTTCCATCTATTTGCAGAGACTGAACATAACGATTATCGGCGCTGTTGGCCGCGGCATTAATTACCACAGTTTTACCGTTCTCTAAAGTTAATGTTACTTTTTTAAACAAAGGCGCTCCTAATACATATTGATCTGTTGCAGGTGTTACAGGATAAAAACCCATTGCTGAAAACACGTACCATGCAGAAGTTTGTCCGTTATCTTCATCGCCACAATAACCATCAGGCGTTGCTTTGTACATTCTATCCATGGTTTCGCGTACCCAATATTGCGTTTTGTATGGTGCACCACCAAAGTTATACAAGTAAATCATGTGCTGAATGGGTTGATTACCGTGAGCATACTGACCCATATTTGCAATTTGCATCTCGCGAATTTCGTGAATTACACCACCATAAGCACTTTCATCAAATATAGGCGGCATAGAGAAAACAGAATCAAGCTTTGTTACAAATTTATCGTGACCGCCCATTAGTTTTGCCAAACCGTCGATATCCTGAAAAACAGACCAGGTATAGTGCCAACTATTACCTTCAGTAAAAGCACCACCCCATTTAAATGGGCTGAAAGGGCTTTGGAAAGTTCCATCCTGATTTTTACCACGCATTAGGCCGGATGCAGGGTCGAAAAGATTTTTATAATTCATTGCTCTTTTCTTGTAGATTTCAATTTCAGAAGCAGGGCGTTTAAGCGCTCTTCCTAATTGATAGATGGCAAAATCATCGTAAGAATATTCCAAAGTCTTTGCAGCATTTTCACTTACTTTAACATCAAAAGGCACGTAACCTAATTCGTTATAGTATTTCACTCCGTTACGGCCAACCGCAGCCATCGGGCCTTCGTTGTTTGCGCCATGTTTTACAGCATCCCAAAGTATGTTAATATCGTAACCGCGTAAGCCTTTTATGTAAGCATCGGAAACGACAGAGGCTGAATTATTACCGACCATAATGTTGGCGAAACCGGGGCTGCTCCACTCAGGTAAAAAGCCACCTTCTTTATAATCGTTAATTAAGCCTTCTTGCATTTCCTTATTTATGGAAGGATAAACAAGATTTAAGAAAGGATATAATGCTCTGAAAGTATCCCAAAAACCTGTTCCTGCAAACATATAGCCCGGTTTAATATCGCCCGTGTAAGGACTCCAATGTACAATCTCGTTCTTAGCATTTAACTCGTAAAGCTTGTTCGGGAAAAATAACGTACGGTATAAGCAAGAGTAAAAAGTGCGAATCTGATCTATGGTGCCACCTTCCACAGCGATTTTACTCAATGTTTTGTTCCAAACTGCTTTAGCTTTTGTTTTTGTAGCGTCAAAACTATCGTTGGCAAGTTCTCTTTTTAAGTTTAATTCTGCCTGATCAAAACTGATGAAAGACGATGCAGTTTTAGCGGTAACTTTTTCACCTTTAGCCGTTTTAAAACCAATAACCGCACCGGTATGGTCGCTGGTTAGTTCCAAATCGTTACCTAAAGTTTTGCCGCTCCAGGTTTTAGCTAGGGTAAAATCCTTATCGAAATAAATTACGAAGTAGTTTTTGAAGTTTTTAGGAAGGGGACCTCGGGCATACTTACTTGTATAACCTATGATCTTTCTTTCTTTTGGAAAAATCTTGATGTAAGAACCTTTGTTCTGTGCGTCAATTACAACAAAAGAACTATCCGTTTTAGGAAAAGTAAACCTGAATTGCGCTGCTCTTTCAGTCGGTGTAAGTTCGGTAGTTACATCAGCATCTGCTAAATAAACGCTATAGTAATAAGGTTTCGAAACCTCCGCTTTGTGGCTAAACCAACTTGCACGTTCATCATCGGCAAATTTCAATTTACCTGTAACAGGCATAATTGCGAATGCGCCGTAATCGTTCATCCATGGCGAAGGCTGATGCGTTTGTTTAAAGCCACGTATTTTATCAGCATCATAAGTATATGCCCAACCATCACCCATTTTACCGGTTTGCGGTGTCCACATATTCATCCCCCAAGGCACACCAACAGCAGGGTAAGTGTTACCGTTAGATAAACTTGGTTTAGATGCCGAACCCATTAACGGATTAATCCATTCTACAGGATCGGTAATTTTGCCTACTTGCTGTGCGAAACTTCCCGTTGCCGCAAAACTTAATAAGGCGATTAATAGTTTTTTCATTATTTATATATCAGTTTATGTGTTTTGCTAATTATATTTTTTCGTTATAAACCTGAAACTCTGCAAGCTGAACCTGACTGTCAAATTTGTCGATCAGTATTCTGACTTTCTTTGCCCATACCCTATTAAAGCGGTGTATTTTTATCCTCGACGGATCTGTTCCGGAAACGATGGGTTTCCAAGTTCCATTTTCATTATATTCTAACCTGTACGCTTTGATATTAGCCTTCTTTTCGGCAACAACAATCATATTTACTGGCTTAACTTTATCGAAAGTTATCTCATACCATGGTTCTTTTACTGTCGGGTTTGAAATCCAGGCTGTGTTGTAGCTATCGTCGTTTGCGAAATCCATGATAAACATATCATCGCTCCAGCTCGAATTTGCAAAAGTTTTCTTCGCCATATTTGATGATATAATTGGCATTGCTGACACCGGCAATGCAGGTAGAGGTCCTTCATTTTTCCATTTATCACCAATTTCTTTAAGCGTTGCCAAAGCATTATCATCAATTAAACCATCACGATTCGGAGCAACATTTAAAATGAAGTTGCAGTAAGCAGAATTCAGCGGTTTCAAAATCTTGTTAACTAAATCATCTGATGTTTTGGTCGCTACCTTCGGGAAATCGCTTTTCCAAAACCAAGCAGTATTTATCGGTAAGCAAGATAAAGCAGGCAATTTGTTGCTTTCTTTCTGTATATGCTGACCTGCACCTTGCTCATAAGATTTAATATCAGTATAATAAAGTGCTTCTGCAGGATATTTGGCCGCATTCAAATCCATTACCAAACATTCGGGCTGAATCGATTTTATCAAAGAATAAATTTCTTCAAAAGGAACATCATCGTAAGAAATTCTCGACCATGGCGCATCCCAACCATCAATAATTAAAGCATCTATCTTACCATAATTCGTTAATAACTCTGTAATCTGGGCCTTGATGAAGTCGATTTTTTCAGGTGTGATTGCATTTGGGCGGATTTTGTGGTGTGTATCAAGAATTGAATAATACAGCATTACTTTTAATCCCGCTTTGCGGAAAGATTCCGTGTATGCTTTAACAACATCTTTTTTATAAGGACTATGCATTACGCTATAGTCGGTAGTTTTAGTATCCCAAATTGAAAAGCCGCTATGGTGCTTTGTAGTTAAACACCCGTAACTCATATTTGCCGATTTGGCAGCTTTTGCCCATTGATCGGTATTTAATTTTTTTGGATTAAACAGATTGGGCGATGCCTCAGGATCGGCCCAATCCTGATCCATGTAGGTTGGAATATTGTAATGAATAAACATTCCAAACCGCAGATCAACAAAATCTTGCTGGCGCTTAGCTAAGCTTACACCTTGCGCATTGGCAAGATTAGCTTCTAAACCCAACATTACTAGCAATATCAAAAATTTCACAACTGTTTTAAACATTTCCGGACGTTTCATAAAAATTTAAATTAGAGGATTTTTAACGTAATCAGCCCACAGTGCATCCAAATCTTTACCTGTTAATTTTGCCCAGATTGCTGAGGTGTAGGTATGATCTCTTAAAGAAGCATCAACAGCTTTTATCGTTCCGGGCTTAACATTTTTTTCGATCCAGGTAAAAAATCTGGCGGTTATGCGGTAACTGTTTTTATAACTGTGTTCAGGCTTCGGCTCGGGCATGGTCCATTTCGCACCGGGATTATCTACACCGAATTTAGAACGAACGTAATCTGCAATACCTTCTGTTAACCATCCTGGGCCAACACTACGACCATAATCCTGAACAATGTGCATCACTTCATGTGTTACAACATCGATGTCTTCAGGATGCTTTACCATCCAAATTGAGCTAAAAGTTACTTTACCATTGCTGGTTGCCGCTACACCTTTGTAATTTGTATCAACGGAAAATTTAACTTCTTTCAAAGTGTTAGGATTATACTCTTTGGCCAGTTTTGGATAAACCTCAAAAAAAGTTTCAATCAAACGCTTTTTCAATTTAGGATCGAGTGCTGCAAAATTGCTTTCGAAACTTAATGTATAGCCTTTTTTCTTAATAATTTCCTGCGCTTGTGATTTGAAAAACGGAACTGTTAACAAGGCGAATAAAGTAATAAGCAAAGTTATTTTTTTCATTTATTTAGGGATTATAGGTTAAAGATGACGGGGGTAAATCCTTTGTTCCCCAATTTTTATTGGGCATATTACCCATTACCAAATTGAGCACACCGCCATCTGTAAGTTCTTTATGTGTAAACCACGAACGGTTCAAAATTTTACCGTTCAGTTCGGCACTTTGGATGTATTTATTTTCCGGAGAATTATTTTTGGCATTAAGTGTAAAAGTTTTGCCGTTATCCAACTTAATGGAAATTTTGTTAAAAGCCGGGCTACCAATGCTGTAAACAGGAACGCCCGGTGTAACCGGGAAAAAGCCCATCATAGAAAATACAACAAAGGCCGTCATTCCGCCCCCATCCTCATCTCCGGGTATTCCAAAAAGATTATCTGTATACCATGTGTCCATAAGCATCCGAACTCTTTTTTGAGTTTTCCAAGGCGAACCGAGGTAATTATAAATGTATGGAATGTGGAAACTCGGTTCGTTACCCATAACAAACTGGCCAACCAAACCGGTTGCATCAGGAAAGGTATACCAGAGGTTGTACTTGCTTCTGCCTAAGTTGGCTCTGAACAAATCATCGAGCTTTTCTTCTGCTTTTAATTTTCCACCCATTAAATCAAACATGCCGTTTAAATCGTGCTTTACATCCCAATTGTACGTGTAAGCATTATTCTCGGTAAAATATTCGCGTCCGCCCTGGCCGCCTGAGAATTTCGGGTCGAAAGGCTCAATCCAATTTCCTTCGGCATCTTTCGGCCAAACAAAACCCTTATCTGCTCTGTAAACATTTTTATAATTAGCCGCTCTGCTTAAGAACAAATTTTTATCTTTTTCGTTACCGCTTGCTTTTGCTAATTGCGCAATACACCAATCATCAAAACTGTTTTCTAAAGTAACGGAAACACTTTGTCTTTTTTCAAAGCCGTGCACTTCTTTTACAGGTTCCTTTTCGCCTGGCTTAAGCGCAGGCATGTAACCTTTTTTAGTATAAAAACTATCTAACGAAGTTGCCGGGCCGTTTTTCCATGGCAATAAAGTTGCTTCCAACGAATTTTTCTTAACGCCTTCGTAAGCCTTCTTTAAATCGAAATTGGTTACCCCTTTATTGTAGGCATCTAAAAACCAAGCGGCGGCATGATTTCCCGTCATGCAGGGATCATCGCCGAAAGTTAGAGCGAAAGATGGCATCCAACCGCTCTGCTCGTACATTTGAACGTATGATTGGATTTTATCACCTTCCATTTTAGGATTTAAAATCGTTTGCAGAGGCTCCAAAGCAATGTAAGTATCCCAAAGCCAGTTATCAACAAAAAATGGTTTATCAGAAGTATGAACTTTTTTATCATAAGCGCTATAATATTTTCCGTACTCATTAATATCAACCATCCGTTCGTATGAGCGATATAGAGAAGTGTAGAAAACACGTTTTTGCGCATCCGTTCCGCCATCAATATTTATTTGCGATAAGGCTTTATTCCACGCGGCGGTAGCTTTGGTATGTACTTTTTCCATATCCCAATCAGGAATTTCTTTAGCTAAATTCTCTCTCGCCTGCGCTACACTAATAAATGAAATGCCGTATTTAAACGATACATTTTGAACCTGATCAGCTACTTTAAGTAAAGCCTTATTTTTCTTTTGTTCATCCTGATACACTATTTGCAACGGCGTATTGCTTTCAGCGTAGAAATAAGCTTTCATACCCCTAAACTCTTCAACTCCACTTATAGTTGTTTTGCTGTCCAGCTTAATTTCTCCTTTATTAAGAATGTTCAGTCTAAGGTACTTATCCGATTTTGCAGTAAAGTTAATTGTAAAAAAACCTGCCTTCGCCGATGGCGTAAAGCTTATTGAAGTTCCCTGATCTTCTAATAAAACCTTATAGAAATCTGGTGCTATTTTTTCATTATCTGAGGTAAATTTTTTGGCCCAAACTTGCTCGTTAACAGCGCCCGTGTAAGGCATGAAACCGAAGAGCCAGTTTTGGCGATGCGAAGAAATGGTTAAAGGAAAATATGCGATCTGATCATCAATCTGATCGGCACGAACAGGAAAAACGCGAACCATACTGTTAGGTAAATGCACCGCAGGACGAGTAGGCTCCAAGATTAAACCAACGCTTCCTATTTTAGTATCAACATATTTAATATTTGATAAATTTTGCTGCCCGAAAACATCGCTTTCGCCTATCGAAAAACTCAATGAGGCAATTAACGTAAGACAACAAAATTTCAGGTATTTGTTTTTCATATTTTTCTGCTCGAAAAAAGCATTTTAATAAGCTTTTATCATTTTATTCGGTTACTAAATGGTTTTACTAAGCGTTTATAAAAAAAAGGAATTACCCTTATTTAGTGAAACTTTTTATCTGCAATTTCTGAATTTACAGCTATGTTTTCAGCAAGAAAATTTAAGTCGCAACAACTTGCCGCACCTATTAGCGCAGCATGTTCCTTAAGCTTTGTTACCTTAACATCTGTATGGATGTTATTGCCCTTTAAAGTTGCAATTAATTCGGGAGAAAATGCAGCAAAAGCTCTTGATATATTACCTCCCACAATAACAACATCAGATCTGTGCTTTTGAATAACGGGTATTAAAAACTGGGCTAAATTGTATCCAAACTCCATAAAAACACGGGTGGCGAAATGATCTGTAGCCGTTAGTGCGGTTAATTCTTTTACGCCTGCAACAGTATTATTACTTAATTGATTGTACCGTTTTACAAACCAACGCGTTGACAGGTAATCTTCGGCAATGCCATTTAAAAAAGGCGAGTTCCATAAATCCGCATCCTTGGCAACTCCGCCTTCGCTAACTGATGAGCCAAGTCCGGTGCCGAGTGTTAAACCCAAAACATGCGCATTGCCTCTCGCCGCTCCGCCAAAAACCTCACCTTGTAAAAAGCCTGCCGCATCGTTTATAAAATGAATATTCGCAGTTTCAATATTTAACCTTTTCGAAAGTTCTTCTTTTATGTTTACGCCGTAAAGTGATTTAAATTTATCCTGATCTTTGATTAAAGAAATACCTTTTTCATAATCGAACGGACCGGGCATAGCAATGCCAATAAGTTTGGTAGAATTGGTTGATTTTTTGAATGCCTTAACTATAACCTCGCACCATGCGGCTAAAATTGTTTCTTTACTTTCCTGGGAATCTACTGCGCTGCGTTTTATCGAATCCTGAATAATCGTTCTGGTTTCCAAATCTACTAATGCCGCTGTAATATGCGAGCCGCCTATATCTACACCTAATGCAACAGGTTTTTCCATTGTCTATCTATCTTGTCTTAATATTATTTACCTGTAAAAGCCGACTACTAAAAAAGAATCCGGATTATATTTTTTATTTGCTTAACGAAAATGGTTTATCTACTTCTAACTTTCCTCTCTCAAAATTCGGTTTACTATCCATTTCAAGTTTAAACGAACCGCCTTTTATAATATCGCTGTGCGATAAAAAGTTGCGAGTATAAGTATTTCCGTTTAAAGTTGCCGATTTAATATATAAATGTTCTTTATCATTAGCAGAAGCATCTATAACGAACTTTTTCGAACCGCCTAAATTTATAGTTATTTTCTTAAACATCGGGCTTCCCAAAACATATTCTCCGCTCCCCGGCGTTACACTGTAAAAACCTAAGGCACTAAGTACATACCATGATGACGTTTGTCCTTGATCTTCATCGCCCGGGTAACCGTTTTCGGTAGCGTTATACAACTTGCCCATAACATTACGGGCATGAAACTGAGCTTTCCAAGGTTCGTTGGCGTAATTGTATAAATAAACCATGTGTTGAATCGGTTGATTACCATGCGCATACTGACCTAAATCGGCCATTACCATTTCGGTCATTTCATGTATCATACCGCCATATGTTCCAACCTTAACTTTGTTCGGTACTGTAAAAACGGAATCCAACTTGGCAACAAAGTTTTTATTACCACCCATTAAATCTATTAATCCCTTGGTATCCTGAAAAACAGACCATTGCCAATGCCAGGCATTGCCTTCTGTAAATGGCCCGCCCCACTCTATCGGATCGAAGTTTGCAGACCAGTTACCCTTTTCATCTTTGCCCCTCATAAATTTTGATGAGGCATCATAAACATTGCGATAGTTGTACATCTGGCGTTCAAAAACATCCATATAGAATTTGTTGCCGGTCATTTTTGCAAGTTGATAACCGCAATAATCATCATAGGCGTACTCTAAGGTTTTTGCAGTTGCCTCGCGATATTTAGGATAAGGCACGTAGCCCAGTTCATAATATTCCTTCCAACCATCACGGCCGTTTGCGGGCCCCCAAGGACCTTTATTCGTGGCCTCATGAAAGTAAGCTTCCAATGCTTCTGCCGGATTGAAAGTTCTGATGCCTTTAGCCCAGGCATCGGCGAAAAGGGAAATTGCATGGTTACCAATCATACTGCCCCCTTCGCTCGGAAACGACCAAGAAGGCAACCACCCGCATTGCTTATAAGCATCGAGCATGGCCTGCATGTACTGACCCTGCATTTCCGGCTGAATCAAAGTATTTAAAGGAAATTGAGCTCTGAAGGTATCCCAAAAACCGGTGTCGGTAAACATGTAACCTTGATGAACTTTGCCATCATAAGGGCTGAAATAATAGGGTTTGCCTGCAGCATCGATTTCATAAAATTTTCTTGAGAATAAACTTGCTCTGAAAAAGCATGAGTAAAAAGTTTCGATGTCTTCTTTGCTACCGCCCTCTACTAAAATTTTACCTAATGATTTATTCCAAACCGCAGCAGCTTTAGCTTTTGTTTGCTCTAAAGTTCTATCATTACCGATTTCGGTTTCTAAATTTAATTCGGCTTGCTCCAAACTGATGTAAGATGAAGCCGTTTTAACCTGAACTTTAATCCCTGCTTTAAATTCGAGGTAAGCCCCTTTACCCAAACCTTCTGCAATTACAGAATCGGCAGTAATTGCATTTGTTTTATTCTCCCAAGTTCCGAAAGATTTAATTGGCTGGTCAAACCGGATAACGAAGTAGCTTTTCCATTCCTTTTTAAAGCCTTGGCCATTGCTAACATAACCTGTAATTTTATTTTCCTTCGGAAAAATTTTAATGCCGCTGGTTCTTGTATAGCCATCCAAGACCAAATAGCTTTTTTTACCTTTCGGATAAGAAAAACGAAGGTGGGCACCACGTTCTGAGGGTGAAATTTCCGTTGTAATCTGATTATCGAATTTTACTTTATAATAATTCGGTTTGGCAATTTCGTTGGCGTGAGAAAACTTCGCTTCCCGCTTATTTTCATCGACAACAAGATTATCAATCATTGGCATCAATGAAAAAACCGCATAATCTCGGGTCCAGGAGCTGCACTGATGAGCCTGCTGAAAGCCTCTTATGGCATCTTTAAAATACTGATATTTCCAGCCATCGCCGTTTTTACCTGTTTGAGGCGTCCACGTGTGCATACCAAAAGGTAGTGCGGTTGTAGGGTATGTATTTCCTCTTGTTAACTCATGTTTTGAATTGGTTCCCTGCAAAGTGTTAACATACTGCACCAAATTTGTTTGTTGGGCAAACAAATCGGAAGCCAGCATGCTTAAAACGAAAACGTAAAAATGTTTAAATTTCATTTGCAGAGATTAATGTTAGTTTTTAACGCCCCATTTATCAGCTAATAATTTGATGAAATAGCCGCCAACAACACTTCTGGCTTGAAAACCAACCTTTGCTCCCGTTGTCGTTTCGTGCCAATCGTTTAAGGGCACCCTGCTTTCCGTTTCATTTGCGAATTTGTAGATCGGCTTAATAAATTTTTGAAAGTCGGCTTGATTATCTGCTAAAGTTGCCGTCCACATAATCCAGTCGGATTTTGTATAAGTTTTGCGGCTATCTAAAGGTAAACCGAATGCATTTTGCTTAGTTAAATAGTAGTTAATTTCCTTTTTATAAACTGCTTCAGGAAACAGTTTCAAGCCTAATAATTTATCCCAAACCAGATTATATTTCTGGCTCCAGGTATTTTTATCGTTAAATGTTAATGCGTAATGATCACCGTCATCAGCCATCTGCTGCCATTTTTTGGCCATTTCCAGAGCGACGTTTCTGTACTTTGTAGCCTCATCTAATTTGCCCAATTGCTGAGCCATTTGCGCATAAGCGCCAAGTGCAACTATTGCCTTAACAGATAAATTTGCATTTCTGGCTAAGTGACCTGCAAAATCATCGGTACATAGCTGATTAGCAGGATCGAACCCTTCTTTAGATAAGTAATCGGCCCAAATTGACATTGTTGCCCAATGCTTTTCGGCATATTTGGCATTGCCTTGCGCTTTGGTAATTGCAGCTGTTAAAATGATCATGTTTCCTGCCTCTTCTACAGGCATATCTTCGCCATAAGTTTGGCCGTTGGCAAAAGGATATGTACCCAAATCGTGTGCGGGATAAGGTTTTTTCCATTTTCCGCTTTCAGAATAATAAAAAATTCCGTTAAGCATGCCTGTCAGCAATTCAGGATTATAGATTAAATATTCGGGTGCTGAAGGATAAGTTACATCAACCGTATTTATAAAACCACCGCTAAAATTTTCTTTCGAAAGGAATAAAATATCACCATTCGGGGCATACACGATTTTGTGCGCCGCTATGCTTTGCCTGTAAGCCAACTCGCATAATTCTGCATATTCCTTACCTCCTGCCTTTTCTGCATCAGCATATAGCCTGGCATTAAACTCATTGCATTTTATAATTATTGAAGCGTAGTTTTTAGCAGCTAATGCCAGTTGATCTTCGAAATGTGCTCCTTCTTTCCTCCATACAGGCAATAACTGGGTACCGAAGTACTCAACTGATTTCAAGTCATCATAACCCATCATTAAGTATTTTTCGACAGCATTTCCGCTTACGGAACCGAAAGGAATAATGCTGCTTAAATTCAGTTCTTTAGCGTTTGCAACTTCTGATGCTGACGGATATTTGGAGCTCAAGAAGCTATTTAAACTTTCAGCTTGCTTATTGATGTATTGTTTGGCTTTAAATTGTTCGGGAACGGCAACGTACATATAACCCCAATCTATTCTCAAATCATCGGCTTTCTTTTGTAAAACAGGTTGCTCTACCGTTCCCGCACGCAGAATAGAAAGATTATTTACGCTTGTTTTTTTCGCCGTAACAGGCTGATCGGCTGTATTAACTGCAATATTGGTTGATGCACTAAAGTATAAATCTACTTTGTGCGCTTTAGCATCTGTAGACTTTACAGCGTAGCTGATGTAGCTTACAGGCCTTGCGGTTAGTTCAATATCATTGAGTAAAAGTGGCGATGTAAAGGTGACTTGTAAATTAACATTGCCGCAAGCAAAGCTGTATTTAGTTGTTGTTGCTTCAACTTTTACGGCAACTTGTTTCGCTAAACCGATGTTCGATTTTTGTGGAATTTCTTCAACTATTCCTGCATCGAGGTATCTGCCGCCTGCTGTATTCTTAACATGAATCGCCAGCAGGTTTTCCCCAGCTTTCAAAATTCCTTCTTCAATCGGAATGTAAATGAACTCATGTACCCAGCCTTCTTTTTTATAAATTGATTTTCCGTTAATGGTCACATCAACGTTATCATCATGATTGAGCTTTAAATATTTTTTTCCCGCTGATAATTTAGCGATCGTAAATTTTCTTCTGTAATATAAATCATTGCTGTTCCATCTGGTTTTTGCTGATTTATCATCGCCAAAAGGCGCAGTTCCTTTTTGCCATTTCGCATCGTCAAATGCATTGGCTGCCCAATTTTCGGTTGGATTATTGAATGAATAATTTGCCTGATAAGCAGTTTCATCTGCTGCAGGAAGTATTGTTTTGTATTCTTTTGATTCGGCTCCTAAGAAGCGATAAAATTTATCATCAACTTTTAATACGCCGGATAACGATTGGTTTTTCCCTGTCCAATGTTTGGTAACAGATTGATTTAACTCGTTGCCGAAAGACCAAATACTAAAATATGTATCGTGTGTAATAAGCGGATAGGCCGGCGCTTTATCCTGCGCATTTGATTTGAAAAAGAACAGGCTGCTTAATAGAATTAACGAGTAATATTTCTTCATAAAATATTTGGCTAAAGTTTCGTATTCGTTTGGTTCGAGATGATTTAGTAAAACGTTTTACCAACTCCAATATTAGCAAAAAAACAACGTTTTAGCTGCTCGAAAATGTAATATGTGAGTTACAAAAAATGTTAAAAAATCAAAAAAAAAGGTGCCTTTTGAGGGGCACCTTTTAAGGAATATTAATTAATTATAACCAGGGTTTTGAGTCAGGTTTTCATTAAGTGTTCTTTGAACTTGAGGAATCGGGAATAAGTTACGGAAAGCTGCGGATGGTGTATGATCCCACCATGAAGCTGTTGTAAATTTACCGAAACGGATCAAATCATTTCTTCTTAAACCTTCAAAGATAAATTCTCTTCCTCTTTCTGCTAAAAGCTCATCCATTGTTAATGTTGCTGGCGTGTAAGCTCTTGTAGCCCAATCTGCAGCTGAGTATGCACGTTTTTTGCAATCATTAATTAATTGAACAGCTTCTGCATTTGCAACACCTCCGTTTTTACGCATAATTGCTTCTGCTTTTGCAAAATAAATCATGGTTAATCTGTAAATGTTCCAATCTGTGTTGTTGTAGTTAGGATCGATAGGCACAGGCACACCGTTTACAATACCGGCAACCTGATTTCCTAATTTATATTTATTAAAACGAACACCACTATTTTCTTCACCTTCACTCATGTTAGAAACTGTAGAACCGGTTTTAGCTTTACGAATATAATCTACAAAGTTAATTTGCTGATCGCTGTACTCGTTCCCGCCCTTAGCCAAGGCAGGCTGACCGTTATCAAATCTAACCTGAGGACCTTCTAATAACCAACCTCTTTTTCTTAAATCGGCATTTTCATAAGTTGTGAATACGCCCGGAATAACAACGATACCATCGTTACCGTTTCTTGAACCGCCATAAATTACATCTTGTTGGAAGTGATAAAATTCACCTGTCCATGATGGTTCGAATGTAGCAAGTTTGTATTCGTAAGCGATTGAGAAAATGGCTTCTTTAGATAGTTCGTTCGTTGATTTAAATTGATCGAAGACATTCGGATCTAAAGCCATTGCACCATTTTGGCCACCCGCTGCACCTGAAATTAATTTGTTCGCAGCTGCGATACAATCATCCCAACGAGCAGTACCTGTCCAAACTTCGGCATTTAAGTATAATTCTACAAGCATAGCATAACCGCCTGCCTGGCTCATTCTACCTGTCATAGCTTTAGAGTGGAGAGGTGCTTTCGCAATGTTATCTAAAATTTCTTTTTCAACAAATGCAAAAACTTCTTTTCTTGGTACAGTTGCAGGTTTCGCAGGCACACCAACTTGAGTTACAATTGGAATGTTACCAAACAAATCCATCAACTTAAGGTAGTGAAATGCTCTAAGCAATTTTAATTCAGCGATAAAAGCATCTTTTTCAACTTGCGTTATACCCATTTTAGAAATGTCGCGGCTTTCAAGATTCTGAATCGGATCATTACATAATCCCATGCCCCAATACATTAAAGACCAAGCGCTGTTCAACGGTCCGTCATCACTTAACCAGGTATGGTAATGTAATCTTTTCCATTTACCACCATCTTCACCGTGGCGACCTTTTGTTGGCCATGCAAGCTGATCTCCTGAAAGTTCAGCAGGACGCCACCAACCATCCTGACCGGAAGGCGTAACCCATGCATTAGCATGCGTATATGGCCTTAAAACCGCAGATAATACTTCGTTTTTGTTGTTGTAAAAGTTATCAGTAATTAACTGATCGTATACATTCTCGTCTAGTTTGGTACAACTGTTCATTAAGAACATAGGTGCTGCAACCAGGCAAGTAAGAATTATTTTTTTATAATTTTTCATTTTCCTAAATATTAAAATCCAAAGTTAACACCGAACAAAAATTGTCTTGTACTAGGGTAAGGACTTCTGCTATCGATACCAGGGCCTAAACCTGTATCACTCACAAAGTCAGGGTCGTTACCGGTATAACCTGTAATTGTCCATAAGTTTTGTCCTGTTACGTAAAATCTTAAGTTTCTAACAACCGGGCTCTTTAACTTAACTGTATAACCTAAAGTTAACTCATCAACTTTTAAGAAACTACCGCTTTCCAAATAGTAATCAGAATACATGTAGGTATCTTTAATTTCAGCATATTTTGTAAATGCGCTGTTTAAAAGATTTGTTGTCGCTCCGTTTTTATTACCGTAAGATAAGGCCATTGTATTAAGAATATCGAAGTCTAATTTACTTCTTAAAAATACTCTTAAATCAAAATTACCATATCTAAAACTGTTGGTTAATGACAGGTAGTATTTTGGTATTGCATTACCGATAACCGCTAAGTCAGTTTGATCTCTGAAAGATGAAGTATTGATTTGTGCATTGGAAACAACTTCATTATTTCTGTTAAAGAAAGTCCATTTTCCATCAGGCGTAAATCCTGCAAATCTTTTACCCCAAAACTCACCGATATTTCTGCCTTCATAAGTACGAATTGCATCACCCAAGGCACCAAAGCCACCAATACCTCCGAAAGTTTTCAAGTCTCTTTTGTACTCATCGTTAGAATACCTATCTAACTTATTTTGAGTTGTACTACCTGTGAAATCAATATCCCAAGAGAATTTATCTTTCTTAATTGCAGCATAACTTAATGTAAGCTCGATACCTTTTGCAGAAATTGTTCCTACGTTAGTGTAGATTGTTGATTGAATAAACGGCGGTTGAGGAGAAGTATAAGTATCAAGCAAATCTTGAGTAACCCTTCTGTAAAGCTCGATTGAACCGCTTAATTTGTTGTTTAGAATTGTAAAGTCGATACCAAAGTTTAACTCTTTTTTCTTCTCCCATCTTAAATCAGGGTTAGGGTTTCTGGCTGGTCCGTAAGTTTGTAAATATTCTCCTGTAGGGAATAAATAAATACCACCGCCACCTAGAGTTACTAATGAAGCATAGTTGGCAAAGCCTGAGTTACCGGTTTCACCGTAACCTAATCTAAGTTTCAAGTTGTTAACCCATTTCACGTTTTTCATGAAATCTTCCTGAGTAACATTCCATGCACCTGAAGCAGCAGGGAAAGTAGCCCATTTATTGTTTGCACCGAAACGAGATGAACCTTCACGTCTAACACTGGCTTGTAAAATGTATTTATCATCGAATGAATAAAATACCCTTGCAAAGCCTGCAATTAAGGTGTTATCATTTTTAAAACTTCCGATACCGATTCTGTTAAGCACAACAGGCACACTACCTAAGTTATTCTCTTCGAAAAGATCGTTTACATAACCGCGGTTATTAGCGTTAAAGCCTTCACTAACTTCGTAACGATAGCTGTAACCTGCAATAGCTTGAATTTTATGACGCTCTGCTAAAGTTTTATTATACTCTAAAGTTGGCTCCAAGTTAAAGTTCTGATCTAAACTTGTGCTTCTCGAAGCGTAACCACCACCAGGTGCGTTTCCGTTTTCTAAAGAGTTTTGACCTTGTTTAAATCTATATTCTCCGTCTATTCTCCAATCGCGTTGGTGCGCACCGAAAACAGCAGCTTTTAAACCTGGAATAATTTCAAAATCAATTTTTCCATCGGCAGACATTGTTTGTTGTTGTCTTCTGTTTTTCTCTTGCTGGATTCTTGCAATCTCATTTGTTAAGTTTCTTGTAAACAAATAAGATCCATCTGGGTTAAAATAAGATTCAGTAGGGTTTTTTGTTAAAACGTTTTCCCAACCGCCACCGGCAATTAAATTCGGATTGTTAAAGTTTGTTGCAACATTAAATAATGCTGTAAGTCTTTTATTAAATCCCTTTTGAGTTAAACTTAATCGGATACCGTAATCTTTCCGGTTGTTTTGTTGTGCAAAACCTTGCAAATCTCTGTAGTTTAAACTTGCACGGTAATTTGAGTTTTCGCTACCGCCAGAAACTGCGAAGTTGTGGTTTTGAGAAATATTATTTTTATTAATTAAATCATAAAAATAATCGAAGTCGCCTCCGTAATCACGAACTACATACTCGCCGCTTGCTATGCGCTGTCTTAACTGCGTAGCATTCATAAAATCAGGTCTTTTTACCAAACGCTCATGACGAACATAAGAGTTGTAGTCAAATCTCGAAGGACCTGCTTTACCTTTTTTAGTTGTAATTAAGATTACACCTGCGTTTGCACGTGTACCATAAATTGCAGCGCCCGAACCATCTTTTAACACACTGAACGATTCGATATCATCCTGCGCCAAAAGATCTAAGTTACCGCCCGGAATACCATCGATAATAATTAAAGGAGATTGAGAACCTGAAATTGAAGTTACACCCCTTAATTGAATTCCAACACCGGAGTTAGGGTTTGTACCCCCTGTTCTGGTAATTTGTAAACCCGCTACCTTACCAACAAGTAAATCTAAAGGATTTCTTGCACCACTTTGTCTGAAACCCGATGAATCGATTTTAGTTACAGCAGAAGAAACTTGATCTTTGTTTAAAGTACCGTAACCAATTACAACCACATCATCCAATTTTGTATCGTTAGATACTTTTAGCTTAACGCTTAAATTAGATTGTGTTCCAACTGTAACACTTTGTGATTGGTAGCCGATGAAGGTGAAACGAATTACATCACTCGCTCCGGCTTCGATACTGAATTTTCCGTTGTTATCAGTTACCGTACTTCTACCGGTGGTTTGGTTTTTGATGCCCACACCGGGCACAGGCTGGTTAGTCTCATCTACTACCGTACCTGTTATTACTTTTTGCGCCTGAGCTTGCTGCCACAGCTTGCTCGCCTTCAAGAATCCGTTCGCCCCTTCCCACTCAGAATTCATTGAAAACGCAGGACCGTTGAGCAATATAATTGCAGCAGACAGCCCCGTAATTTTGAGTAAATTAATTTTCATTAGCGGTTTTGTTAAATTTTAAATTGATTAGTTATATTTTATTCCTGTTACTATGTTCTTATCTTACCCGGATGATCTGACAGCATCCTTTATTTTTTAAAAAACGGAAAAACCTGATTTTGATCCGTTTACGATGTATAATACCTTACAAAAATTTTGAGAATACAGTTAGTTTCTTATCTAACAGAGATGGTGCAGACAGGCTCGTAAATACAGTAAAATAAGTACTTACAATACAGTTAGGGTTCTGCGAGAGTCTCATAAATAAATTTGGTTATAGTAAATCGTTTTACTACATCAATGATAGAAATTCTTTTTCACTTAATAAAACGATTTACCTGTAAAAAAAATGTTACGCAAAAGTTGCCTTAATCGTTTTTAATCTCTGATTATCAGTTTTGCTGGAATAATAACCTGTTGGTTAGGCAATTTAGATTTAGAAGACAACTGACTTAGGATCAGTTTGATAACCGTTTCAGCGATTTCCTCTAATGGTTGTTGAACCGTTGAAATACCGGGGGTGTGTAATTCGAACGCTTCATGATCATCGTAAGCGATTACCGAAAAGTTATCACCTATTTGTTTCTTAATTTGTTTAAGTACTTTCAATCCGCTTATGGCTAAATAGTTTGTTGCAAAAAGAACTGCATCAATATTTTGCGATTCGAACAATGTTTTAATCTGATCTATCGTAGCCGCCTCATCCTGGTTGAAATGAATTTTTAAAACCAAATCATCATTGTAAGGAATGCCGTAATCTACCAAGGCCTTTTTATAACCTTCGTAACGCTCGGTAATTTGTTGAACATCTATATCTGTAGTTACCAGGGCAATATTCTTTCTGCCTTCCTGTACAAAGCTTTCTACCGATTGGTAAGAAGCAGTAAAATGATTTGCACCAACATAATTTGTGTCGATATCCGGAAGATTCCTGTCGAATAAAATAACGGGCTTGCTATCATTCAGTAAAACCTGAATATCTTCTTCTATTCCCTTAATAGGCGAAATAATATAGGCATCAACTTTTCTCGATTTGAACATGTTGATCAGTTCCTGAGCTTTATCAATACTATTTTCGGTACTTGAGTAAATAATTTTATAACCGCGTTTGTAAGCCTTGTCTTCTATAAGCCTTGCAATTTTTGCGAAAAATGAGTTTGATATGTCTTCAACAATTAACCCTATAATGTTGGAGTTGCCGGTTCTTAAACTTCGGGCAATTTGGTTAGGCTTATAGCCGCTCTCTACAATGATTTTTTCTACTTTTTCAATTACCGCTTCGCTGATGGATTTTTCTTTAGCTTTTCCATTAATAATGAATGATACTGTTGTAATAGAAACATTTGCTTTAACAGCAATGTCTTTTATGGAGAGGGCTTTCATCTGTTGATTTTAGTTGTACTCCAAAACTAACTAAAAAACCCGAATTTTACTAAATCGATAAAACCGACCTTATCCGGCCTTTTTAAGCGAATTCTGAAATAAACCTTAGACAACAGTGCTCATGTAACGCACAATTAATTTTGCTGTTTTATCTGATGCACCCGGTGTACCCATTAAATTGGCCAGTATTTCATAATTGCTCAGCATTTCATCTCGCCCGGTTCCATCGATAATTATGCTAAGTTCGCGGTTAATCTTTTCGGGATTACAATCTTCCTGAATCAGTTCGGTTACTATTTTTTTGTTAAGGATAAGGTTTACAAGTGATATAAACTTAATTTTAACCAATGCCCTCGCAATGGCGATGGAAATTGTTCCGCCTTTGTAAACCACAACCTGCGGCACCTTAAACAGAGCTGTTTCCAATGTTGCCGTACCCGAAGCTACGATGGCTGCATGTGCATTATGCAAAAGGTTATAAGTATTATCAAACAAAAGCTTCACTTTCTTATCGCCGATAAAATGCTGATAATATGCCTCGCTAAATGTTGGAGCGGCAGCAATGGCAAATTCATAGTCGGGGTAGTTTTGCGTAACACTTAACATATCTGGCAGTAATCTTTCTATCTCTTGTTTACGGCTGCCAGGAAGCAGTGCGATAATTTTCTTTTCGCCAAAATTGTGGTTAGCCCTGAAATTTAAATCGGGTTTAAATTGCGCTTTTTCATCCAAAAGAGGATTTCCGACGTAATCAACCTTCATTCCCCATTCTTTGTAAAAATCGACTTCGAAAGGTAAAATACAGAACATATGATCTACAACGCGTTTAATCTTCAAAACACGCTTCTGATTCCAAGCCCAAACCTTCGGTGAAATGTAATAGCAAACTTTGATACCGTTAGCCTTTGCAAACTCTGCTATTTTTAAATTGAAACCGGGGAAATCTATGAGAATTAAAACATCGGGTTTCCAGGTGAGCAAATCATTCTTACAAGCACTTAAATTCTTATAAATGGTTCTAAGATTTAATAAAACTTCTGTAAAACCCATAAAAGCCATATCGGCGTAATGCTTAACAAGCTGACCGCCTTCTGCCTGCATCTTATTGCCGCCAAAAAACCTGAAAACAGCATCTTTATCCTCAGCTTTTAAGGCTTTCATTAAATTGGCACCGTGTAAATCGCCTGATGCTTCGCCTGCTACTAAGTAGTATTTCATTGTATAAGAATTCGGTATGTGATGTCAAGTATCAAAATTTTCTCAAACAGAATTAGCCTATTAAAAAACTTTGTAGTAGAAAAAAACAAACGCACATAAAAACGTGGCGGCTAAAATGCCCCGCCCTATATTTTCTTTTCTGTATTTAAAGCAATATTGCATGATGTAAGCATTTACGGCAATACAACCAATATACAATAAATCGGCTTTAGAGAGATAAGCCACGTGATGAATCAGGTACCACGACAAAGCGCACAAAATTGCGGGAATTACCAAGCCGATGGCCAAACCTACCCACACAGAATCGTTAATTTTACTTAGTTGATTATTCATTGAGAAATTAACCAAGATTTAAACCATCGGGTGCTGAAGTTTTATTTATAGAACGATCGGTTTTTACCTCCTCATTGTTAAAACTCCATCCGTTTAAGATTGGAATTGCATGATGAGCAGTCAAATCGAACTGAACGGGAACCACGGAAGCGTAATTGTGTTCGAGTGCCCAAACATCGGTATCTTCTCCTTTATCAAAATTTTGAAAAACACCAGTTAACCAATAATATGGTCGTTTGTAAGGGTCTGTTCTTTCTTCAAATTCCTCAGCCCACTTTGCATTTGCCTGTCTGCAAATTTTAATACCTTTTATATTATTTCCTTTCGGGAAATTTACATTTAACAAAGTAGCCTCAGGCAAACCGTGCTCCAAAACTTGTTCGCAAATGGTTTTAATGTACTTTTTGCAGTGACTAAAATCTGCATCCTGCGCAAAATCATCTAATGAAAAACCAATTGAAGGAATTTTTTCTATGGCGCCTTCTACCGCGGCAGACATTGTTCCCGAATAGATAACGTTGATGGAGTTATTCAAACCATGATTGATTCCGGAAACACATAAATCGGGCTTTTTACCTTTAAATATTTTGTTAACGGCAATTTTGACGCAATCTACAGGTGTGCCGCTGCATTTATACATTTCTACACCCGGGTATAAATCTACCTTATCGAAACGGATCGGCTTACCAATGGTAATGGCATGGCCCATCCCGCTTTGCGGACTATCGGGTGCTACAACAACTACATTCCCTAACTCCTGCATAACTTCCATTAGGTTTTTAATACCAGTGGCGGTTATACCATCATCATTAACTACTAAAATATTGGGCTTTGTGCTCTGCTTTGTCATGCTGTAAAAATACAGATTATTAAATTTAAGCCGCAACAAACCTTAATTTTTAAGTTTAACGGGCTAACTAACGAGGTATTTAGTTTGAGAAAAAAATTATTTCATTCGATGCCATAAACCATATATATTTGGATAAATAACTTATTTACCACGATTATTCATTTCCAATCATCCCTTTCTATGATTAATCGTAACCATAAACCAAAATCAAATAAATGAAATTCAAACTATTTACGCTGGCTTGTCTCCTCGTAACCGGTACGTTTGTTAAAGCCCAAACTTACCAGTGGAAAACAGGTACCTCGGGTGGCTACACATACAAGTATGTAACAAACGACCCTTCATCAACCCGTTTCTATACATTAAAAAACGGATTAACGGTTATTTTGTCGCCGAACAATAAGGAGCCCAACATTCAATTCCGTATGAGTGTAAGGGCGGGAAGCAATACCGACCCGAAAAATGCTACGGGTTTGGCCCATTATCTTGAGCATCTTTTGTTCAAAGGAACCGATAAGTTCGGAACTGCTGACTGGGCAAAAGAAAAGCCTTATTTAGATAAGATTGATGCACTTTACGAAAAGTACAATAAAACAACTGACCCTGTTCAGCGTAAAGAAATTTACAAAGAAATTGATAAAACTTCGGGCGAAGCATCCAATTATTCTATCGCAAATGAATACGACAAAATGATGTCGGGCATTGGCGGTAATTCTTCTAATGCACACACCTGGTATGAAGAAACCGTTTATAACGAAGATTTCCCTTCAAATGCTACAGATAAATTCTTAGCCATTCAAGGTGAGCGCTTTCGTAAGCCAATCTTCCGCATTTTCCATACTGAACTAGAAGCTGTTTACGAAGAAAAGAACCGTGGCTTGGATAGCGACCCGAATAAATTGGATGAAGCAATGATGGCTTTGTTGTTTCCAACCCATAATTATGGGCAGCAGACTACAATTGGAACGATAGAGCACCTAAAAAATCCTTCGTTAGTTGAAATCAGAAATTATTACAATAAATACTATGTGCCTAACAATATGGCGGCCGTATTTACAGGAGATTTCAATCCTGACGTAATGATTAAAAAAATTGATAACACATTCGGTTACATGGTTTCGAAACCTGTTACCCTTTATAATCCTGCTCCCGAAAAACCGCTTACGAAAATTCAACAGGTTGATGTTTACGGCCCAAGTGCAGAAATGGTAGAAATTTACTATCGCGGCTATGCTGAAAATACGCCGAATAGTGTAATGCTGAATCTAATCAAAAGCATTTTATTTAATGGCAAAGCAGGTTTAATTGATATTAACCTGAACAAGCAACAAAAAACACAACGCTCAAGCGCAAGTTACCAGCAAATGAAAGATTACGGTGTGTTTAACTTATCTGCACAGCCTCGTCAGGGGCAAAGCTTAGCGCAAGCATCGAAATTATTACTGGAACAAATTGATTTATTGAAACAAGGCAAATTTGATGATGACCTTATTAAGGCGGTGGTTGCAAACCAAAAGTTAAGTTTCTTGCAAGCATTTGACAGCAATAACAGCAGAGCCGAGTATTTATCTAACGAGTTCATTTTAAACAGAGGCACGAAGTGGGATAAGAGCTTAAGCGATATTGAAGAAACTGCTAAAATTACAAAAGCACAGGTTGTTGCCTTTGCCAAAACCTATTTTAAGGATGATTATGTAATTGGATTTAAACATAAAGGTGAAGATAAAAACGTAATTAAGGTTGAAAAACCAACCATCACACCGATTAATGCTAATGGCAATTTAACATCGGCTTTTGTTAAAGGTGTTTTAGATTCACCTGTTAAACCGATGGAGCCGAAATTTTTAGATTACAAAAAAGATATTGTTACAGGCAAAATTGGCATCGCTGATGTTTTAACTACAAAAAACAGCGAAAATTCCATCTTCAGAATGACTTACCGATTTAACCACGGCGCAAACAGTTATAAACTCTTGCCTTATGCTGCAAGCTATTTACCGTTTTTAAGCACGGATAAATATAGTGCTGAAGACATCAGTAAAGCATTTTATAACATTGCGTGTACTTACAGTTTAAATGTCGGCACTGAAGTAACAACAATTAACATCAGCGGTTTACAAGAGAATTTTGATAAAGCGGTTAGTTTGGTTGAACACATCTTTGCAAATGTAAAACCTAACGAAAAAGCATTATCTGATTTAAAGACAACAATTTTAAAAAGCCGTGAAAATAATAAGCTAAACAAAGGCCAAATTATGGTCGGCTTAACTTCTTATGCGCAATACGGAAGTGTAAATCCTTATAACAATGTGCTTTCTAATGAAGAAGTGAAAAATATGAAAGCGGAAGATTTAATTTATCTTTTGAAAAACCTGAGCAACTACGAACATGTGGTTACTTATTATGGACCAAAAGATGTAACTTCTTTTACCGCTGATCTTAAAAAAGAGCACTTATTACCAAAAGAATTTACGCCTGCTGCACCGGCAAAAGTTTACAACTATACGGTTCAGGATAGTAACCGCGTATATTTTGCGAACTACGACATGGTTCAATCCGAAATTCGCTGGTTAAGGAATACAGGCCTTTATAACAAAACCGACAGACCAAATATTGAAGTCTTTAACAACTACTTTGGCGGCGGTATGGGTTCTATTGTTTTTCAAACCATCAGAGAATCCAAAGCTTTAGCGTATTCTACTTATGCTACTTATCAAATGCCGGATAAAGCCGACAGACAGTACAGCATGATTGCTTATGTTGGCAGCCAGGCAGATAAAATGACTGATGCGGTTAACGGTATGAATGAGCTGCTTAACGTTTTACCACAAAGTGATAAATCCTTCGAAGGCGCAAAATCGAACGTTTTAACCTACCTCGAATCGAACAGAGTAACTAAGGATGGCATTTTCCAGTACTACTTTGCCGACAAGAAATTAGGCTATGATTATGACTCGAGAATCGATTTATATAAAGAATTGAAACCGATTGATTTTGCAAGCATCAAAGCTTTCCACGATCAAAAGGTAGCGAACAAACCATACTCTTATCTGATTGTAGCTTCTGATAAAAAAGTGAAATTAGAAGATATGCAAAAATTCGGAAACGTTAAGACATTAACTTTAGAGCAGATTTTCGGTTACTAAACAAACGAAATTTTAACTCCAAAAATTTGCAGGTATTTCAGCGCAGCTTTCAGAAACGAAGGCTGCGTTTTTTTTGAACAAAAAAAGCATCACCTTTCGATGATGCTTCAATAACCGGAGCTGTAAAATAGAGAGAACTTATTTCTTTTGATAATCTATTACTAAACCATTTGCCAATAACTTCTGATTTGCTTTGGTTATTTTGCTCTTAACCGGTGTTTCTACGATTAAAACAGAATTGGCTTTGCCAACCAAAACTTTGGTTGTCAGCGATACATTTTTTGCTATAAATTTTTGAGCAATTGCATCATACAAATCAACATTATTTTTGCCTTTTACTGTATAATTGATGGTTTTACTTTGATTATAAGGATTGTAAATTAAGTAAGTGGGATAAGCTTTATTGCGATAAAAATCGGTTGCGAGAACATCTAATTTCAACACACCTTCTACATTTGTTTTTTGAACAATTGCCCCGAAAATACCAACATGGCCGCTGCCATAAAGACTAAACTGAGAAACCGCAGGATTTTTTCCGGGAACCCACTTCGGACCGTCGCCTTGCGCAACAGGCGCTTTAAGATTTGTATAAAGCGTATCGAAAGTAGATGCCTTGGCAAAGCCCTCGTAAGCGATAACACCTTTTGTTACCGCAGCGAATTTAGGCAAAGTTTGATGCTCTTTAGGTGCATACTGCGGGTAAAATAATCGCGAAGCATTTACCGCATTCAGCATCCATTTACCAATTGCATTTGCGTAAGCCGGATCGTAACGGACCGTTGGAACCAATGGCCACGCGGCATCGAAAGTATTCATCAAAAAACCGTAGCCACCATGATCTACAGTACTCCCAACCACGCCGGAAATATCGTAACCGTTCCACTTCCCTGTTAAAACACCCCAACCTTCTCGGCAAACAGCAGTGCCATCAAATGTCCAGCCCAGTAGTTTTTGAACATCGAACTCGGTTCCCTGTTCTACATTCATCCTTGCGGCAAGGTAAGCGCCAAAAGGCATAAGCAATTCGTAAGTGGGGTTAATTTTATTGCTTTCTAAGGCAGTCATAGCGCTTATTGCACCTTGCAGATACCTTTTATCACCAAATTTTTTATAAGCAGCATATAAAACCCATGCATGTCCGGCAGCAGCGTCCTGCTGTGCACAAATCTGGTTTTTCATCGGTTTCATTTGCGCATAATCGAAGTACGAATAATTATAATCACCCTTTAAAATAGAATCTGCTTTATAAAACTTTTCTGCAATACTTTTGGCAATCCAATCAAAGTCTTTTTCGTTCGGGTACTGCTCGCAAATGGCGTAAAAAAGTAAATTCGGATAAACATCATACCACCAATCCCGACCGTAACCTCCTCCTAAAAGTGCAACTTCGGGTGCCGTGTTATTCATCATAATGTTCCACTTGGTTTCCTTGTTAAAATAATTTTTCAGCATGGCGGCATAGTTCATACCGTTCTGTTTACTTTTATCTATCCCGACTAAACTGGCACCTAAAACCGACCCCATATTCGCCAGAGCTTCGTGAAACATACCTTTATTATGGAACTTTCCCTGGCGTACATCACCAACGGCTGTATAAATCCCCATAACCGGCTGATCGAAATTTTTGTTCGTGCTATCCATCCAAACCATTGGCCAGTAATCGCCTTTGGCTTTAAAATCATAAATGGTTTTATCGAAATTTTGAGCCATTAATTTCCAGTCTATAATTTGCAGCGGCTGTGGCACATCAGCCATCTCTTCTACCCTACTAAGCTTTAACTGTTTAATTTGAGCTTGTACCTCTACGTAACTCAAAGCAAGTGATAAAGCGAAAAATATTTTTAAACTAAATCTCATATGTTTTATTTTTCGGACTGTGATAATACAGACCGAGGTTTGCTAATTTTATCTGTTTATATCGGCACAACTACACCGGGCTCTTCATTGCTTAAAATGGGTGCGCTATCTTCGTTTTCTAATTTTCCTTGTTTCACGATGTCTTTCGCAACCCAATAAGAAGCCAATTGAAATATGGCGACAATAACTATGGCATAACGTAACGCAATTTCAACAGAAAAGTAATAAGCAAGAACTAAAAAAGTACCCGCCCCGGTTAAACGACCGATGTACAAACCTGCTTCATGATTTAGAATGTAAGCAAATTCGCTTCGCTTTTCTTTTTTGGTCAAAATATCAATAACACTAAACTGGATTGGAAAATAAGCTAAATCTAACAGAGGCTTTGCTAACAATAAGAAAAGCATAAATAAGATAACGCCTAAACTGCTATAAAGAATTCCGTTTATAATTGCAGCTATTGCGAAAAGCACTAAGCCTGCACCGAACACATAGAGTCTGTGTTTTGGTGATGTATTTCTACCTATTATGTACATAGCAACAGCGGCAATAATGGCACCGATCGATTGAGCCGTACCTAAAGCGCCCTCTTTTCCTACCAAAAGCATTATTAACATGGCAGGTGCGGTTACTAAAAAACCCTGCACCAATCCTTTTAACGTAGCCAATCTTAACAGCTTATACCAATACGGATCGAATCTAAAATAAACGAATTCTTTTTCAGTTGGATTTTGAAAGTTACCCCTGAAACACATTATTGAAGCTAAAATGGTTACAACGAAAACTAATCCCGTTACAATTTTGTAAGCCAAATGTGCGTTTCCGCCAACAGCATTAAATTCGATAAACCAACCAATTAATACAGGAATTACAACTGCAATTATGGTATAAAAGAAAGTTTCAAGCCCGTAATAATAATTTCGATTGTCGTCATTCGTAATAGCAAGCGCAAGGAAATCGCGGTTAGCCCAGTAAAAGCCGAACGACATGCCCATGATTAAACCCGCAATACCTATACCCGTATTATCTAAGGTAGTTAACGACATCATCACCATCATGGATACGCCACTTAGCATCATCCCTAAAGAATACAATGTTTTTATGGAAAATTTGCTAAGCAAATAGCCGTTCAAGAAAAATGTTATGGGGATACCTGTGTAAATAGTTAGTTGATAAATTACAACTTTTACCGGATCGTTGGAGCTACGCATAACATAAGCTGCCACAAAAATATCGATTACAGGAAGTACTATGCTATAAATTAAATTGGTTAGCGTAAGTACCTTGAAGTTATATGATTGATTTTTGAAATGTGCTATTTCTGATTTAAGTTTATTCAGCATGGTTATATTTTAGTTGAGATAAAATATTTTGAATTGAAAACCTGGCTCCGCAAACAAATTCGTCTGCCGCACCATAATAAATAGTTAACTCATCGCCTTTTACAATATGGCCGTTCGTAAAAACCACCTGACCAAAAAATCCGCATAACTCATAATCAGCTATTGGCTTCATAATTGGCTCTTCTGTTTGTGCCAAAACTTTCGAAGGATCATTCAAATCCATCAAAAAGGCACCCAAACAATACTGATGCTCGCTATTTGCACCATGATATATTTCCAGCCAACCTTTTTCAGTTTTAATGGGAGCAGCACCGGCACCAACGCGTCTACTATCCCACTTATTTTTGCGGGTTTTGATGATGCATTTATGATTCCCCCAATGAATACCATCAGGTGATTCGGCGAGCCAAATGTAGTTTCCACCTAAATCGACACTACTCGGACGATGTAAAGTATAAAACTTCCCGTTTATTTTTTCTTCGAAAACTGCGCAGTCTTTGTTATGCGGGGGAATAACCATTCCATACTTCTCGAAAGTTTTCCAATCTTTTGTGGTTCGCATACCAACACCAACTCCATGTCCCGAGACTGCGGTAAAGGTGAGATAATACGTTCCGTCTATCAAAGCCACTCGGCAATCTTCAATACCAAAAGCTTCGTCCGGGCCTTCGCCTTGCAGCAGCGGATAACCTTCGGGCTGGTAGAAATTAATGCCATCATCGCTGCAGACCAGTCGTAAGTGAGAAAGTGTAGTTAAATAATCTGCACCTTTATATGTAATTACACGAGGGTCGTTTGCAATTAAATCGGGATCTTTTTCATTGATGGCGATGATATCAATTCCGCCTTCTGTCAATACCGGAAATGAGATTACGCCGTCTATTTGTTTGGGCCTTTCGGCAACACGAATAAGTAGCCAGGTTTTCTGCTGAAACGTAAAAACACCTGGGTTTAATAAACAGGCAATTTCCAGGCCTTCGCGACTTGGAACTAAGTCTTTTGGTGATAATATTGGGTTTTGGGGAAATCTCTGAGCTGAATCTGTCATAATATATTAAGAATGGTTTTCCAGAGCTGCATTAAAGCAAACCTAGTCGATTGATGAAAAAGAAGGTAAATCTTCGTCGTAATAAATTTAAAAACGACGAAGATCTTATTAATTAATAACCAGAGTTTTGAGTTATTGTTCCACCGGATTTATCTATATCACCTTGTGGAATAGGGTACAGATAATTTTTATCCTGGAAGTTTTTGCCTTGGGCGGTTAGCACAGCTTTAGCGGTTTTCCATCGTTTCAAATCATTGAAGCGTTGACTTTCCAAGCCAAGCTCTACCCGTCTTTCGAGCATTAACCAGGTTTTTATTTGCGCTTTATCGGTAGATGCAGGGCGATTTGGCAATGTTCCGGCAGGAGGAGTTGTTCCTGTAATTGTAACTGTTGTTCTTGCTCTGGTCCTTATTTGATTGATAATGGCAACTGCATTTGCATAATCGCCGGTTTCATTTAAAGCCTCGGCTTTCCATAATAAAACATCTGCCATTCGAATAAAGATTCTGTTGTTTGATGCATCGTCATTGCCTTTGTTTGCGCCGGTTTTTTCGCCCAAAAGCTTGTAAACATTCTGGCTTGCCACATTTACCGTGTAACCTAAACGAGGGTCGTTCGGCTCGAAAGCATTAATAAAATCAGTTGTTGGAGCAAAGAAACCCCAGCCAAGCGGTGCACATATTCCGTTTCCGTTTCTTGGTGTTTTGCCCGATTGATGATCGTAAGCAAAAATAACCTCGCTATCGGCGAACTCTTTTGTTTGATCAAAACTATCGAAGTAATTTGCATTAAGACTGTAGAAATTTAAGCCTTGCAATTCGTTAACCAATGTTACAACTTCGGCCCATTTCTCATTAAAAAGAGCAGATTTTGCCTGTAACGCAATTACAGCGCCTTTAGATATTCTCCATTTTTCTGTTGTGCTCGAAAACTTTGCCGACGGCAAAGCAGCTTTTGCCTTTGCCAAATCAGCGTTTATTTGGTCCCACACTTGTGCTTTAGGTGTACGTTTTGCTACTTGATAAGCTTCATCAAAAGTTTTAAGCGGTGCTAATACGACAGGTACATCACCGAAATTCGTTACCAAATCAAAATAATAATATGCTCTTAAAAAATATGCTTCGCCTAAATTCCGATTCCGAACATCGGCCGATAGGCCGACTTTTGCCACAATTGCATCATCGGCTAAATAAGCAATGGCCTGGTTAGTTCTAGAAACCCCTTCATAATCGTAACTCCAAATTCCATTGAAAGCTTGGTTTGTTGCAATAAATCTGAAATTATCAACATCATCCATCCAAGCCTGGTCTCCATCGGGATTCCATTTCTTCTGCATATCATCCGAAGCTATATCCTGTACAATTAAGTCGTTTCTAAAAACAGTTCCGGCGCTCCAGTCCCATTCGCCCAACAGGTTAAGCGTATTCGAAAGCATTTGATACGATGAGGTAACTGAAGATGTAAGCGTATTTGCAGTAGGATCAAGGTTTACCTGAGCCGGTGTCAGCAACCCGATCGGATCTTTATACAGTTCTTTTTTACAGCCTGCAGCCATAATTAAAACTGCCGCGATTGCTGAGGTATATATAATTTTCATAATTTCTTTTGATTAAAATTTAACATTTACACCGAACAAAAATGCTCTCGATTGAGGGTAAGTTCCATAATCAATTGCATCAACAGTTTCAGGATCCAGGCCTGTGTATTTCGTTTTCGTCCATAAGTTTTGGCCCGAAACATATAAGCGAACGTTTTGAATCGGCCAATTCATTTTTTTAAGCGTGGAACCAAATGAGTAGCCTAACTCTACATTTTTTATACGCAAATATGAGGCATCTTCTATAAACACACTCGAAACTTTACTGCTGCCATTATCCGTAAAACTTACACGAGGGATTGTGTTGGAAGTACCTTCTCCATGCCAGCTGCCCAAAACGGCATCGGTATAGTTAAAAGGGCGGGTATCATAATCTATAATTTGTTTTAATTGATTGTATTTATCTACACCCTGAACACCTTGAACAAGTACCGATAAATCGAAGCCTTTGTAAGAACCGTTAAGATTTAGTCCATAAGATAATTTTGGAATATTGCTCCCGATGTAGGTTCTATCGTTATCATTGATCACGCCGTCGCCATTTAAATCGGCAAACTTAATGTCGCCGGGCTTTTCCGACGGGTTTGGGGTATTCTTTAAATAACTGTTTATCTCCGATTGGTTTTGGTAAATGCCAACCATTTGATAACCGTAGAATTCGTTTAGTGCATGCCCAACTTCAGTACGGCTCACCTGCCCGATAATGCTTGGCAAGTTCGGATGCAGTTTCTTAACCACATTCGTTAAAGTTGCAAGATTTCCGTTGACAGAATATTTAAACGCTCCGTTATTATTTGTATAAGTAAGTGCAACCTCAAGACCTTTATTTTGAACTTCACCTGCATTTACATAAGTTGGTTTTACATCGCCAACAAATTTAGGAAGTGAAATAGGCAACAAAATTCCTGATGTATTTTTGATGAAGTAATCAACAGACAAATAAAGGCTGTTTTTGATCATACCTAAATCCAAACCAACGTTAGTTTGAGTGGTGGTTTCCCATTTTAAATCGGGGTTACCGTAGCGATCGGTTACATATTTATCACCGTCTTTACGAATTAAAGTTAAGTAGGCATAGTTATCAATCTCCTGGTTACCAAGTTTACCATAACTCGCTCTTAATTTCAGATCAGATATCCATGAAACATTTTTCATAAAATCTTCTGAAGAGATTTTCCAACCTGCAGAAACAGACGGGAAATAGCCCCAGCGGTTGTTTTCTGCGAAACGCGATGAAGCGTCAGCTCTTAAATTACCTGTTACGAAATATTTATTGTCATAACTATAATTTGCTGAGGCGAAAACGGAGAACAAACTCCATTCTGCGCCCGAACCACCATTGTATAAATCGTTTGCTGTTCCACCAAAATCAATATATTGAAAGGTTCCTGAAGTATAATCGTATCTTCTTCTTGAAGCAGAAATTGCATCAGATTTTGCGCTAATGTATTCAGAACCAACTAAAGCATTTACCGAGTGTTTATCGAAAGTTTTAACGTAGTTTAACGTGTTGTTCCAGGTAAAATTAGTTTCCTGACCACGCTCCTCGTTCAAGCCATTCGGGCGATTAATTCTGCCTTGGCCAGCATCAATTGCAGAGCCGCCGCCATCATCATCACCAAAGTTTTGTAGAAATGCCTTATTATGTCTGAACAGCAAATCGACACCCAAATTCGTTCTGAATGTTAACTCCTTATCCTTAAGAAAGGAATATTCTCCGTAAGCGTTTCCGAATGTTCTGAACGTGTTGCGTTTATCGTTGCTGTAATAAGCCAATGCAATCGGGTTTTGAGATTTTTCAAAATTCTGATCCCAGCCGGTAGATTGGTTATTGTTTTTATAAAATGGTAAATCGGTAAAAGGGTTTGCGGTTGTGTATGTGGGGTCGTTAGGCGATTTGTAAACCGGGATAACCGGCGGTCTTAAAAAAGCATGACGAATAATGCCTGGAGCATCACCTTTAGATGATAAGGCATCCTGAGCTTCATTAGATAATTGAAAATTAGTCCCGATTTTTAACCTTTCGGTTAAGTTGGCATTGATATTACCACGGAAATTGATACGTCTATATTGATCATTATTGAAAATGACTATACCGTCTTGTTTATAAAAACCACCTGATAACAGGTATTGAACTTTTTCGCTACCACCACTTGCGCTTAGTTGTGCACTTTGCGAATGGCCGGCTTCAAAAAGCTCGTGTAACCAATCGGTATTAGCTAAATCTGTTCTCGTTTTTTCGGTTGTGTAAGGGTTTGCGCTTGTGTAACCTGCATTATTCCAGGCCTCTTCTAACTTGTTTAAATACTGTGTTGTATTTAACATGGTCGGCAAATTGGTAACCTTTTGTATACCATTAAAATAGTTTAAATCTATAGCCGTTTTACCTGCAGCGCCTTGCTTGGTTGTAATTACCACCACACCTGCCGAAGCTCTAGACCCGTAAATTGCCGCTGCCGATGCATCTTTTAAAACCGTCAGGGATTTTATATCGTTTGTGTTTAAGAAAGAAATATCTCTCGAAGGAACACCATCAACAATAAACAGCGGACTATTATTACCAATAGTACCTTCACCGCGAATGCGAATATTAATCGGATCGCCGGGTGCGCCTGTGCTTTGAGTTACCTGTACCCCTGCTACCTGTCCCTGAAGAATTTGAGCAACATCAGGAACACGTCTTTTTTCGGCATCATCCATATTTACTGATCCTACAGCACCTGTTATAGACGATTTCTTTTGCGAGGTGTAACCTAAAACTACTACCTCATTTAAAGATTGAGAACTTGGTTTTAGTGATGCATTTAAAGTGCCGCCATTTGCGCTCAATGTTACGCCTGTATAACCTATGTAGTTAAAAGTTAGAGATTGCGAACCGCCGGGTAGCAATGTAATAACATAAACTCCGTTGCCATCGGTAGAAGTTTTGTTTTGTGTATTGGCCTGCATAACAACAACACCGGGTAAGGGCTGATTTGTTTCATCTGTAACCTTTCCCGTTACTTTCGTTTGTGCATAACTTGTAAAACCCGTTGCGGCTAAAAACAAGAAAACCAACAATGCATAAATACGTCTGTTTTTTTTCATTTGATTTATATTTGATTAGTAGACAAATATAGATCTGAGGGCTTCGCAAGTAGTACACTATAATAACATTTTAGTTCACTATTGTTGCAAAACAGTGTTAATACGCAGGTTTTGGTTATAAAATCTCCGTGGCTGCAGAACCTTCATGCTGTTTCTGGCGATAATCATTAGGAGCCAGATGGTATATCTTTTTAAACTCTCTGAAGAAGTAAGATTTGTTATTAAAACCTGTCATGTAAAAAATTTCAGACACGGTAAGTTTAGAGTTTTGAAGCAGCACTGCTGCATGTTTTAACCTAATCCGTTTTATAAATTCGGAAGGCGTCATGCCGGCTAAAGTTTTCAGTTTGCGGTATAATTGCATTTTACTGATGTGTAATGCTTCTTCCAATTTGGACGCGTCCAAATCAGACTCGGCCAAATTGTCTTCAACGGCTTTTACCAAAGCATTTAAAAACTCTTTATCTCCCTGCTCCAAATCAACATCAATAAACTGATTATTTATGTTTCTGTCTTTAATAAGATGATTCATCCGATTTCGGTAATCCAATAACTTTCGCACTCTCATTTGCAGGTAGTTTATATGAAAAGGTTTTGGTATATAAGCATCTGCACCCGTTTCGTAGCCTTCTGTTTTGTGCTCTTCGGTACCTTTTGCTGATAGCATTATGAAAGGAATATGGCATGTTGCCGGTGCAGTCTTTAGGTGTCTGCAAAGCTCAAGACCACCCATATCAGGCATCATCACATCACTAATAATTATATCAGGAGTATTATTTTTTAAAAACTCCAGGGCCGAAATGCCATTATCTGCTTCGTAGACGTGGTACTGCTCTTTAAGTATATTTTTTATCAAGAATCTAAGCGCTATATCATCTTCAACTATCAGTACGCTTGCTTCATTACCTTGCTGCAAATCATTTATTAAAGTGTTCTTATTATTGTCTTCGGCGGTTTCTGAGACATCATCGCCGTATGGCTTTAAAATTGACTCGAAGAGATACGATGGTGCTGAAGCTACGACTTCATTCTCTTTACCGTTTACAGCTTGTTTAAGCTTTAATTTAAAATTGAAAGATATCCAGTCATCTTTTAAGAAAACATCAATATTGCCATCCATAACAGAAATTAATTCCCTTGTAAATGCAAGTCCGATTCCAGCACTGAATTTTTCAAACTGATTTTCCTCTCCTACATGAAATTCAGTAAAAATATGGTCTAAATCTTTTTCGGATAATTTGCATCCTGAGTTTGCAACAATAATTTCGAGCATTTCAGTTTTTGCCCCATAAACTGCAGTTACAATAACGGTTTGTTTTTTACCTGCATGCTTAAAAGCGTTGGATAAAAGGTTAAAAAGCACCTTCTCAAATTTATCTTTATCGATAAAACCTGCAATTCCGCTTTGTATATCTCTGGAAAAATGTTGTTCATTTTTCTCTGCCGCAGGAATAAATAGTTGAGTTAGGCTGTTTAATAATTTAGTGATATCGAAATAATCATCGTTTCGTTTTAAATAGCCGGCTTCTGCTCTTCTAAATTCTAATAGTTGCTGCACCAAATAAGTTAAACGAGCAGTGTGCTGATGAACTAATGAAAGAAAATAATTTTTATCAATTGGCGTATCGAGCATATTGCGCTTCTGCATAAAATGCTCAACAGAGCCTAAAATAAGTGTTAAAGGTGTTTGAATTTCATGCGCTATATTCGTGAAGAAATTAATTCTCTGGCGATGCACGTCTTCATCTTTCTGCCTAAATAAAGATTCTCTTTCAAGTTTAAACTTCATTTCGAGTTTATTTTTTCTATAAAGGTGAAAAGCATAGCCTCCAATAACAAGCAGCAAAAAGTAAACTGCATAAGCAGGATAAGTAAGCCAGAAGTACTGCATTATGTGTAGCTTTAAAGCAACGGTATCGTTAGTCCAAACGCCTTCACCGTTACTCCAACGAACCAACAATTCGTAATTTCCGGGCGGAATATTGTAGTAAGCAATTTTGCCATCGGTGCCAGTATATCGCCAGTTTTGATCCAAACCTTGAAGCTTGTAAGCAAACTCGTTTTTCGATGCATTAAAATAATTAAGCGCATTAAATGAAAACTGAAAAAAATTGCTTTTGCGTTCCAGATCAAAATTTTCAACTTTTTCTTGTTTAGATTTTATAATGATGTACTGATTATTTTCAAATTCTCTGCCTCCTATTTGCAAGTCGGAGATAAGGAGATTTGGTTGCTTTGTATTTTCTGTAATGTACTTCGGCATGAAATAGTTGAAGCCGTAAATACCACCGAAAAGCAGATAATTATTCGGCGCCTTTAAAACCGCACCATCACTAAACTCGTTGCTTTGCAAACCATCACTTTCCTGATAGTTTGCGATGCTGCTATTTGAAGGGTTTAATTTTGCCAAACCCTTATTTGTACTTAACCAAATATTGCCCGCTCCATCTTCCTGAATGGCATGTATTGTATTATTCGGCAAGCCTTTATCCATTGTGATCTTAACAAAGTTTGGCTTATTTTTAATTGATTCTGAGTAAGTTAAATAATTCAATCCATAACTCGTTCCAATCCAAAGGCGATCTTTACTGTCGTAAAACAACGAGAGAACATCACTATGTGATAAACTCCCTTCGTAGCCAAATGCTTTATAAGTTTTAAAAAAGCCGGTTTTCAAATTCAGAACACTTAGTCCCCCGTATCTGCAGGCAATCCATAAACGGTTATCCTTGCCTTTCGCCAAAGCATAAATAATATCATTAGCCGGACCGTTTTTTTCTGTTGATGAAGAATAATATTGCTTAAAACTTTTAATAGATAACGATTGGTTATCTCGTTGAAGTTTAAGCCTGATTAATCCAAAGCCACTCGTACCCATCCACACAGAGCTATCTTGATCTTGAATAATGGTGTAGACAGAACTGAAGTCGGGCAATTTTTCAGTTCCCTTAATATCCTTCCAATTGAATATTTTCGATAATTTTTGATCGTAAACAGAAATGCCCTTACCATCAGTTCCGATATAAATTAAGCCGTCATTTCCTTTCCTTATCGCAAATACCGAATTATTTTCTAATCCATTACTTACATCGATTTTTTGAGGCTTAGCAAACTCAGCACCTGATTTCCAGAAATTATTAAAAATTAATACCCCGTTTCCTTTTGTGCCTACCCACAAGTTGCCGCTCTCTTCGGCGAAAGCTCTTATCGGCTTATTTATAGATTTTCCATTAATTTTGGTAACCAAGCCGAAAAAATTCTCCTTAGGATAAATTTGAATCAAGCCATTGCCATCGGTTCCAATCCACAAAACATTATCACGCCCAAGATTTAAAGCAGTAATTTTTAAATTCTCTAGCGGTTTTGTTTCGTTCTTAAGAAATCGGGTTTCTTTAAAATCCTTGGTGTATAAACTTAATCCTTGATTTTCCCATGCGACAACGTAATTTGATTGATACCAGCAAATTGCCTTAATCTTTCTATTGGCAATATTAATTGCCCTGTTGATGTAGTCGCTGCCTATTTCAAAATGCCTGTCATTTTTTGTAGAGTATATTACTTTACCGTTAACAACAAAGAAATTATTAATACCCGATTGATCGCCGACTTTCTTAATGGTTCGCAGCTTATTGTTTTTAAGATCAGCAGCTACTAGTTCCTGGTGATTGGTTAAATACCAAAGCACATCCCCGAGGAAGCACATTTTTTGAATTCCATCCTGTTTTCTAAGTTTCAGATAAGTGCTAAACTTATCCGTATTAAAATTATACCTACTTAGAATTCCATCTGCAGAATAACAAAAAACATCACCTTCGCGACTTACGACCAGCTCATATTCATTTTCGCTGATTTTCTGCGAAGTTGTATTTTTATAAAAATACCTGCTGAATTTCCCTGTCCTTTTATGATAACGGGAGATACCGCCTATGGTGTTTATCCAAATGTTGCCATTTTTATCTTCCTTTATGGCCTGAATTACATTGCTGCCGATACTGTTCTCGGCCTGATCAATGTTGTGGTTGTAAACATTAAATTTGGCACCATCATAACGATTTAAACCATCCCAGGTTCCGATCCATAGAAGCTGATCTTTATCCTGAAGTATTGTATTAACAGAGCTGTTGGATAAACCATTTCTATTATCCAACTGCCTGAAGTAAAATGATATCCCGGGCTTAACATCATCACCTCTAACAGCCGAGGTAATTAATAAGCCGATAAATACACCTATGTAGGCAAAAACTTTACTCATATTTAGTTGCGCACTAATCTAATACCTGGATAAAATAGCTGGGGGATTTATAAATCTACTCATAATATCGGGAGAATTTCAGCAAACAAAAACAGGCAACCAAAATTTGATTGCCTGCC
>Ga0308164_10000537_pt1 | contig 61188 bp, 51 predicted proteins | sample PhyTR2_FD_201031 | JGI IMG/M metagenome (GOLD analysis project Ga0308164, IMG submission 201031) | Phyllosphere microbial communities from UC Gill Tract Community Farm, Albany, California, United States - DLSLT.R2 | ecosystem: Host-associated > Plants > Phyllosphere > Unclassified | place: USA... | reverse complement strand
CACAGTGTTGCGATGAATAATTACCGGTAATTATCGCTCATTAGGTCGTCTTCGAAGGCTTTTCGTACCTGACATGGTGCCTGCCAGACAACGGAAACTTCCTAACCGAATATTATAGCGATTTTTAGTGCGTCGCAATAGGACAACATCCCGTTCACGGAACTATTTTGCGATATCGCAACATTTCGTTTTCGATCCTCTTAAACCGGGAATCGATACGTTTACCAGCTTTCGCTCGAACATGCGCATTTTACCCGGAAGTTGCGCATTATCGGGTCCGGTTCGCGATCAATTTCGGGCTTAATCCACGACAAATTGTAATAATTTGTCGCCAACACAAACGCGTGCCGCTTTGCAGCGCAATCGCGCCCTGGCTTATCCGTTTTGCATCACATCGACGACCGCCTGGTACAGCCGCACCGGTTCCTCGGCAATCCGGTTCAGCACGTATAAAAAGTGCTCGGCGCCAAATACCGCGTACTCGCGGGTGGGGAAGCCGCGCGCCTGCAAGCCATCGATCTGCTCGGTGCCAAGGCCGATCAGCGATTCGAATTCGTACCAGCGCGGATCGATCCGTTCCTGCACGATCAGCGCCGTCAGATCGGCCTGGATGGCGCGGTCGTGGGTGGCGATCGAGCACTTGTGGCCGCTTACCAGCAACTCGCGCGCATAGGCGCGGTAAGTCGCAGCCAGCTCGGCGCTGTTACGGTGCCAGGCCAGCGTTTCCGGTTCCAGGAACGCGCCTTTCACCAGGCGGATGCGGCCGGGCAGCTTCATCAGCGTCGGCAAGTCCTGCGCTGACCGGTGGCGCTTGGCCGGCACCGTGATGCCCACGTTGTGCAAACCGTCCTGCTGGTGCAGGCGGGTGTACACGTCATAAATGTCGTCGGTGCGGTCGTGGCCTTCCATCGAGATCATCACCTCGCGGTTGATCTCGGCGGCAGCGTGGGCAATGCGGCGCAGGTTGCGGTAGCCGAGCTCCACGTCGACGAGCGAGCCCACGTGCGACAGGTCGAGCGAAATCGAGCAATGCAGGTTGCGCTGGCCGATGCCGCGCACCAGTTCCATGAATACATCGGTTTCGGCCATGGCAAACGCTTCGTCGCGCACGCTTTCACCCATGTATTCGGCCGAGGCCGCATGGCCCCGGGCGATGATGGTTTCCACCCGTGCCAGCGCCTGCTCCACGGTCTGGCCCGCAACATAGCGTTGCGACACCTTGTGCATCAATGGCTGCAACAACGGGTCGCTGCAGAATTTTTGCTTGGCAGCTTCATCGAGGGCCAGCGCGCGCAGCGCGGTGGCGGCCTGGTCGACCAGCGGTTGCCACTGGGCGGGGAATGCAGGTACGGCGGACACAGGTACTCCCTATAAAATGTTAGCCGAGCTCGACCCAGCCGTCGGTGTACCACGTGTACAGCGCTTCGAGCACATCGTCGGAGGCTGCGGCAAACTGTTCGCCGGTCAAGGCGCGCGCGTTGGCCAGCGCTTCCAGCGTGGCCTTGTCGGCGCGCCCGACGCCAAACGATTCACCGTTAATGAACACGTTCTTACCGCGGTACAGCATCTGGGTCTTGCGCGACAGCACCAGGCCTTTTTTGGCCACGGCGTCGCCAAACTTGCCGAACGTGAGCGGCTTGGCCGGGGGCGTGAAGAACACGTTGTGCTTCGGTTCGGACATGTATTCGCCCAGGAAGATGGTGATGTCGTCTTCCGTGAAGCGCACCTTGTTCATCTCTTCGATGATGGTGTCTAACATGTGGCGCGGAATTTCGGCCGGCTTGCTGGTGGCTTCCAGTTCCGGGTCGCCGTAGCGGCCCGGCAGGTCGATCGAGTCGGCCATGAATTGCAGGAAGCCTTCGCCCAGCTCCTGGTACGACGGCGAGCGGAAGCCGATCGAATAGGTCTGGCAGTCGCCGATGGCCACGCCGTCGTGGGCGTAGTGGGGCGGCAGGTACAGCATGTCGCCCGGTTCCAGCACGAATTCCTCGTCGGGCGTGAAATTGGCCAGAATCTTCAGTGGCAGGCCTTCGATCAGGCTCAGGTCTTTTTGCGGGCCGATGCGCCAGCGGCGCTGGCCTTGCGCCTGCAGCAGGAACACGTCGTACGAATCGAAGTGGGGACCCACGCCGCCGCCATCGGTGGCAAAGCTGATCATCAGGTCGTCCAGACGGGCGTCGGGCAGGAAGCGGAACTGGCGCAGCAGAGCGTCGGCCTTGGCGTCGAACAGGTTCACGCCTTGCACCAGCATGGTCCATTCGCGCTCGGTGCGCGCGGGCAGCGTTTCGAGCGGGCCGTGCTGCATGTCCCACTGGCCGTCGCCGGCCGTGATCAGGCGCGATTCCGCGTGGTTGGTGGAGGCCAGTTTGGCCAGTGCGTCCAGCGTCAGCAGCGGCTTGAAGCCGGGGATGGCGTTACGGATCAGCAGAGGCTTCTTGTGCCAGTAGTCGCGCAGGAACTGCGCCGGCGTGATATTGCCGAGGAGAGGTAATTTTTGCATACGCCATTATAAACCGGCGAGTGGCTTCAACCCTCCACTGACAGAGGGGTCCGACCCCGCAGCGGACCGCCGTGCGGGGTGCGGCGTGAGCACGTAAGCTATCAGCGGGTATGCAGCCAGCGCGCATGCGCCTGGCGCGCCAGCCAGTCCAGCGCAAAGCCCAGTATGCCGATCAGCACGATGGCCGCCATCAGTTCGTTGTACGCCAGGCGGTCGCGCGCATCGAGGATGAAGTAGCCGAGGCCCGCCGACACGCCCAGCATTTCGGCCGGCACCAGCACGATCCAGATGATGCCGATCGCCAGCCGCGCCCCGGTCAGGATGTCGGCCGTAATGCCCGGCAGGACCACGCGCAGCACGGTTTCCATGGGCGTGGCCGACAGGCTGCGCGCCAGCAGCAGCCAGTTGGGATCGAGCCGCGCGACGCCGGTGGCGGTGTTGAGCAGGATCGGCCACACGGCCGCAAACGCCAGCAGGAAATACACCGGCGCGTCGCCCACGCCCAGGGTCATCACGGCCAGCGGCATCCACGACAGCGGCGACACCATGCGCAGCAGCTGGAACAGCGGCATCAGCGCGGCCGCCACCCGGCGCGAACTGCCCACCAGCACGCCCAGCGGCACGCCGATGGCCATCGCCGCCAGCAACCCGTAGGCCACCCGGCGCAAACTGAGGCCGATGTCGTGCCAGATGTAGGCGCCGCCCAGCAGCTGCACCAGGGCGCGGAAGGCTTCGAGCGGCGCGAATGCCGCCGCAATCGGCGTCTGCTTTTCCAGCGCCGTCACACCGAGCTGCCACAGCGCCAGCGCCACGCCGAAGCCGGCCAGCGCCAGGGCCGCGCGCACCGGGCGCTTCAACGGTTTCGACATCCCCGTCGTCCTCCGTCAGACCGCAAGGGTTTCGGTGCGCAACAGGTTGGCCGGCAGGCCGAACGCGCCCGGGCCGCCCACGGCGGTAATGGCCTTGCGCACGAAGCGGTCGTCCACCAGGTCTTTCGCCACGAATGCCGGATCGAGCTTGTCGAGGAAACCGGTATCGCCTTCCAGGCGCGTGTTCTTCAGCGCGCGCACCAGTTGTTCGGTGTACGACGCGAACGGGTAGGGCTGGAAGTCGATGCGGCGCTGGTTCCAGTTCTTGTGGACGATGATGCCGGTCTTTTCGTATTCGGCGTAGTCGGTCACGGTCAGCACCTTGGACAGTACCTGCAGCGCGTGCGGCGTGTAGCGGTGCGAGTCGCCATTGGACAGCAGCCGCGCGGTATCGAGCTGGTTGGAGCGGGTCCACAGCTGCGCCTTGACGATGGCGTTGGTCACGCGCTGCGCCCATTCGGGACGGGTGCTGATGTCGCGCTCGGACAGGAACGTCACGCAGCACGCATGGTTCTTCCATACGTCGCCCGAGAAGCGCAGTACCTTGCCCACGCCATTGGTCTCGGCCAGCGCGTTGAACGGTTCGGCCACGATAAAGCCTGCAATCGCCTTGCTGGCCAGGGCGGACACCATTTCGGCCGGCGGCAGCACCACGAGATTAACTTCTCGCGCGCCGATGCCGCCGTCGCGGCCTTTGGTCACCACCGACAGCCCGGCCTTGGTGATGATCTGCTGCAGCAGGATGTTGTGGATCGAGTACCAGAACGGAATCGCCACGGTTTTGCCACCGAGATCGGCAACGCTGTTGACGTCCTTGGCCACCGTGAGCGCCGAGCCGTTGACGTGGTTCCACGCCACTACCTTGGCCGGGAACTTGGCGCCGTACCGCACCGACATGGTGGCCGGGGACAGCAGGTGAATCACATTGACCTGGCCGGCGACGAACGCTTCCACGATCTGCGCCCAACTGCGGAACAGGCGCGGGGTTTCCGCTTGCAGGCCTTCGGCTTCGAACAGCTTGCGGCCGTGCGCCACCAGCAGCGGCGTGGCGTCGGTAATGGGCAGGTAGCCGATCTTTACCGGCTGGTCTTCGCCCTTGGGCGCCTGGCGGGCCATGGCGTCGCCCGCGAACAGCAGCGGCGCGGCGCCGGCGGCGGTGCTCAAGGCGGTCATGCGCAGGAAATCGCGACGGGTCATGCCGCAGTCGCAATCGGACGACGCGCAGATATGCAAAGGTTTGGTAGCTTCTGTCATGGGACGCTTTCGATGAAGTGATCGTTGTAATTATAGGGATGCCGCTGTGGCGCGCACGCCGTGCAGCGCCGCCAGAATGTCCAGCCGCAGCGCGCCGAGGGCCTGCGCTTCGGCCAGTCGTGGATGCGGCAGGTCTACCCGCCATTCGCGCACGATGCGACCGGGCTGGCCGCCCATCAGGACGATGCGGTCTGCCACCAGCAACGCCTCGTCGATATCGTGGGTGACCAGCAGCACGGCGCTGTGCCAGCGGTGTACCACGTCCACCAGCAGCGACTGCATGTCGGCGCGGGTGATGGCATCCAGCGCCGAAAACGGTTCGTCGGCAAACAGCAGCGCCGGCTGGCGGGCCAGTGCCCGCGCCAGCGCCACGCGCTGCGCCATGCCGCCCGACAGCGCGGCCGGATAACGGCGCTCGCTGCCGGCCAGACCGACGGCGGCTATGGCCTGCTGCACGCGCTGGTCATGTTCCGCGCGCGTAATGTGCGGCTGGCGCGAAAAATCGAGGCCGAAGCCCACGTTGGACGTGACATTCAGCCAGGGCAGCAGGCTCGCTTGCTGGAACACCAGCGCGCTGCGCGGACTAGGCGCGGTCAATGGTGCGTCGAGAAACCGCACCGTGCCGGCAGTGGGCGCCTGCAAGCCGGCCAATACCCGCAGCAGGGTCGATTTGCCGCAGCCGCTGCCACCGAGCAGGGCGACGATTTCGCGCGGACGCACGCCCAGGTCGATCTGCTCGAACGTGGACGTCGCCCCCGGATAGGCAAAGCCCAGGCCCTGCGCGTGCAGGGCCCAGCCGTTGTCCGTGGCGTTTTGCAAGTCGCTCATGCCGTGGCAGCGGCGTGTTTGGCCAGCGCCGCCTGCAGTTGCGTGATGCTGGGCGTGATCACGGGGATGAACGCCGACTCGCGCAAGCGCCGCGCAAAGCCGTCCTGCTGCGCCTCCAGGTAGGCGTGGCCGCCCTTGGCGTGCAGTTCCAGCGTGACGGCCTGGCGCACCAGTTCCGCGATGCCGATGCGCAGCCGGAACATGGCCGGCGCCTCGGCCACGAAGCGTCCACTTGCCACGCCGTCGAGCAGTTGGGTGGTGTGCTGCGCCAGGGCGTCCTGGGTGTCGGCGATGTCGTCGGCCAGCTGGCCGCGCCCCTTGGCGCCCTGTACCGCGCTGGACGCCGCTTCCAGGCTGGCCTGCGCCAGGCCGATCGACATCCCGCATTGCATGCCCAGGAAAGCAGGGCGCACACGCGGCAGCCAGTGCGGCGCGTCGGCGCTGATGATGTTTTGCGGCGGCACCGCCACCTGTTCGAGGCGCACGGCGGCGGTGTTACTGCCGCGCAGTGCGATCAGTTGCAGGTTGGCGCTGCGCTGTACGCCGGCGGCGCCGCTGGCAAACATCACCACTGCCGGCGGCGCGTCGTTCACGGGGGCCACGGCGGCCGCCGCGACAAAGCGCTGCGGCCGCAGGTTGGTAATCCAGGCCAGCTTGCCGTCGAGCGTCCAGCCGTCGCCGTCCGGTGCCGCATCGATCTGCAACGGCTCCATCCCGGACAGGAATTTCATGGCGTTGGACAGGCCGGTGGCGCCGGCCAGCGAACCGTCGAGCAATTCGGGCAGCAGGCGGTCGCGCAGCGCGGTGTTGGGACTTTGCAGCAGGTATTCGATAAAACTGCGCTGGCCCCAGTACACGAAGGCGGCGGTAAGCGAATGGCGCGCAATGTCGGCGATGCCGAGGATGGCGTCGCGCACGTCGCCGCCATTGCCGCCAAGGCTGACCGGCACGCCGGCGCGGAAGCACCCGTGCGCGGCCAGCGCCGGCATCACCTCGTCGGCCAGCGAGTTGGAAGCTGAGTCGGATTGGTCGAGCGCGTCCGCGTAACGCGCCAGCCAGTCGTGAAGCGCGGCCACGGTTACACCGCGCCGGGCAGGTAGGCTTGCAGCTGCGGATTGACCGGCGTGCCGGCCAGGCTGTTGGCGAAGTTGCACAGTGTGGCCAGGCTGATGCCCAATACCACTTCCAGCGCCTGCTGCTGGTTGTAGCCGGCGTCGATGAACGCCTGCAGTTCGGCGTCGTCTACCGCGCCGCGACGGGCGATGACGGCGGTGGCGAAGCGCTGCACGGCATCGAGCCTGGCGATGCCGGTGGCGGCGCCGGTTTGCAGCGCGCGCACGGTTTCCGGCGTCTGGCCCGCTTTTTTGAGGGCGATGGCGGAGTGGCCGGCGATGCAGAAATCGCAGCCGTGGATGTTGGCGGCCGTCAGTTGCACCACTTCGCGCTCGTCGAGCGTGAGGCTGGTGCGGGCGTTGATGCCCGAGACAGTGAGATAGGTTTCCAGCGCCTGCGGCGCATTGGCCAGCACGCCGATCAGGTTGGGCAGGAAGCCGTTGTTGGCGATGGCTTTTTCAACGTAAGGGCGGCTCTCGGCCGGCGCGCTCTCGAGGGTGTGCAGGGTAAGACGGGACATGTTGGCCTTTCCGTGAGGATGAAGCGCTATTATCGGCCGATGCTGTGTCCTGCGCCAGACCCGAACGTCGCGCTTTCTTGTTCAAACGTCTTTGCCGGAGCTAGGCGGCTCGCTGGTGACGGCGGTAGGCGCCGGGTCGTTCTCCAACGACCCGTTTAAAGGCGCGGGTAAAGGCGGCGTGCGACTGGTAGCCCACGTGGCCGGCCGCCTGCTCCACCGAATCGCCGGCGTTCAGGCGCTGGGTGGCCAGGCGCATGCGCAGCCGCAGCAGGAATTGCGCGGGCGAGACGCCGCCCGCTTCGGTGAAGTGCTTGCAAAAAGCCGCGCGCGACATATGCGTCGCTTGCGCCATGCGGGCGATGCTCCAGTCCTCGCCCGGACTGGCCAGCATGTGTTCGAGCAGCGCCAGGAATTCGCTGCGCTGCGCCAGCGCCATTACCCCCGCGCCCAGAGTTTCCTCGCGCGCCGCATGGCGGATCAGGTAAAAGAACAGCAGCTCGACCAGCCGCGCGATCAGCGGCGACGGCCGGTCCGGGTCCCCGGCTTCGGCCAGGATCAGGTCGAACAGCGCCGCCGTGTGAACCAGCGACGGTTCATCGCTGCGGCAGATCAGGTAATCGGGAAAGGAATTCATGACCATCGGCCCGAGCGCGCCGCTGAAGCGGAAAAAGCCGCACGCCAGTCCGGCGCTGCCCGGTTCTTCCGGCGCCGGCACCGACAGCGTGCGCATGGTCTGGCGTTCGATGGCGGCAGCCGGATCGGGCGAGGGGCTGAGGAAGTGGGCGACGTCACGCGTGAGGAACACGCCGTCACGCGCGCGCAGGCGCAGCGGCGGCGTATCGACTGAAGTACCGGCAATGTGCAGGTAGCAGTCGCCAGCGAGCACCAGATGGAAGCTGGCCAGCGCCTTGCCGGCGGTGGACGCGCGCCACGGCCCGCAATACCGGCCCACGTGCAGGGCAGCCGCATCGAGTTCGATGCTGCCGAGCAGCCATTGGGCGAGTTTGTCGGAGGAGACGGGGTCCATGGCGCCCATTGTAGTGCGTAGGGCGCGCCGCGCACAGAATCATTCGGTATAACGTTATACGCCACCGGCTGCACGCGCCTCCCGATGGGCAAGCCAGGGCGGTCAAGCAGACAGGGTATAATTTGGGGGCTAATAACTGAAAGGAATTCCAAATGAAGATTGCCAAGAACACGGTCGTGACTGTGAATTACAAACTGTCCGATGCCCAGGACAATCTGATCGAAGACGGCCGCCAGCCGATGGTTTACCTGCACGGCGGTTACGAGAACACGCTGCCAAAAATCGAAGAAGAACTCGATGGCAAGGAAGTCGGCTACTCGTCGATCATCCAGATCGAACCGGAAGACGCTTTTGGCGAGTACGACGCCGCCCTGGTCAAGGTCGAGCCACGCAACCGCCTGCCGGAACCGCTGGAAGTCGGCATGCAATTCGAGGGCACGCCGGATGGCGACAGCGACGAAGAAGCGCTGATCTTCACCGTTACCGACATCGCCGACGACAAGGTAGTCCTGGACGGTAACCATCCGCTGGCCGGCATGGCGCTGCGCTTCTCGCTGAACGTTGCCGAAGTCCGTGAAGCGACAGAAGAAGAAATCGCCCACGGCCACGTGCACGGCGCCCATGGCCATCACCACGGTCATGACGACGATGAAGGCGAAGAAGGCGATCACGTCGCCATTCACCCGATTCACTAACGGGCACTCGTTAAACCTACTGCGCGGCCCGCTATCGCCTCTGCGTTGCTCAGCGTACTCAAGTTCGCTTGCGCTACTCGAGACGATATCGGGCCGCTCGCTACGGTTTTCCGGGCACCCGGATATGTTAAGGGATTGCTTCGGTAGCGCCCTTGATGGCAAACAGCGTGGCGCTTGCGGGCGCCACGTGTACCTCGGTCCAGTCGGCGGCCAGGTTCAGATGTCCTATATTGCCCTGCCAGTGGATCGAAGGCTCTTTTGCCGCTTCCTTCACGATCTGGGTATCCACCAGCAGTACCTTCCCCTTGAACTTTGCCGCCAGCGTCTTGATCTGCTTGCGTGGTTCGGCGAAGCCATCGCGTTTCGTTTCGAAGCGCTGCAGCAGCGAGAACCCCGGTTCCGCTTCCAGTCCCACGTCGCCGTCCGAGAACAGCACCAGTCCATCCATCTTTTGCCGCACCGCCAGCGTAAACAGCCGGTGCAGCCACGCGCGGTTGGCCACCAGCCGGTCTTCGTATTCGCTGTTGCGGCCTGCTTCGGCGCGGAAGTGGTTGTTATTGGCCGGCAGGTTGATGGTGGCGAACAGCACCTGGCCCACCTGCCAGTGGGCATTTTCCGCATAGCTGCGGAACTTGGCGCTGCTCGACAAGCGCGTGACGGGCAGCCGCTTGGTGCCCAGGGTTTCGCTGTCGCGGTAAAACAGTTCGCGCAACCGATTCAGGCGGTCGATGGCATTCGAGCGGCCGGCCGAGTTGAGGCAGGCGCTCCAGTCGCTGCCCGCCAGCGACACCACCATCGGCACGCTGGCGGCGTCGAGCAGCGCATGGCGGCTGGCATACAGTTTGTCGCTGCACGGTTCTGCCGCCGCCTTCACACCGGTAGCCACCACGAAGGCTGGATTGGCGCGGGTGGCGCCGGCGATGGCGCGCTTGAGAACCATTTCGTCGGCGCCGCTTTTGAACGAATGGCCGATCACGCCGAACTGGAACGCGCCCGTCCTGGTTTCGGCGTGGACGGACGGCAGCCACAATGCCGGCAAGGCCAGCGCCAACGCCAGTCCTGTGCGGGAAACATGGCGCGCCGCGCGCATCATGCCTGCGCAGTCTCCGTCAGGCGCTTGAGCTGGTACAGCTGATCGAGCGCCTCGCGCGGGGAGAGGGCGTCTGGGTCGAGGTCGTCCAGCGCATCGAGCAGCGCGCGCATGGCGGGCGACTCCACGGCGGCAGGCGCTGCCACCGCGTCGTCGTTGGCGTCGACCGTGGGCGCGGCAAACAGGTCCAGCTGCGGCGTGGCGTCGAGCGCCTGCGCTTCCAGGCGCGCCAAATGCTTGCGCGCGGCCTTGATCACCGGCTGCGGCACGCCGGCCAGCTGCGCCACCTGCAAGCCATAGCTTTGCGAGGCCGGGCCGTCCTGCACTGCGTGCAGGAACACGATACTGTCCTTGTGCTCCACGGCCGACAGGTGGACGTTGGCGGCGGTGGGGTGGTTGTCGGGCAGCTGCGTCAGTTCGAAGTAGTGCGTGGCGAACAGCGTGAAGCTGCGGCTGGTGTCGATCAGGTGGCGGGCGATGGCCCACGCCAGCGCCAGGCCGTCGAACGTGGACGTGCCACGGCCGATTTCATCCATCAGCACCAGCGAGTTGGCGGTGGCGCCGTTCAAAATGGCCGCCGCTTCCGTCATCTCCACCATGAAGGTGGACCGGCCGCCGGCCAGGTCGTCGGTGGCGCCGATGCGGGTGAAGATACGGTCGATAGGGCCGATGACGGCGCTGGCGGCCGGTACATAACTGCCCACGTACGCCAGCAGGGTAATCAGGGCCACCTGGCGCATGAAGGTCGATTTACCGCCCATGTTGGGGCCGGTGATCAGCAGCAGGCGGCGTTCGTCCACGAAGCGGCAATCGTTGGCGATGAAGCGCTCGATCTGGTTTTCCACCACCGGGTGGCGGCCTTCCACGATGTTGATGCAGCTCGTTTCCACCAGCTGCGGCGCGCACCAGTTGTTGCGCAGCGCGTGGCCGGTGAGCGACACCAGCACGTCCAGTTGCGCCAGCGCTTTCGAGATGGTTTGCAGCACGCCGATGAACGGCGCCAGGTCTGCCAAGAGCACGTCGTACAGCATCTTCTCGCGCGCCAATGCGCGGTCCTGCGCCGACAGCGCCTTGTCCTCGAAAGCCTTGAGTTCCGGCGTGATGTACCGCTCGCAGTTTTTCAGGGTCTGGCGGCGGCGGTAGTCGTCCGGCACCTTGGTGGCCTGGCCGTTGGTCACCTCGATGTAGAAGCCGTGCACCTTGTTGTATTCCACGCGCAGGTTGGCGATGCCGGTGCGTGCGCGTTCGCGCGTTTCCAGGTCGACCAGGAACTGTCCGGCGTTTTCGGACAGGGCGCGCAGTTCGTCGAGTTCGGCGTCGAAGCCGCGTGCGAACACGCCGCCGTCGCGCACCATCGCGGCCGGCTCCGGCGCCACGGCGCGGTGCAGCAGGTCGAGGCACGCTTCCGGCGTGGCGATGTCGGCATGGATGGCCGCCAGCAGGCCGGTGCCGTCGCCGCCACCGAATATGCGCTGCATGGCGTGGCGCAGCGCCGGCAGTTGCTTGAGGCCGTCGCGCAGGCTGGCCAGGTCGCGCGGACGCGCCGACAGCAGCGCGATGCGCGTGGTGATGCGTTCGATGTCAGGCACCTGCGCCAGCGTGTGCGACAGCGTGCCGGTGACGTCGGACTGGCCCAGCGCCGCGATGGCCGCGTGGCGCGAGCGGGCGATGCCCTGGTCGCGGCGCGCATGGTGCAGCCAGTGGCGCAGCAGGCGCGAACCCATCGACGTGCGGCAATGGTCGAGCAGCGAAAACAGGGTAGGGGACTCCTGGCCGCGGATGGTCTCGGTCAGTTCCAGGTTGCGGCGCGTGGCGGCATCGAGGCCGATGAATTCATTTTCGGTTTCGGTGGTAAGCGTGCGCACGTGCTGCAGGCCGCGTCCCTGGGTCGATTGCGCATAGCGCAGCAGCGCACCAGCCGCGCCGAACGCGGCGCCGAGGTTGTCGGCGCCGAAGCCGGTGAGGGTGGCAACTGACAGCTGATCGAGCAGCGACTTGTGGCCGCTGACCACGTCGAAGTGCCAGTCGGGCACGCGATTCACGTGGCACGTCAGCTCTTCCTCGAACAGGTCGGCGTTATCGCCGCGCAGCACCTCGGCCGGCGCAATGCGTTCCAGTTCCTGCTGCAGGCGCGTGGTGACGGTGCCCACGTCGCCCGAAAACTCCATCAGGCGCAGCGCGCCGCTGGCCAGCGACAGCCACGCCAGGCCGGCCGTGGCCACCTTGCGCTGGGTGATGAGGCACATGGCCAGCAGCGGTCGCTCGGCTTTTTCCGGCAGCAGGTCGGCGTCGGTCAGCGTGCCCGGCGTGACCACGCGCATGACCTTGCGCTCGACCGGCCCCTTGCTGGTGGCCGGATCGCCAATCTGCTCGCAGATCGCGCACGACTCGCCGATCTTGACCAGCTTGGCCAGGTAGCCTTCGAGCGAATGGAACGGCACGCCGCACATCTTGATCGGCTGCCCGCCGGACGAGCCGCGCGCCGTCAGCGTAATGCCGAGGATGCGCGCCGCCTTTTCCGCGTCTTCATGAAACAGCTCGTAAAAGTCGCCCATGCGATAAAACACCAGCATGTCGGGATGCTGTTCCTTGATGCCCATGTACTGGGCCATCATCGGCGTGATTTTCTCGGCGGGGCTTTTCGTAACAGCGTTCTTGACGGCGGCAGCGTTGATTTCGGTGGGGACGGTGGTCATTGTTTCGTTTTCGGTGGTGCGGTGGGGCGGGGCTGTCAGGTGTTGCGCAATTTTCAGCACGGAAATATGCGCAGCGTTTCACGTGGCATTTTACCGCGTTCGGTGGCGTCATGGACGGTGCCGGCGGCAATGCGGCCGGCCTGGGTGCTCGATAGCAATTTTGAACGCGGTTTCAGTGCGCCGCGTGGCGCGATTTCCGCATAAGCTAGTATAGAAAAATTCCTTCTCTTTGCTCAAAGTGCGGCCTAACATCCGCTGCTTTCACCGAAGGCGGGGCCGACACAATCGTCCTGCGTCATTCGTTTCCAGGAGACAGTTATGGCTACCCCAGCACTATTCCAGCTGATCGGCAACACGCCGCTGGTTCAGCTTACCCAGTTCGACACCGGCGTGTGCCAGTTGTTCGTGAAACTGGAATCGCAAAATCCCGGCGGCTCCATCAAGGACCGCGTGGGCCTGGCCATGATCGAGGCGGCCGAACGCGACGGGCGCCTGCAACCGGGCGGTACCATCATCGAAGCCACGGCCGGGAATACCGGACTCGGGCTGGCGCTGGTGGGCAAGCTGAAAGGCTACCGCGTGCTGCTGGTCGTGCCCGATAAAATGTCCACCGAAAAAGTCCTGCATTTAAAAGCCCTGGGCGCCGAAGTGCGCACCACCCGGTCAGACGTGGGCAAGGGCCATCCCGAGTATTACCAGGACTATGCGGCGCGCCTGGCAGCCGAGATCCCCGGCGCGTTCTTTGCCGACCAGTTCAACAACCCCGCCAACCCGCTGGCGCACGAAACCACCACCGGCCCCGAAATCTGGGAGCAGACCGGCCATGATCTCCACGCCATCGTGGTCGGTGTCGGATCGTCCGGCACGCTCACCGGGCTTACCCGCTACTTCCGCGCGGTGGCGCCGCACGTGGAATTCGTGCTGGCCGATCCGGCAGGCTCCATCCTTACCGAATACGTCGAAACCGGCCGCGTGTCCGATACCAGCGGTTCTTGGGCGGTGGAGGGCATCGGCGAAGACTTCATTCCCGCAATTGCCGACCTCAGCGGCGTCAAGCACGCCTACACCATCACCGACCAGGAAAGCTTCGACACAGCGCGCGCGCTGCTGCGCGCCGAGGGCATCCTGGCCGGATCGTCCACCGGTACGCTGCTGGCGGCAGCGCTCAAATACTGCCGTGCACAAACCACGCCCCAGCGCGTGGTCACCTTTGTGTGCGATACCGGTACCCGCTACCTGTCCAAGGTGTACAACGACGGCTGGATGCACGACCAGGGCCTGCTCGAACGCGCGCCCACCGGCGACCTGCGCGACCTGATCGGCCGCCGCTACGACCACGACGAAGTGGTGAGCGTGGCGCCCGATGACAGCTTGCTCGTCGCGTTCAACCGCATGCGCGCGGCCGACCTGGCGCAGTTGCCGGTGCTCGACACCGGCCGGCTGGTGGGCATCATCGACGAATCGGACCTGCTGCTCAAGGTGGAGCACGACGCCAGCCAGTTTACCGGCCAGGTAGGCGCCACCATGACGGCGCGGCTCGAGACGCTGCAACCGTCGGCCAGCTTGCAGGCGCTGCGCGCCACGCTCGACAGCGGCCTGACGGCAGTGGTGGCCGACGGCGACCGCTTTTATGGTTTGATTACCCGTTTCGATCTTCTCAACCACTTGCGCAGGACCTTATCGTGACCGACCACGCCAAAACACCGCAGCAACTCGCCACCCGCGTGATCCACGCCGGCCAGGCGCCCGATCCGTCCACCGGCGCCATCATGCCGCCCATTTACGCCACGTCCACGTTTGTGCAGGAAAGCCCGGGCGTGCACAAGGGACTCGATTATGGCCGCTCGCACAACCCCACGCGCTGGGCGCTGGAGCGCTGCGTGGCCGACCTGGAAGGCGGGGTGCAGGCGTATGCCTTTGCATCCGGCCTGGCGGCGATATCGACGGTGCTGGAACTGCTCGATGCCGGCTCCCACGTGGTGGCCGGCGACGATATGTACGGCGGCACCTACCGCCTGTTCGAGCGCGTGCGCCGGCGCAGCGCCGGTCTCGATTTCACGTATGCCGACCTGACGAATCCGGACAACCTGCTGGCTGCGCTGCGGCCCGACACGCGCATGGTGTGGGTGGAGACGCCCACCAACCCGATGCTCAAGCTGGCCGACCTGGCGGCGATTGCCAGCATCTGCCGCGAGCGCGGCATCATCGCGGTGGCCGATAACACGTTTGCCAGCCCGCTGGTGCAGCGGCCGCTGGAACAGGGCTTCGACATCGTGGTCCATTCGATGACCAAGTACCTGAACGGCCACTCCGACATCATCGGCGGCATTGCCATCGTGGGCGGCGAGGAACGCCAGCAGCCGTGGCGCGAGCAGCTCGGTTTTCTGCAAAATTCGGTGGGCGCCATCGCCAGCCCGTTCGACAGCTTCCTGGCGCTGCGCGGCATCAAGACGCTGGCCATCCGCATGGAGCGCCACAGCGCGTCCGCGCTCGACCTGGCGCAGTGGCTGCAGCAGCAACCGGAAGTGCGCCACGTGTTTTATCCGGGCCTGCCGTCGCACCCGCAGCACGAACTGGCCAAACGCCAGATGACGGGTTTTGGCGGCATCATTTCCATCGATCTGCACACCGACCTGGCCGGCGCCCGCCGCTTCCTGGAACGCTGCGAAATTTTTGCACTGGCCGAAAGCCTGGGTGGGGTGGAAAGCCTGATCGAGCATCCGGCCCTGATGACGCACGCGTCGATCCCGGCCGAACAGCGCGCGCGGCTCGGCATTGGCGATGGCCTGATCCGGCTGTCGGTGGGTATCGAGGATGTCAACGATTTGCGCGCCGATTTACGCCGGGCGCTCGACGCGATCTGAACCAAAAAAAGCCCGCGCAGCGGGCTTTTCGACATCCATCGCGTCACTTCGCCAGCTTGTACTTTTGCTCGCGATACAGGATCGACGGCAGGATCACGTGCGCCATGGCCTGGTCCACCTTGGCCGGATCGGGCGCGGTGGTTTGCGGCGTCATCACGCCGGTGCCGTAGTCGTAGGCGCCCAGCAGCGGCGTCTGGCCGGGGCGCAGGATGGTGGCGGAATCGCCTTCGAGCCAGGCAAAATAATTGTCGAACTGGATCAGCGCGCGGCCCGGGGTGTCGCTGTCGCGGGCCAGGTCGCGGCCGATCATCGGGTGTTCGCTCGACACGCCCATCAACGACAGCAAGGTGGGCGCCAGGTCGATCTGGCTGGCGATGGTTTTCAGGCGCTTCGGTTGCACATCGGCGCCCAGGATCAGGCCCGGGATGTGGAACTTCTTGATCGGCACCAGGCTGTCGCCGTACACGCGGTTGTCGTGGTCGGCCACGATCAGGAACACGGTGTCCTTCCAGTACGCTTCCTTTTTCGCCTGCGCGATGAAGCGGCCCAGCGCGTAGTCGGCGTACATCACCGCGTTGTTCACGGTCTGCTTTTCCGGGTCGTGCAGCTTGATGCGGCCGTCCGGGAACTCGAACGGCTCGTGGTTCGACGACGTGAAGATCAGGCTGAAGAACGGCTTGCCGTCCGCGTGCAAGGTTTTCAGGCGCTCCAGCGACTTGTCGAACAGGTCTTCGTCCGACGCGCCCCAGCTACCTTCGAATACCGGTTTCATCGACTTGCGATCGACCACGCTCTGGAAGCCGTTACCGGTGAAGAAGCCGCGCATATTGTCGAAGTGTGCTTCGCCGCCGTACACGAATTCGGTGTGGTAGCCCTTCTGGCCCAGGCCCAGCGCCAGCGTGTAAAAGTTTTGCTGGGCCAGCGACAGCTTGACCACGCTGCGCGCCGGCGTTGGCGCATAACCTGCCACCACGGCTTCGATGCCGCGCACCGAGCGGGTACCGGTGGCGTACAGCTGTTCGAACCACCAGCCTTCGCCCTTCAGCTTTTCCAGCTCGGGCGTGACGGGCAGACCGCCCAGCGATTCCACGAACGTGGCGCCCAGGCTTTCTTCCAGCACGATGACCAGGTTCAGCGGACGCTCGCGCTGCACAAACGCGGCTTGCTGGTGCAGCGTGGGCAGCTCCGGATTGGTGAACTGCAGGTTGCGCAGCCATGGCGCGCTTTTTACGGTGGAAAATACTTTTTCACGCGGGTAGTCGCCGTAGATCTCCGACGAATTGGCTTCCTTGCCCATCGAGTACATGGCGTCCAGTACCGACCACGGCGAGTTGATGATGATCGAGTTCACCATCGAGTCGCCGGTCAGCGCAAACAGCGCCGGGTTGGCGGGGCGGTGCGCGGTGGTGGAACGGATTTGCACGAACACCAGCACGAACAGCACCGGCCACACGGCCAGCACCTTCCAGGCGCGCCACGTGGTGACGTTGACCGCTGCCGCCTTGAGCAGCTTGTAGATGGCGATAGTAAAGGCAATGGTGGCCAGCACGCCCAGCACCAGCGCGATGCGGAAGCCGTTCCACAGCGTGGCAATCACTTCGCTCGGATACGACAGGTATTCGATGAACAGGCGGTTGGGGCGCACATCGAACTGCATGATGAACTGCGGCGTGGATACTTCCATGAACACGATGAAAATCAGTGCGCAGGTGACCCAGGTGACCGATACCGCTTTCCACACGCGGAGAGTTTTTTGATAGGCCAGCAACGGCGCCAGCACCAGCGGCAGCGCCAGCAGGTAGCCCAGTAAAATCAGGTCGGCGCGCACGCCTTGCACCAGGATGCGCCCCGTGATGCCGGTGGCGGCCACACGATCCCACTGCCAGGCCATCAGGCCGAGGCGCGACAGCGACAGCAGCGCCAGGCCCAGTATCAGCAGTTGTACCAGCACGGCATAGGGGCCGGCCCAGTTGGTCAAACGCGCCAGCCGGTCGCCGCTGCGGGTGAGGAAAGTGTGGTCGCGCCCCTGCATCATTCCGCTCCGAAGCCTGGGTGGGTGGCGATGTAGCTGCCGGCGCCGGCGCCGGCGGACAGCATCCAGCCCGTCATCAGCAGGAAGACCAGCAGCATGCAGAACAGCGTGGAGACGCGGCGCGCGTCGGGGCCGTTGGCAAACACCGGCGCCTTGCCGTAGCCAATGCCCAGGTAGTAGGCGGCAAACACCGTCACCAGGTAGTGCACGGCGCCGAACATCTCGCCCAGTTCACCTTTGCGCGGGTGGTCGATGGCCAGGTGCGAAATTGCCACCAGCACGATGTAGATCACCGATGGCCACAGCGGCGGCAGGTACAGGCCCATTTTCTCCACCCAGCGCTGCACGCCCGGACGCTTGCGCGCCACGATCGGCAGGATGATGTTGTGGGTGATGCCCACGATGGCGATGATCTTCAGCAGCAGCACCTTGTGCAGGCTGCCGCTACCCATGGCCAGGTTGTGGATGTTGGTCTCGGCCTGCTTGTTATTTTCCAGGAAAAACTCGGGCGAGGCGATGTTGAGGATGCGCTGGAACCAGCTGATTTCCTCCAGTGCGGCCAGCGCCACCAGCGCGCACAGGCCCGTGAACGCCAGCAGTTGCAGGTTGATTTTCGGTTCGCGCTGCCATTGTTCCACCGCCAGGAAACCCAGCAGGCCGGCCAGCAGCGCAAAGCACAGGAACTGCATCCACTCGACGATGCCGTCTTCCACCACCAGGCGCCACAGCGCCGGCGGGTCGTTGGCCCATACCAGCGCCAGCACCATCACGAAGACATTGATCAGGATACCGACGGCGATCACCGGATGACCGTACCACTTGTTAGCTACCATGTACCACTCCCTTGCTTGAATATTTAGTTTATTTCGTTTACATCATTCGGCTGCTGCTGCCAGCACTGGCTCCGGTGCCGGCTCCGGTTCCATCTCCTGCCGGCGCTGGGTCTTGCGCGCCGCCAGCATGCGCTTGGCGGCCACGATCGACGAGCCGAGCGCCCAGGACCACAGCAGCGGATCGAGCAGCGCGTCCCACAGGTTGCCGGTGGGCAGGCGCAGCAGCGAAAACAGCAGCACCGCGATCAGCATTGCGGCCGACGGCCCGGCGGCGTGGCCGCGCCATACATTGACGGCGAAGCCGATGGCGGCGGCGCAGGCCAGCAACGGTGCGGCCACCGGGTTGAAACCGCCATAATACAGTCCCAGCGCCAGCACCCCGAAGGTATCGAGATACATCAGCAGGCCGATCGCGGCCAGGCCCAGCGCCAGGCCGGCGGGCAGCGTGAAGCGCGGACGACGGCCCTGCCAGCGCGCCTGCAGCGAGACCACGGCGCAACCGGCCAGCAGGCCGCTCGGGTACTGGAACGCCAGCACCAGCCAGTACGCCGGCGATGCCGCGCCGGGCAGCAGCATCAGCACCATCATGGCGGCGACGATGAACAGCCTGGTACGCTGCGCGATGGCCGGCAGCACCGCCAGCAGCAGGGCGGCGGCGACCAGCGCCCAGGCCAGGCGTCCATAGGCGATCTGCAGGGCGAGATCGGGCAAACTCATGGCATCTCCTTTTGCAGATTGTTTTGCAGGTTGATCCGGTACTGGTGGTGGGCGATGGCGCGCCGCTGGTACGTGTACGTGATGTGCAGGTCGTCGCCCACGACGTACATGGCGGGGTACGAAAATTCGTCGCCGGCCTCGCCGTCGACGACGTCGATCAGCGGGCGCCAGTTGCGGGCATCGGTGGACAGCGACAGCGTGAGCGCGCTGCGCGCGCTGCCGTCGATGTCTTCGCGGTTGTGCAGCATCAGCAGGCTGCCATTGGCCAGGCGCAGCACGGCCAGCGCGGTGCTGTCGTTGAACAGGGCAGTGGCTTCCAGGTCGCTCCAGGTCTGGCCGCCGTCGCGGCTCACCGCCTGCTGCACCCGGCGCGAGTCGCCGTCGTCGCGCATCCAGGCCCGCACTTCGGTGGGCGATACCGGCACCAGGCTCGGTTGCAGCGACTGGGTGCGGGTGCCGATGCGGGTAAGGCGCTGCGGATCGCCGTGGGCGTCGAACGACATCAGCATCGGGTATTTATGGCCGATTTCGAAATACGCGGGCAGCCACCAGCTGCCGTCGGCCAGCGCGGTGGGCGCCGAGCGCACCAGGGTGCTGGTATTGAACAGTGGCGACATCGGCAACACCCGGCGCACGGTAAAGGTGGCGCCCTGGTCGTGCGACTGCATCTGCACGATGCGGGCGGCCGCCCAGCCGCCAAGGCCGGTGGCTACCACGTACAGGTGCAGCGTGCCGTCGGCGGCAGTCCAGGCCACCGGGTTGCCGATGCGACGTACGCCGTAGCCTAGCGCGCGGCCCAGCGAGTCGCGGCTGGCCACTTCCCAGTTGCGGCTCCATTTGCCGTTGGACCAGCGCGACGCGTACACCTTCACATCGGGGCCGCTTTCGCGGCTGCCGGCCCACCAGAACGCAATCAGCCCGCCGTCGGGCAGGCTGGCCAGCGAACTGGCATGCGCGGACGGCACGCCTTCGGGCATGGGAATGATGGCATGCGAGAGTTCGGTCACGCCGGACACCGGCGTGCCCTGGTGCGACAGGAGGGCGGGGCGTTCGTGGTGCAGCGCGGCGCGCGACCAGCGCCAGGTTTCTGCCGCGGTGGCGGCCAGCGCAGCGGCAATGCACAGCAGCGCGATCAGCCTGGCCGGGCGCGCGGGCGACGCCGGCCGTGGTAAAGGTGGGTGCAATGCTCCCATTCCGTCTCCAAGAGATCGGGACACGAAGGAAGCAGACGCCTTGATCCTCTTGCCCTAAATATACGATTTTCGCGTCGCCTTGTGAGCCGCGAAAACAACCATGGCTCCCGAATTAAGTATCTGCCTTAATTGACGGAAGAGTCAGGTATCGTACAGCAAAAGATAGGGAAAATGTTAGGGGGAAGAATTTAAAATTGACGCGCCGGAAAGGCGATGGCTGAGAGTTGCTTTTTGGAAATTCGGCCTGCCCGGTGCCGCCGCGCCATGGCGGCGCGGGCCCGGGCAAGTCGGGGTTGCTTACTCTTCCAGCAGGCTGCGCAGCATCCACGCGGTTTTTTCGTGGACATCGAGACGCTGGGTGAGCAGGTCGGCGGTAGGCTGATCGTCGGCCTTATCGACCAGCGGCAGCAGCTTGCGCGCGGTGCGGGCAGTAGCTTCCTGGGCGCTCACCAGGTGCCGTACCATGTCCATCGCCTTGGGCACGCCTTCGACTTCCTTGATGGTGGCCAGCTGCACGAACTGGGCATAGGTGCCGGGCGCCGGGTAGCCCAGTGCGCGGATGCGTTCGGCGATCAGGTCGAGCGCGCCCCATTGTTCGGTGTACTGGGTCATGAACATCTGGTGCAGCGAGTTGAACATGGGACCCTTGACGTTCCAGTGAAAGTTGTGGGTCATCAGGTACAAGGTGTAGCTGTCGGCCAGCAGGCCGGACAGGCCAGCGGCGATTTCGGAACGGCTTTGCTCGGACAGGCCGATATCGATCTTGACGGTGTTATCGCTCATAAATGCAATTCCTCCTAAATGGTTAGCCGGGAGCTACCCGGACGTGTGTGGTCCATTGTAGCCGCCCTGCGCCAAATTTGTCGCCCGCGCCCCGATCAGGGCCGGATGACGGCTACCGCGCCGCCGCCCGGCGCCAGCTTCAGGGTCAGCTTGCCGCCTGCGTCCATCTTGCGGGTGCTGGTGCGCAAGCGGTTGGCGTCGGCGCCGTCTTCCAGCACCTGCGCCGTGTATCCACCCCGGCCCAGGAACGACAGCGGCACCGTCAGGGTGCGGCCCGCTTCGTTGGTCATCGCGCCCAGGTACCAGGTGTCGCCCTTGCGCCGGGCCGACACGATGTACTGGCCGATGTCGCCTGCCACGATGCGGGTTTCGTCCCACGCCGTGGGTACCTGCTGGACGAACTCGGCGCCATCGGCCCAGGTGCCGTCGGCGTTCAGGTACGCGGCTGGAGCGTCGGCCACCATCTGCAGCGGGCTGTCGTACACCACGTACATGGCCACGGCCTGGCCGCGCGTGGTCAGCACCATCGGCTCGTGGTTGCGCGCCACGAAGCTGCCCGGTTGGGCGTGGCGGAAGCCGCCGGGCGTGTAATCCATCGGCCCCAGGATCATGCGGGTAAACGGCAGGGTCACGTTGTGGGTGGCCGTGATGCGCGCGCTCCACTTGTTGTTCTCCGCGCCCAGCACGCCCTCCTGCGTGATGTAATTGGGCCAGGTGCGGTTCAGGCCATCGGGCGGGTAGGCGCCGTGCAGGTTCACCATCAGCTTGTGCTCGGCCGCCTTGGCCAGCACCTTGTGGTACCAGTCCACCATTTCCTGGTCGTTACGGTTCATGAAGTCCACCTTCACGCCCTTGACGCCCCACGCCGCATATTGTGCGAACGCGGCGTCCATCTGGCGGTCGAGCTGGTGCCACTGCACCCACAGCCACACGCCAACGCCGCGCTCCCGGGCATACTGCAGCAGGACAGGCATGTCCATTTCCGGCCTGGCGCGGGTGACGTCGGCCTGCGGATTCGGTTCGATGTCGCTGCCCACCGACCAGCCCTCGTCGATCATGATGCCGTCGAGCTTCATGCGCGCGGCAAAATCGATGAAGGCGCGGTAGGTGGCAGTGTTCACACCGGCGTTGGGAACGTCGACCGCCCAGTCGTTCCACCAGTCCCAGGCGGTTTTACCGGGCTTGATCCAGCTGGTGTCGGCAATCCTGGACGGCGCGGCCAGCGTGGGAATCAGCGTGGAGGCGGCCAGGTCGCCCGGCGCGTCGCCCAGCATTACCACCCGCCATGGCGTTTTGAAGTCGCTGCCGTTCAACGGCACGCTGGCCACCACCGTTTTGCGCGAACGGAAATCGCGGTCGTTGTCGAAGCGCGGCGGCAGCGTCACCATCACCCCGAGGCCGGCATCGCCGCGCCCGGACAGGAAGAAGCCCGGGTAATCCTTGACATCCGACTCGGCGATGGCAAACGTGGTCCGGCCGTTGCCGGTCTGGCACACGAGCGGCGCCATGTAGTTATGGAAGTTGCGGATTTTGGAGGCCTTGACCGCATCGTATTCGGCCTCGAAGCTGGTATCGAACCGGCCCATGTTGGCACCCCAGCAGTTGTAATCGGCAGCGAAGTTGAACTGCGTGTCTTCGGCCTTGACCTTGAGCGCGGCCACGCCTGGCTGTTGCGGCACCACGTAGCGCAGCGCCATGCCCCCATCGTAGGCGCGCACCAGCAGTTGGAAGGTCAGTTTGCCCGCCGCGAATGCCAGATCGGCCTGGCGGTAATGATCGCGCGCGCGACTGGCCTTGCCCACCACGATCGGATAACTGTCGTCGACCGTGGTATCGGTTTGTCCGGTCAGGCGCGCGCCGGGGCCGATGGTGCCGATATCGAGCTTGAGGCCCAGCGGTGACGGCGCAATGACCGGCTTGCCGTCCCGGGACAGGGCCCAGGTGAGGCGTTCGCTGTCGATGCTGACGGTATTGCGGCCGTCGGGCGACTGCACGGTAACGACTTCGGCGGCGGCCGGCAGGCACAATGCGGCGGTAATGGCCAGCAGCGTGCAGCGGCGGCGAAGCGGGTAAACAGGGCGGGCAGGTACGGGCATGGGCGAGGTCTCCGGATCGGTGGGCGCTCGGGTGGCGCCTTTTTGGCAGTTTCGCATTTTGCAACTGTGCCGGGTTGCGGACAATTGCGAAAATCACCAAGCCGCGCCATGTTTTTTGTGGCGCCCGCGCCTTCAGCGCCCCGAGTGGCCAGGCGCCACGCCGGCGATATCGCGGGCGGTATCCCCGTCATCCCCGCCTGCGCGGGGATGACGGCTTTGCGGCTAATGGTACACCGATGCGCAGTGACGGATTTTAGGATAGCGGTCTTACTCTTTCTTTAATTTCTCCCGCACCCGCGCCACATCCTTTTCCGACACCGGCGCCCCGGTATTGCTCCAGCCCTGGCGCACGAACGAGGCCAATGCAGCCACTTCCTTGTCGTCCAGGCGCTTGGCAAAGCCCGGCATCACCAGGATCGATGGCGCTTTGTCGGTCGATGGCGTGCGCGCGCCTTCCATGATCACGTGCAGCAGGGCCGCCGGACTCTCGGCGTTGGCGACCGTCGCACCGTCGAGCACGGGGAACACGCGGGTGGCGCCATTACCCTTGACAAAGTGGCACGCCGAGCAGTTATCGAGATACAGCCGCTCGCCCAGGGTCAGGTTGGTGGCTGCCGTCAGTTTTTTCGCAGTCGCTTCCACGCCCTGCGCCTTCACCGTCGCCACACGCGGCGTGGCCGGCGACAGCGTTTTCAGGTACGCAGCAATCGACTTCAGGTCGGCGTCGTTCAGGTGCGCGGTGCTGTGCTCCACCACGGCCGTCATCTCGCCTGCCACGGCAGCGGTCTTGTTGCGGCCCGTTTGCAGGTAATCGACGATGGCCGTTTCATCCCAGCGCGGCAGGTTGCGCAGCGACGGCACCGGCCAGCCATTCAAGTCGCCGCCAGCCAGGAATTTTGCTTCCGAACTGTCGGACGCTTTTTCGTTCATGGCGAAACCGCGCGGCGTGTGGCAGCTGCTGCAGTGGCCCAGGCCTTCAACCAGGTAGGCGCCGTTGCGCACTTGCGCGCTCCATCCCGGCTGCTCCTTGAACGGCTTGTCGGACGCGAACAGGTAGTTCCACACCCCCATGCCCCAGCGCATATTGAACGGGAAGTTCATGCTGGTGGCCGGCGGGACGTAGGTCGATGGCTTGACGCCCGCCTGGAAGTACGCGTACAGCGCCTTGATGTCGGCATCGGTCACCTTGGCATAGCTGGTGTACGGCATGGCCGGGTACAGGTGCGTGCCATCGGCCTTGACGCCCTTGCGCACCGCGTCGGCAAACTGCTGCTCGGTGTAGCTGCCGATGCCGTGCTGCTTGTCGGGCGTGATGTTGGTCGAGTAAATGATGCCGTGGCCGCTGTCGATGGCCAGGCCGCCGGCAAACGCGGGCTTGCCCGGTGCGCTGTGGCAGGCGATGCAGTCGCCGGCGCGGGCCAGGTAGGCGCCGCGCTGGACCAGCGTTTCGGCTGGCGCGGCAGAGGCCAGCGTGGTGGCGGCCAAACCTGCCACCAGCGTCAGAAAGTGCGTGAGTTTTTTCATCGTCATGATTACACCTGCACCAGCGGGCCAGGGTTTTTCAGGTAGTGGTTCTTGATCGCCTCGGCCGCGAACAGCGTGATGGCGCCGATGGTGGCAGTGGGGTTGGCCTGGAAGTTCTGCGGGAAGGCATTGCCGCCCGGGACGAACACATTGTGCACATCCCACGATTGCAGGTAGCGGTTCAGCGCCGAATCGCGCGGCGAATCGCCCATGATGGCGCCGCCCACGTTGTGGGTGGACACGTACTTGGTGATGTCCCAGTGCGAGTCCAGCCCGAGAAAACTTTCCGACATGAAGTCCGGTTTCATTTCCTTGGCGATGTTGCCGACGATCTCGCGCAGGTAGCGCTGCAATTTCAGTTCGTTCTGGCGCCAGTCGAACGTCATGCGCAGCAGTGGCTGGCCCCACGGGTCTTTATAGGTGGGGTCGAGGTCGAGGAAGTGGCCGCGATACGACATGCAGGTGGTGGTAATACCGATTTTCATCGAACAGTCGTACCAGTCGACCATGCCTTCTTTCCATCCCTGGCCCCAGCCTGGCGTGCCCGGCGGCAGCGCGGTACCGATCGGCGCGCCCGACGCCTGCGAACTGTGGATCTTGGCGCCGCCCAGGAAGCCCAGCTTGATGCCGTCCTGGAAATTGCCGGGCGAAATATCGTTGAACATTTCGCCGGTAGCGCCGGCCGTGGCAAACGAATTGAAGTGCTTGTCCTTGAAGAACAGGGTGGCCGCGCCATTCGACAGGAACGCGTAGTTGCGGCCGATGGTGCCGGTCTCGGTGATCGGGTCGTACGGCTTGCCGATGCCCGACAACAGCATCAGGCGCACGTTGGCGAACTGGAAGCTCGACAGGATGACGATCTTGGCCGGCTGGAACACTTCGCGCTGCTGCTCGTCGATGTACGTCACGCCTTTCGCGGTTTTCTTGTCCGCGTGCAGATCGACGCGGATCACCATGGCGTTGACCTTGTAATCGAAGTTGGGCATGCGCTTGACCACGTCGAGGATCGCGGTCTGCGGCGACGCCTTCGAGTAATTCAGGCACGGGTACTTGCTGCAGTAGCCGCAGTAATTACATGGCGCCAGTTGCGAGCCGTACGGATTGGTCCATGCGGTGGACGCGTTGGCCGACGGGTTCGGGAACGGGTGGTAACCCATGCGCTTGGCAGTGGCCGCGAACAGCGAACTGTTGTAGGTGTCGTGCAGCGCCGGCAGCGGGTACGGGCTGGAACGCGGGCCCTCGAACGGATCGCCGCCCGGCTGGATCACGCCTTTCAGGTTGCCGGTGTTGCCGGACAGGCCGCAGATCTTGTCGAACTTGTCGAAGAACGGTTCGATCTCGTCCCACGTGAACGGAAAATCCTTGACCCGCATGTCCGGGTCGAGCCGGCCGCGCGGGTACGCCTGGTCGGCATAGGTCTTGAGCTTGATATCGGTGGGAGTAGGGCGGATCAGCACGCCGGTCCAGTGCAGGCCGGAGCCGCCGACGCCGGTGCCGGGCGCGAACGCGCCCCACTTGCGGGTGGGCAGTGCAGTTTCGCCGGTGTTGTAGCGCACCGTCAGCGCGGCGTCGCGCGGGGTGGCAAACACTTTATTGCGGATCGCGTACGCATACTGGTCGGCTGGTTTCGGATAGGCAAAGTCTTCCGGTGGGCGGTCCGGGCCGCGTTCCAGCGCGCGCACTTTGAGGCCCGCTTGCGCCAGTTCGATGGCCATGATGGAGCCGGCCCAGCCGAGTCCGACGATGACGACGTCTACTTCGTCGTTGGTAATGTTAGGCATGAGTGATCCTTAAGCGCGCTTGCCGGAGAGGCTGACCGGCCCCAGCGGATATTTGACATTGTGGGTATCGACCCATTCGGTAAAGGCGGCGCGGGCGCCGGGGAAGCCGATCGCCACCCACGCCTTCATGTCCTTGTTGCCGCCGTACATGGGGTCGGCCAGGTAGCCGTTCTTGGCGTCGCCCAGCATCTGGCCGAAGAACTGCGACGCTTTCAGCGACGGGTCGCCCAGGGCGGCGAAATCGATGTCGTTCTTTTGCAATTTGGTGAGCAGCGCATCCTTGTCGGCGGCGGCCAGTTGCTGGAACGGCTTGCCGTACGTGGTCTGGCTGTACTGCTGCGCCAGCTTGATGCCGATCCGGTACATGTCCTGCGGGCTGTGGGTATGCTGGAAACCCATGGTGGCGGGGGCGTCGGCCTGGTGCGGGCCCTGCATGTAGACGTCGTCGCCGAGGCCGTTTTTCAGCTGCTGGTCGATAAACACCGGCACATTGGTTTCAAGGGCGCCCGGGCCGCGGCCCTCGGCGGGGATCAGGCGGTCGCAGGCGGCCAGCAGGAAGACCCATTCGGGTTCGGTGAAAAACACCGGCTGGTAGCGTTGCAGGTCGACGCCTTCCAGACCTTGGGCGCGGGCGCGATAGACCGGGGCGGAGACCAGGGGAACGGCTGCCGCAGTCGCCATGAGGATCGTTCGGCGTGAAAGATTGACGTTGTCTTTGGACATAGGTGGCTTGTTTGCTTGATAACAGTGTGGTTTTTTGGTGCAACCGGACTACGTAGTGCTACGGTTGTACGATGTATGACAAGTTTCTCGGGGTTCAAGAGTCTATCCGGAAGTTATTCCATAGTCAAATTGTTTATTTGTGTATTAAATGGCCGGAGCGTGGCCTGGATGGCGGTTTTCGCTAATTTACGCAGAAATGCTGCATCGCGATACTTACCATTTGGACAGGAAACTGCGGGCAACGATTTATTTCGATAAAGCTTATGCCGATTCGTTAGTTAGTTTATGCATGTGCAACCTTTATATTGTTTTCGCATAAATACAACCCGCTACGATGATTGGTCATATATGGAAAAGTTTACTGTTCACCCGAATCTGCAACGTCGCCTGTTAAGTGTTGCCGTAGGCGCCCTGTTCGCCACCGGCGCCGCCCAGGCCCTGGCGCAAACCGCAGCGGCCGAAGCACCAACTGCCACCGCTGCCACGCCTGCGCCCGAAGCCACGGTGGTGGTCACCGGCACCCGCGTCTCGAACCGCTCGGTGCTCGACACCGCGTCGGCAGTGGACGTGATCTCGGCCAAGGCCCTCAATAATGTCGGTGTGACCGAGGTGAGCGAGTCGCTGTCCAAGCTGCTGCCGGCGCTGAATTTTCCGCGCCCGGGCTTAACCGACGGCACCGACACCGTGCGTCCCGTTACCCTGCGCGGCCTGGCGCCGGACCAGGTGCTGGTACTGGTCAATTCCAAGCGCCGCCACGCATCGGCGCTGGTGAATGTGAACGGCACCATCGGCCGTGGTTCGGCCTCGACCGACATCAACACCCTGCCGTCCGGCATCATCAACACGGTGGAAGTGCTGCGCGACGGCGCTGCCGCCCAATACGGTTCCGACGCAATTGCCGGCGTGATCAACTTCCGCCTGCGTGAAAACCGCAGCGGCGGCGCCCTGACCGCTACCGGCGGCGTGCGCAAGACCGACTACAGTTTCAATCCTCTGGCGCAACCTGCCGGCCTGGGCTTGACCGTACCCACCGAACGCAGCCGCACTGACGGCGAAACCTACACGGTAGGCGGCTGGAAAGGCTTCGAGCTGGGCGAAGACGGCTTCCTGACCGTGGCCGCCGAACTGAAAAAGCAAAAGCACACCGAGCGCAGCGCCTACGACACGCGCCAGTTCTATCCACGGGTGAACGGCGCCTACGATCCGCGCGAACTGACCGCGAATCGCTACGACACCTGGTCCGGCGATCCGGAACTCAAGCAGGCCACGCTGTTCGCCAACGCCGGACAGACGTTGGCCAGCGGCCAGAAAATCTACGGCTGGGCCAGCTACCAGCGCCGCGAATCGGAATCGGCCGGCTTCTTCCGCCGTCCGCTGCAGGATGAAAACATCATCTCGGTGTACCCGGATGGCTACCTGCCCGTGATCGCGCCCACCGTGGATGACTTCAGCGCCGCCGTGGGCACCAGCTGGAGCGGCCAGGGCTGGGACTACGATACCTCGCTGACCTACGGCAAGAACAAGATGTCGTTCGACGTCACCAACTCGATCAACCGTTCGATCGGCGCCACCAGCAAGCACGAGTTCGATGCGGGCGGCTTCGCCTACGAACAGCTGGCCGCCAACTTCACGGCGGTGCGCCCGGTGCAGCTGGGGTTCCTGGCCAAGCCGCTCAACGTGGCCGTCGGCGCCGAAGTGCGCTGGGAAAATTACTCGCTGCGCGCCGGCGAACCTGATTCGTACCGCTATGGCGGCGAGGTGCTGGCCAGCGGCACCCCGGCTGGCGCCGGCGCCCAGGTGTTCCCCGGCTACACCCCGGACAACGTGGTGGACCAGGGCCGCCATTCGACCGGCGCCTTCATCGACCTGGAAACCAACCTGACCGACAAGCTGCTCGCTTCGGTAGCAGCGCGCGCCGAGCATTACTCCGACTTCGGCAGCAACTACACCGGCAAGCTGGCCGCCCGCTACGACTTCGCGCCGGAATTCGCGCTGCGCGGTTCGGTGCAGAACGGCTTCCGCGCACCGTCGCCGCAGCAGCAGTACTACACGTCCACGTCGATGACCTTTATCGATGGCGTGGCGTACAACATCGCCACGTTCCGTCCGACCGATGCGGCTGCCGTGGCGCTGGGCGCCAAGCCGCTCGACGCCGAAAAATCGGTGAACTTCTCGCTGGGCGCGGTGTTCCGTTTCGGCGACCTGAGCATCACTGCCGATGCTTACCGCATCAATATCGACAACCGCATCGTGCTGTCGGAAAACATGACGGCAGCCAATGTCCGCGCTTACCTGGCCTCGAAAGGCTTTAACGGCGTGGGCGGTGCGCGCTTCTTCATCAACGGTGTTGACACCCGCACCGACGGTATCGATATCGTCACCAACTACCCGCTGAAGACGGCTGCATATGGCCGCTTCGACTTCACGCTGGCCGGCAATTACAACAAGACGGAGGTGAAACGGGTACCCGCCACGGCGGAGCTGGCCGCATTGAACCCGGCGCCGGTGCTGTTCGGTCGCTCCAACGTGGTCAGCCTGGAAAAAGGCCAGCCGAAGAACAAGATCACGGCGTCGGTCAACTGGGAAGGTCGCGAGTTTGGCGCCAGCGCCAGCGCCACCCGTTACGGCGAAATCGTCTCGGCCGGCACCACGGCAGCCACCGACTTCATCGTCTCGGCCAAGACCATCGTCAACGCCGAGGGCCGCTATGCACTCACCAAGCAAACCCAGCTGGCGGTGGGCGCGGACAACCTGTTCGACATCTATCCCGATGCGCTGCCGTCGTCGCTCAACACCACCGGCGCGGCGCCGTACTCGAACCGCGCACCGTTCGGCCGCGGCGGCCGTTTCGTGTATGCCCGCGTCAACTACACGTTCTAAAAACGCGTGGTATTAAATGAGGAGTAACCGTCGGTAGTTTTGTCGTAGTAATGCCAAAAAAATAAATTAAAGCTTGTCGCAAATAAATAGTTGAGCAATACTTAATTATGAAATTTGCATGACATGGAATTAACGAACAAGCTTTATTTATTTGACTAACCATAACCGGGAAGGGCATAGCTAACGATGAAGCGTACACAACTCCAACAGGCAGCACGCTGGGCGCTGCTTTCGGCAGCGCTGGGCTGGACCATGGCCTGCACGGCGGCGGAACAGGCCGCCGTGCAGGCCAGCGGCGACTTCTGGCAGGATGCTGCCGCCGCAGCCAGCGTGCAGCGCAGCGTTGCCGGCGCCACGGCTGATGGCCCGCAACGCTTCCACGCCGCCACGCTCAACCGTTCCGGGATCAAATCGTTCGTGGCGGCAGCACCGCGCGAACGTTCGGTCGAGGCCGAGTCCAGCCCGCTGATCATTTCGCTGCCCCATCCCGACGGCGGCTACCAGCGCTTTGCGATTGTCGATTCGCCCGTAATGGAAGCGGGCCTGGCAGCCAAACACCCCGATATCCGCACCTTCTCCGGCCGCGGCGTGGACGATCCGACCGCCACCTTGCGGATGGATATCACGCCGCTGGGCCTGCACGCATCGGTACGCTCGCCGCAGGGGCGCTGGTTCGTGGACCCGCGCGCCGCGCGCGACGACAGCGTATACCACAGCTACCATGCCCGCGACTTGCCCAACCGCCGCGGTCCGCTGCGCGAAGCGCCGCTGACCGAGCCGCAACTGGCGCTCGATCGCGGCTTCTTCCATGCCAACGATCCGCTGGTGGTGCGCGGCGCCGGCTTTGCGCCGGGCGCCTCGGTCAGCATTTCGGTGCGTAATCCGCAGTCCGACACCGGCACCCGCCAGAGCGTGGTGGTCAATGCGGACGCCGACGGCGTGGTGAAAACCACGCTGGTGGCAGAACCGTCGCGCGAGACCGGCTCGTACGAGGTGACCGCCACCGACGGCCGCGCCACCAGCACCGTGCTGTACCAGGTGGTGGCGGACGAGACGGCAGCCGTTGCCGTCACCGGCAACCTGCTGCGCACCTACCGGCTGGCGCTGGTGACCGACCCGTCATACGCCAGTTATTTTGGCGCCGCCAACGTCACCGCCGCCAAGGTAACGCTGATCAACCGCGTAACCCAGATTTACGAAGATGAAACCTCGATCCGCCTGGTGCTGATCAATAACACCGATGCCCTGAACCTGAACACGGCAGCGGAAATGACCGGCGCCAACGGTCCTTGCGGCGGCGCGGCATGCTTCACGCCGGCCCAGGCCGCCACCTGCGGCGGCGGCACGCTGTCGCGCAACCGCGTGGTGGCCGGCCTGCTGGCCGGCGCCAGCAACTACGACGTGGGCCACATTGCGCTGGGCCTCAATGGCGGCGGCATCGCCGGCCTGGGCGTGGTGGGCGGCACCGCCAAGGCGCAAGGGTGCACCGGCCTGCCAACCCCGGTGGGCGACTTTTACGCGGTCGACTACGTGGCCCACGAACTGGGACACCAGTTTGCCGGCAACCACACGTTCAATGGCGTCACCAGCAATTGCTCGACCGGTAACCGCAATCCGGGCACGTCGGTGGAGCCGGGCAGCGGCTCGTCGATCATGGCGTATGCCGGCATTTGCGGCGCCGACAACCTGCAAAGCCACAGCGACCCGTACTGGTCGCAGCGCAGCTTCGATGAAATCGTCGCCCACACGTCGTCGGCCGAGAGCCTGCTCAATGAAATCCAGATGGGCGTGCTGACCAACTACACGACCAACGGCGCCAGCTTCCAGATCCGCTACAACGGCGCCACGTCGGCGCCCATCGTGCGCGGCGCTAACTTCACTGCGGCCGGCGTCAAGGCCGCCATCGAGGGCATTGCCGGCTGGCCGGCGGGCGCCATCGCCGGTGTCACCGCGCTGAGCGACAATGGGTTTACGGTCGCCTTCGGCGGCACGCTGCTGGGCACCAACGTGGCGGAACTGCAACTGGTGAACTTCAGCGGTGGCGCCAGCGGCTACGTCGGTGAAATCACCGCCGGCGGACCCACCACGCGCGGCGGCGTGGCGACGGGCACCGGCAACAGTGTGCCGCAGGTCACCGTGGCTCCCACGTACACGATTCCGCTGCGCACCCCGTTCGCGCTGACGGGCAGCGCCGACGATGCCGATGGCGATACCGTGACTTACCTGTGGGAGCAGAACGACCGTGGCGCCAGCGGCACGTCGAACGGCACCGCCTTGCTCAACAACATCAAGACCAACGGTCCGCTGTTCCGCCAGTTCGGCGTGCGCGCCGTGGTCGCTGCCGGCGACACCATCGAGTACAACTCGGCCGGTGAAAACCATGTGACCACCAATCCAACCCGGGTGTTCCCGGACCTGGCGCAAATCCTGGCCAACAACACCAACGCGGCCACCGGCGCCTGTCCGACCGTGACCGGCACTCCGACCGCCGACGTGATCGAGTGCTATGCCGAGTTCCTGCCCACCGCCAGCTACGTGGGCGCCAGCGGCGTCAACGCCAACCCGGCCACGCTCAACTTCAAGCTGACGGCGCGTGACGGCCGTGGCGGCGTGGGCAGTGCCAGCACCCAGCTGGTGCTGGCGTCCGGCGCCGGGCCGTTCCTGGTCACCGCGCCGGCGGCTGGCGTCAGCGCCATCGGCGGCGCCACGCTGAACGTGGCGTGGAACGTGGCCAACACCAGCGCTGCACCGGTGAGCGCGACCAACGTCAGGATCTTGCTGTCCACCGACGGCGGCTTGAGCTTCCCGACCGTGCTGGCGGCCAGCACGCCCAACTCGGGCAGCAAGGCGGTGGTGTTGCCGGCCGTGGCGACCAGCAAGGCGCGCATCAAGGTCGAAGCGATCGGCAACGTGTTCTTCGACATTTCGCATGCCGACTTTGCCATCCGGCTGGCCGGTGACGTCAACGACGACGGCGCCGTCGATTGCGCCGACCTGGCCGCCGCCCGCGCTGCGCTGGGCCGTCGCAGCGGCCAGGCCGGTTACCTGGCCGGCGCCGACTTCAACCGCGACAACGTGATCGACGCGCGCGACATCGTGCTGATCACCCGTGCGCTGCCGGGCGACATCGTGTGCCGCTAAACTTACAAGGAAAAGGAATCATCATGCAGTCCACGCATCTGAAAAAAATCCTGGGCATGGCCGCGCTGCTGGGCGCGTTCGCTTCGAGCTCCGCACTGGCCGCCACGCTGACGGCAACCCCGTCGGCACTGCTGGCGCCGGGCAGCACGGTCGAGATCGACGTCCGTATCGACGACATTGCCGACCTGTCGGCGTACCAGTACTCGTTCGTGTTCGATCCCACCGTGCTGCAGTTCAGCGGCTATGCCGACGGCGGCTTCCTGGGCGGCGCCAGCCATGCCTTCGTCGATGGCGGCGTGGTCGACAATGCCACCGGGCTGATTTCGTACGCGATCGGTGCGCTGTACGGCGATGTGCCGGGCATCAGCGGCAGCGGCAGCCTGGCGCGCTACACGTTCAACGTGATCGGCGGTGGCAGCACCAGCGTCGGCTTCAGCGACGTGCTGTTCTTGAACTATGACTTGAACGACATCACGGTGCAGTATGGCGCGACGGTGCTCGCTGCCGTGCCGGAGCCCGAAACTTACCTGATGTTTGGCGCGGGCGCCGTGCTGCTGGCAGCGCTGCGCCGGCGCAAGCTGGTCACCGGGCAGCGCGCCTGACGCTGTTTTCAGTCGTTCAGTAATGACGGGCCCGCCAGCGATGGCGGGCTTTTTTTAACGTCCGGCACGTCTCAAAAACACCGCACGACGCAGCGATTTCTGTCGTCTTGCCCGCAGCTTGGGCGTACAGTGGAAGCCCCCGGTCCCACGACAAGGAGAGCATCATGACGACAGCTGTACACCCGGTTCCTCAAGACATGCACACCATCACGCCGCACCTCGTTTGCGAGGGGGCGGCAGCGGCGATGGAATTCTATAAACAGGCGTTCAATGCAGTGGAAACCGCGCGCCTGGCCGACCCCAGCGGCAAACTGATGCACGGCAGCATGCGCATCGGCGACTCCACCATCATGCTGGTGGACGACTATCCCGACTATGGCAGCGTGGGCCCCAAGGCACTCAAGGGCAGCCCGGTCACCCTGCACCTGTATGTCGACGACGTCGATGCCGCCTATGCCCAGGCCGTGGCCGCCGGCGGCGTGGCCAAAATGCCGCCGCAAGACATGTTCTGGGGCGACCGCTACGGCATGCTGGTCGACCCGTTCGGCCATAACTGGGCCATCGCCACCCATATCCAGGACCTGACCCCGGACCAGATCCGCCAGGCCATGGCGCAGCAGGGGCCGGGCGGCTGCGGCGAACCGCCGCCCGCTTGATGGCGCCGCAGTTCCGCCGCGGTACTGCAGTTATGCTGCAGTTACGCCGCCGTTGCGCTGCAGTTGCGCCGCCGTTGCGCTGCAGTTGCGCCGCAGTTTCGCTGTAGTTGCGGTCACTGCGCCACATCGAGCAACGGCGGCGCAAGTATGCTTGGACGCCTGCCGCCATTCGCGGGATAATGCCTAAAAGCAATCATCCCAGGAGTCATGCATGGAATTCACGGTACTGCGCCGCGCCAACCAGAGTACCGAGCGCGGCGATCAGCCGCCGGAGCTGGAGCCGGGCGTCTTCATGCGGCCAAGCGACAGCGCCGTGCGGCTCACCCGGTGCGACGGCGCGTGGACGCGCAGCACCGGCCCGTATCCGCCGCGCGAACTGGTGGCCGGGTTTACCCTCGTGGAGGCGGCCTCGCGCGCCGACGTGATCGAGCAGGTGCGCTGGTGGCCGTTGTTCGACGCCGGCGCCGTGTACGAAATCCGCGAAGCGATGGCAGCCAGTGCTGCTGGCGCCGCACGCAACCCGGACTGGGGCCGGTACCTGGTGTTCGTGCGCGCCGATGCCGAGGCCGAGACCGGCCTGTTGCCCGCCCTGGACATGCTCGACCGCATGGCCGCTTACGAGCGGGCCGGCGTACGCGCGGGCATGTTGCTTGCCCGTGCCAGCCTGGCCCCCACCCGCACCGCCACCCGCGTGTGCTTTGCCAACGCCGATACGTCGCTGGTGGCGGGGCCGTTTGCCGACGTCAGGGAGCTGGTAGCGGGGTACTGGCTGGTACAGGCAGCCTCGCTCGACCACGCCATTGCGTGGGCTGGCGCCTATCCATACTGGCAAGCGGGCGAAGTCACGGTGGAGATCCGCGAAGTATGCGAGCGCCGCGAACAGCGCGAGTTTACGGCGGAAATGCGCGCTGCCGAGGAGCGCTTGCGCGCCGAGGCGCTCGAAGGCCTGCTGCGCGAGGCGATGGCGCGGCGCCAGCGCGCGCTGTAGCGGGCGGCCACGGCTGCGGGAAGCCGGGCCGCCGGTCGGCACTTACCGGTGTTTCAGCGCCTGTTCCAGAATGTTTACCAGCGCTTCGATGCCGGCGGCATCATGCTGGTCGAAGCGGTTCGGCAGCGGGCTGTCGAGGTCGAATACGCCCATGATGTCGCCGTTGGCATCGCGCACCGGCGCCACCAGTTCCGAGCGCGAATTGACATCGCACGCGATATGGCCAGGAAAGGCATGGACGTCGGGTACGACAATGGTCTTGCCTTCCACCACGGTGGTGCCGCACACGCCGCGGCCTTTCTTGATGCGGATGCACGCCGGCTTGCCCTGGAACGGCCCCAGCACCAGCTCATCGCCTTGCAGGAAATAAAAACCGGCCCAGTTCAGGTCGGGCATGGCGTTAAATACCAGTGAGCTGAAGTTTGCCGAGTTGGCAACCAGGTCGGTTTCACCATGCACCAGGCCGGTCAGCTGCGAGCGCAGGTCGTCGAACATGGCGGCCTTGGCTTGCGGGGTATCGGTGGTGTAGACGGTGTCGCTGTGGGTAAAAGTCATAATAATCTGTTCAAGACGGGACGAAGTGCATATGGTAGCGCAAGTGCGGTGTTGGCTGTCGGTTCCTCCTACAGCATACTAAGCAGTGTCCGATGGCGCCGCGCTATCGTGCGCGATACTCTGGCTCCAGTACGCCGCATCGGCGTTTTTGGGGAATTCTATGGCTACCAGCAAACGCAGCGCGAGTCCGTCGCGGCCAGGCACCACCTCTTCCGTCCGGCGCGGCCAGTCCGCGCAGCCTGCCCAGCACAGCGCCCGCCAGCCGCGGCCACCGCAGCCGGCCACCGGCGCGCTGTCGCTGCCCGCCTTGCTGATGGTGGGCGCCGACCGCGTGCTCCTCGACGAGGAAGCGGACGAGGACGACAATCTGCACTTCATGGCGGAATACATCGATCCCATGGATCCGGCCTGAGCCGATCGAAGCTCGGTGCGTTGTCTGACAGACGGCGCGGGCGGGCGGCCACAGAATCGGGGCATCCTGTTCTGAAAGCCGCGTATGTGTGCAATGACGTCCGATATGGTGGTGGTGCGCAAGGAAGGGCTGTATTGCGTGCCGGGCCAGTTTTATATCGATCCCTGGCGCCCGGTGGAGCGCGCCGTGATTACCCATGCCCATGGCGACCATGCGCGCGGCGGGCACCGGCATTATCTCGCGGCAGCGCCCGGCGTGGGCGTGCTGCGCTCGCGGCTCGGCCCCATCCACATCGACGGCCTGGCCTATGGCGAGACCGTGGAACACAACGGCGTGACGATTTCGCTGCATCCGGCCGGCCACGTGCTCGGCTCGGCGCAGGTGCGCATGGCGTACCGCGGCGAGGTATGGGTGGCGTCCGGCGACTACAAGGTGGAGGCCGACAGCACCTGCGCCGCGTTCGAGCCGGTACGCTGCGATACCTTCATTACCGAATCGACGTTCGGTTTGCCGATCTACCGATGGCAGCCGCAGCAGGAAGTGTATGACGACATCAACCGCTGGTGGCGCGCCAACGCCGAGCAGGGGCGCGCCAGCGTGATGCAGTGCTACAGCTTTGGCAAGGCGCAGCGCATCCTGAGCGGACTGGACTCCGACATTGGTCCCATCATCTGCCATGGCGCGGTGCAAACCCTGAACCAGGTCTACCGCGACGGCGGCATCTGGCTGCCGCCCACCGTGATGGTTGGCGATGTCGACAAGGCCGACATCAAGCGCTCGCTGGTGATCGCGCCGCCGTCGGCGGCCGGCTCGCCGTGGGTCAAGCGCTTCGGCGATTTTTCCGATGCCTTTGCCAGCGGCTGGATGCAGCTGCGCGGCGCCCGGCGCCGGCGCGGCGTCGACCGTGGCTTCGTGCTGTCCGACCACGCCGACTGGCCGGGGCTGGTGCAGGCCATCGGCGCCACCGGCGCCGAACGCGTGATCGTCACCCACGGTTCGATCGCCGTGCTGGTGCGCTGGTTGCAGCAGCAGGGCTTGCAGGCAAGCGGCTTCGACACCGAATATGGCGATGACGAAGCCGATGACGCTGCAACGGCGCCGGCCCCGGGACCGGAACCGGAACCGGAACCAGCGCCGGCAGCGGCGGGAGACCGCGATGCGTGATTTTGCCCTGCTGTACGCGGAACTCGACGACACCACGTCCACCACGCGCAAGCTGACCGCGCTGCAAAATTATTTCCGCACGGCGGCGCCCGCCGATGCCGCGTGGGCCGTGTATTTTCTTGCGGGCGGCAAACCGCGCCAGGCCGTGCCCACCAAGTTGCTGCGCCAGTTCGCCATCGAATGCTCGGGCCTGGACGACTGGCTGTTCGACGAGTGCTACCACGCAGTGGGCGACCTGGCCGAAACCATCGCCCTGATCCTGCCGCCACCGGCGCAGCCGAACGACATCGGCCTGGCCGACTGGATCGAGCTGGGCATTGCGCCATTGCGCGGCGCCGATCCCGCGACCGTGCGCAGCTCGCTGCTGCTGTACTGGGACCAGCTCGACACGCGCGAGCGCTTCCTGCTGACCAAGCTGATCGGCGGCGGCTTCCGGGTGGGCGTGTCGCGCCTGCTGGTCACGCGGGCGCTGAGCGCGATTGCCGGCGTCGACAGTAAGCTGATTGCCCAGCGCCTGATGGGCTGGACCGACGGCAGCGTCAAGCCCACGGCGGCCGGTTTCCAGCAATTGATTGCCGAACACACGGCCGAGGAGCACGCGCAACGCGGCGGCCAGCCGTACCCGTTCTTCCTGGCCCACCAGCTCGACCGCGAACCGGAGTCGCTCGGTGCGCTGGCGCAGTGGCAGGTTGAATGGAAATACGACGGCATGCGCGCGCAACTGGTCAGCCGCGATGGCCAGAATTGGCTGTGGTCGCGCGGCGAAGAGTTAATTACCGAGCGTTTTCCCGAGCTGGCCGCGCTGCGCCTGCCCGACGGCGTGGTGCTCGATGGCGAAATCCTGGTCTGGCACGGCGGCGACACGCCCGCGCCGTTTGCCGACCTGCAAAAACGCATCGGCCGCAAGACGGTCTCGGCACGGCTGCTGGGCGAGTTGCCGGTGGTGCTGGTCGCCTACGATCTGCTCGAATACGAAGGCCGCGATCTGCGCGCCTTGCCGCAGGCCGAGCGGCGCGCCATGCTGGTGGCGCTGGTGGCCGCGCTGCATGCGCAGCACGGCGCGCCGCAGTTGCGGCTGGCGCCGGTGGTGCAGGCCGACAGCTGGGAGCAACTGGCCGAGATCCGCGCCGAATCGCGCGCGCGCGGCGTGGAAGGCATGATGGTCAAGGCGGCCGACGCCCAGTACGGCGTGGGCCGCACCAAGAACGTGGGTACCTGGTGGAAGTGGAAGATCGACCCGTACAGCATCGACGCCGTGCTGATCTACGCCCAGGCCGGCCACGGCCGCCGCGCGTCGCTGTATACCGATTACACGTTTGCCGTGTGGGATGCCGATGGCGACGGCGCGCGCAAGCTGGTGCCGTTCGCCAAGGCGTATTCGGGCCTCACCGATGCCGAAATCGCCAAAGTCGATCATGCGATCCGCCGTACCACGATCGAAAAATTCGGTCCCGTGCGCAGCGTTACACCGAGCATGGTGTTCGAGATCGGGTTCGAGGGCATCGCCAGTTCTCCGCGCCATAAATCGGGGATCGCGGTGCGCTTCCCGCGCATTCTGCGCCAGCGCCAGGACAAGACCGTGGAGCAGGCCGATACGCTCGACGCGCTGAAGAGCCTGCTGGTTGCCCCATGACGGCGCGGTCGCGCTCGACGCTGGCAGAGCCGCCGATCAAACCGGCGCGGCCGGCCACGCCGCTGGCACAAGCCAAGCTATGGTTTGCCACCCGCGGCTGGAAGGTATTTCCATTCCAGCTCGAGGTCTGGAAGGCGGCCATGGACGGCCACTCGGGCTTGCTGCATGCGAGCACCGGCGCCGGCAAGACCTATGCCGTGTGGTTTGCCGCGCTGCAGCGCGCCAGCTTGGTCCAGCGTCCGCGCGTGGGCCTCAAGGTGCTGTGGATTACGCCGATGCGGGCGCTGGCCGCCGATACCCTGCGCGCGCTGCAGGAGTCGAGCGCGGCGTTGATGCCGGCCTGGCAGATCGAAGCGCGCACCGGCGACACCGGCTCGGCCCAGCGCGCGCGCCAGAACAAGCGCTTGCCCGACGTGTTGGTGACCACGCCCGAAAGCCTGACCCTGATGCTGAGCAAGGCCGACGCCATTGCCCAGTTCGCCCAGCTCGACACTATCATCATCGACGAGTGGCACGAGCTGATGGGCAACAAGCGCGGCGTGCAGACCCAGCTGGCACTGGCGCGGCTGCGGCAGTGGAACGACGGCCTGGTGGTGTGGGGCCTGTCGGCCACGCTGGGCAACCTCGAGCAGGCACGGCTGGCCCTGATGCCGCACGGCGTAACGGTCGAAGGCCACGTGGCCAAGGATATCGTGGTCGACACGCTGATTCTCGCCAACCCGTCGCGCTTTCCGTGGGGCGGCCACCTGGGCATCCAGATGCTGCCGCGCGTGGTGGAGGAGATCGAGCGCCATGCCACCACGCTGGTCTTCACCAACACCCGATCGCAGGCCGAGCTGTGGTACCAGCACATGCTCGATGCGCGGCCCGACTGGGCCGGCCTGATCGCGCTGCACCACGGTTCGCTGGCCAAGGAGGTGCGCGACTGGGTGGAACTGGGCCTGAAAAGCGGCCAGCTGAAGGCCGTGGTGTGCACGTCGAGCCTGGACCTGGGCGTCGATTTCCTGCCGGTCGAACGGGTGCTGCAAATCGGCAGCGCCAAGGGCATAGCCCGGCTACTGCAGCGGGCCGGCCGCAGCGGCCACGCGCCGGGCCGGGTATCGCGCCTGACCCTGGTACCCACCCAGAGCATGGAATTGCTGGAAGCGGCCGGCGCGCGCCAGGCCGTGGCCGCGCGCGACATCGAGGCGCGGCCGGTGCCCGCCAAGCCGCTCGACGTGCTGGTCCAGCACCTGGTGACCATTGCCCTGGGCGGCGGCTTTCGGTCGCAGCAATTATTCGACGAAGTGCGCACCGCGTGGTCGTACCGCGACCTCACGCTTGACGAGTGGCAGTGGGCGCTCGACTTTGTCGCGCGCGGCGGCCAGACCCTGGCCGTGTACCCCGAATACCGCCGGGTGCTGCCCGACGACGAAGGCGTGTATCGCGTGCCCGACGCGGCGATCGGCCGCCGCCACCGGATGGGCATCGGCACCATCGTCTCCGACGCCAGCCTGCAGGTGAAATACGTGAGCGGCGGGCGGCTGGGCAGCGTGGAGGAATCGTTTATCTCGCGCCTGAAAAAAGGCGACCATTTCCTGTTTGCGGGCCGCATTCTCGAGTTCGTTCGGCTGCACGAGATGACTGCGTACGTCAAGCGCGCCACCGGCAGCCGGGGCGCCGTGCCGCGCTGGCAGGGTGGCAAGATGCCGATGTCGTCCGAGCTGGCGCACGCGGCGCTCGAACAGTTGCGCCTGGCTACGCTGGGCCGATACGACGGCCCGGAAATGCAGGCCATCGCGCCGCTGCTGGCGATCCAGCAGCAATGGTCGGCGCTGCCCACGCCCGACACCACCGTCATCGAAACCATGCGCAGCCGCGAAGGCCGGCACCTGTTCATGTTCCCGTTCGGCGGGCGCTCGGTGCACATCGGCCTGGCGTCGCTGCTGGCGTGGCGGATCGGCAAAACCACGCCGGTAACGTTTTCGATTGCCGTCAACGATTACGGCTTCGAGCTGCTGGCGCCGCAGGAAGTGGACTGGACGACGTTGCTCGACGTGGGCCATGGCGCCCATGCGGCGCTGTTTTCCACCGATGCCTTGCTGGAAGATGTACTGTCCAGCCTGAACGCCACCGAGTTGTCGCAGCGGCGTTTCCGTGAAATCGCCCGCATTGCCGGGCTGATCTTCCAGGGCTATCCGGGCCAGCCGAAAAGCGCGCGCCAGTTGCAGGCGTCGTCGGCGCTGTTTTTTTCCGTGTTCCGCCAGCACGACGCCGGCAACCTGCTGCTCACCCAGGCGCAGCGCGAAGTGCTGGAGCAGGAACTGGACCTGACACGCCTGCGCGCCACCTTGCAGGCGCTGCAGGCGCGCCACATCAGCTTTCACACGACCAGGCGCGCCACGCCGTTCGGCTTTGCACTGATGGTCGAACGGTTCCGCGAAAAGCTGAGCACGGAAAAACTGTCGGACCGCGTGGCGCGCATGGTGCGCGAGCTGGAGCAGGCGGCAGGCGAACCGGCGGCGCCCGTGAGTGCCAGGGGGGGCCGGGGACGCAAAGTGCCCCGGACCGCGGACGAGGCGGCGCCATGAACGCGCTGCCCGCACTGCACGGCGCGCTGGCGGTGGAACTGGCCGGCGAGCTGGTGTGGCTGTTGCCCGGCAAGGCGTTGTACTGGCCGCGCGAGCGCATGCTGGTGGTGGCCGACATCCACTTCGGCAAGGCGGCATCGTTCCGCGCGCTCGGCGTGCCGGTACCGGCCGGCACCACGTCGGCCAACCTGGCCGAGCTGGACCGGCTGGTGGCGCAGCACGGGGCGCGCCAGATTTTATTCCTCGGCGACTTTTTACATGCCAAGGCCGCTCATGCGCCCTCGACCCTGGCTGCCATGCAGCGCTGGCGCGCGCAATGTCCGGCACTGGCGCTGACGCTGGTGCGCGGTAACCACGATTTGCACGCCGGCGATCCGCCGCTGTGGATGTCGATGACCATGGCCGACGAGCCCCGGCATATCGGGCCATTCGCGTTTTGCCACCACCCGGACCTGCTGGCCACCGGCTACCTGATGGCCGGCCACGTGCACCCGGTGTACCGCCTGCGGTCGGGCTGGGAGTCGGTGTTGCTGCCATGCTTTATGGCGGACGCGCGGCGCATCGTGCTGCCTGCGTTTGGCGCGTTTACGGGCGGCCACCCGGTGTTGCCCGAACCGGGCGAGCGGGTGTTTGTCAGCAGCGGCGATGCGGTGGTGGAAGTGCCGGTGCGGCCGCGCCGGCCGGAGCTGCCCGGTTCGTAACGCCGGTTAGCGACGGTGCCCGTTACTTGGTTATCGCGGGTAACCGGTACCCGGAATGATCCTACGCCGCTCTTTACGCGGCTCCTATATCGCCAGCATCGATCGTGCACTACGCTGTAGTGACCTGCGATGCACGCAGGCAGTGTTTGTTCAATCGAGGAGGGCATCATGGCTACTAACGACCAAGGCAACAACCCGGGCAGCAAGCAAGCGGGCAACCAGGGTAGCAACCAGAGTAGCAATCAGGGCAGCAAGCAGGGCGCGCGCAGCAGCAACGAGCAGAGTGGCAAAAAGCGCGGGTTCGCTTCGATGGATCCCGAGCAGCAACGTGAAATCGCCGCCGAAGGCGGTCGCGCTGCGCACGAAAAAGGCACGGCGCACGAGTTCACGTCGGAAGAGGCGCGGCGCGCCGGCTCGATGAGCCACAAGAACGACCGCAGCAGCCAAAGCAGTCAAAGCGCCGGCGCGGGCAATCGCGGCAGTGCCGGCGACGAGGACGACGACAACGGCGGCAAGGGCGGGCGCGGCGCGCGGTCCCGGCCCTGATGGCATGGGTGGTGCAGCCGTTCGGGCGGTGCGCGGGCAGGGCTGCTGCTGCTGCTGCGCGCACCGACCGGCAACATCAGAGGCAAATAGTGGTGGCTTGTCCCAGGTGGATCGGCGAGCGGCCGGTGAGCGCGGTGCGCGCCATTTGCACCAATTGCTTCATCTTGCTCGATCCCGCATCCCAGTATTCGGCGGACTGGATGCGCACGCGGATCAAGGTCAGGTGCGGATCTTCCACGCCCTTGGGGAACCAGCTGCGCGCGGCCGGGGTCCATAACTCGCGCGCCTTGGCCTTGTCTTTCACCAGGTAAGCCAGCCCCGAAATCGACAGGTAGAGCTGGCGCTCGGGATCGGAAAAGCTGATATTGACTTCCGGGTGGTCCGGCAGCTCCAGCGTGAATGCGGCTTCGTCGGTGGTGAAAAACCACAGATTGCCCTCGTTATCGATCTGCTGCGTGGTCAATGGCCGGCTGGTCAGGTTTTGCTCGGCGTCGCACGTGGTAAACATCCCAAAGCGCACATCATTGATTTTGCTGGCGATGGTCTGGATCTGGTCTTGCGAATACAGCGGCATGATGCGCCTCCATGATGATGGGTCAATATGCCCCAGCGTAGCCGCCCGCAGCAGCCATGACCGTTAGCGTACACACCGAACTTTACATAATAGTTACATCGAGCCAATTGACATCCTAAATGATAATTATTATCATTTATCTCTCGTCTGTTCAGCAGGCACCTTAATTTTCCCAATCGAAGGATTTTCACTTGAGCGCACACCAAGCCGCCCATGCCAGCCGCGCTGTCTGGCTCAAGCACCTGCACCAGTGGCACTGGATCAGTTCGGCTATGTGCCTGATGGGGATGTTCCTGTTTGCCATTACCGGCATCACGCTCAACCACGCGTCGCAAATCGAAGCCAAGCCCACCATCGAGCGCCTGCAGGCCACGGCGCCGGCGGCGCTGGTGGCGCAGTTGCGCAGCTATGCCGAGCAGCATGATGGCGCCAAGGAACCGCTGCCGGCCGCTGCCGAGCAATGGCTGCAAGACACCTGGAAAGTGCAGGCGGGCGGCCGCGTGGCCGAATGGGCCGTCGATGAAATTTACCTGGCCATGCCGCGCGCCGGGGGCGACGCCTGGGTGCGCATCGAACTCGAAGGCGGCGCTGCCGAATACGAAAAAACCGATCGCGGCTGGATCTCGTGGCTGAACGATGTCCACAAGGGCCGCAACACGGGCGCGGCCTGGAACTGGTTTATCGACATTTTTGCCGTGATGTGCCTGGTGTTCTGCATCACCGGTTTTCTGATTTTGAAGTTCCACGCGGCCAACCGGCCGTTCACCTGGCCGATGGTGGGCCTCGGTGTGTTGATTCCGATAGTAATTGCACTGCTGTTCATCCATTAATCTTCTTAACCAGGACTTCCATGAAATTACGTTATTCCATCGCCCTGAGTCTGCCGCTGGCCAGCGCTTCGGCCATGGGCGCCGATCTGGCCCTGAAAATCGACGTGCCGCAACTTAACGTCGCCGAGTATCACCGTCCTTACATCGCTGCCTGGCTGGAAAACGCCGACCAGAAAGTGGTGACCAACCTGGCCGTGCTGTACGACACGGGCAAGAAGGACAACGCCGGTACCAAGTGGCTCAAGGACATGCGCCAGTGGTGGCGCAAGACCGGGCGCGACGTTGCCATGCCGCTGGACGGCGTCAGCGGCGCCACCAAGGCGCCGGGTGAAATTTCGTTGACGTTCCCTGCCGCCAAGGCTGCGCTGGACAAGCTGCCGGCCGGCCAGTACACGCTGTTCGTGGAAGCGGCGCGCGAAGCCGGTGGCCGCGAAGTGGTCAAGGTGCCGCTGCAATGGCCGCCAAAGTCGGCGCAAAAGGCCACTGGCCAGGGCAAGGAAGAACTGGGCGCGGTCGTGGTCCAACTGAAACCATAAGCAGAAAGCTGACATGACCAATTTCAAGAAATCCCTGATTGCCCTGGCCCTGGCCGGTGCTGCCTTCAGCGCCCATGCTCACAAGCCGTGGCTGCTGCCTACGTCCACCATCGTGGAAAGCCGCGACAACTGGGTCACCATCGACGCCGCCGTCTCCGAAGGCCTGTTCGATGTCGACCACGTGCCGCTCAAGCTCGACGGCATTACCATCACCGGCCCGGACGGCGCCAAGGTGGAGATGCAAAACGTTGCCAACGGCAAGCTGCGCAACAGCTTCGACCTGAAGCTGCCGAAACCGGGCACGTACAAGATTGAACTGGTGACGAAGAACGTGTTCGCCAGCTACAAGGACAAGGCCGGTGAAACCAAGCGCTTCCGTGGCACCGAGGAAACCTTTGCCAAGGACGTGCCGGCCGACGCTGCCGACCTGAAGGTATCGCGCACCCAGAGCCGTCTCGAAACTTTCGTCACCACCGGCGACCCGGACATGGCGGTGTTCAAGCCGACCGGCGTGGGCCTGGAACTGGTGCCGGTGACGCACCCGAACGACTTGCGCGCCGGCGAAAAAGCCACCTGGCGCTTCCTGCTCGACGGCAAGCCGGCCGCCAACCAGGCCTTGAGCCTGATCCCGGGCGGCGTGCGCTATCGCGGCACGCTGGGCGAGATCCGCAAGACCACCGATGCCAAGGGCGAACTGACGTTTGAACTGCCGGCCGCCGGCATGTACATGGTCAGCAGCAGCTGGCCAGCCGCCGCGCCGCAAAAGCCGGGCCAGCCGCCGCAGATGCCGGAACGTCGCGCCAGCTACGCCGCCACCATCGAAATCCTGCCGGAATAAGGTCGATGCGCCGGGTACTGCTGCCGCACCATATCGCCGCCGACCCGGCGCCTGCCGGTGCCGTGCTGCGCGATGTCGCGGGGCGCAGCATGGGCACGACCTGGTCGGTGCGGCTGGCTGCCGCACCGGCCACCGATACGGCGCATCTGCAACAGGGGCTGCAACAGCAGCTCGACGCCGTGGTGGCTGAAATGAGCCATTGGGAAAATGATTCCGATCTCGGCCGGTTCAACCGTGCTGCGGCCGGCAGCTGGCATACCCTGCCGCCGGCGTTTTTCGACGTGCTGTCGTTTGCGCTGGACGTGGCGCGCGCCAGCGGCGGCGCCTGCGATCCGTGCGCCGGCACGCTGGTCAACCTGTGGGGCTTCGGTCCCCACGGCCGGTTCGACCAACCCGATTTTACTGCCCCATCCAACGCTGCAGTGGCCGCCGCGCGCGCCCGGCTGGCAGCTGCCCGCCCGCAACTGGTGCTGGAACCGGCGCCCGCGCGCCGTGCCTGGCAGCCGGGCGGCATTCAGCTCGATCTGTCGGCCGTGGCCAAGGGCTACGGCGTCGACCGCCTGGCGTATTACCTGAAAAGCCAGGGCTTCCGCCACTTCGTGGTGGAAGTGGGCGGCGAATTGCGCGGCGCCGGCGTCAAGCCCGATGGCCAGCCGTGGTGGGTGGCGCTGGAACACATCGAAGAGGGCGGCCTCGACGAACTGGTGCTGGCGCTGCATGGCCTGGCCGTGGCCACATCCGGCGACTACCGCCGCTACTTCGAGCGCGATGGCCGGCGCTACGCGCACACCATCGATCCGCGCAGCGGCATGCCGATTGCCAACGACCTGGCATCGGTCACCGTGGTGCACGCGCAGTGCATGGCGGCCGACGCCTGGTCCACGGCGCTCACCGTGCTGGGTCCGCAGGACGGGCTGGCGCTGGCCGAACGCCAGGGCCTGGCCGCGCGGTTCGTTGCGCGCCATACGGGCGCCAACGGTGCCGTCACCTACACCGAAACCATGAGTACCCATTTACGCAGCATGCTGGACGAATGATCTGGACCAACGACCCCCAACGATTGATGCTGGTGGCCGCGCTGGCCGCCAGCTATGGCCTGGTATGCCTGATGCCTTACCTGCGCCAGCGCCGCACGCGCCTGGCCGCGGCCCGCGCCAGGGCCGAAGCTGCTGAGAATCCCGGCTGGATTGTCGCCTACGCCAGCCAGACCGGCAACGCCGAGCAACTGGCCGATCAAACCGTGGCAACGTTGCGGCTGGCCGGCATCCCGGCGCAGCTGAGCGAATTGTCGGACCTGCGCGCGGCCGACCTGCAGCGCGCCGAGCGCGTGCTGTTTTTGGTCAGCACCTATGGCGAGGGCGACGCGCCGGACGGCGCGGCCGCGTTTGCCGGGCGCCTGATGACCACCGGATTACCGCTGGCGCAATTGCACTACGCGGTGCTGGCGCTGGGTGACAGCGCCTATCAGCAATTTTGCGGCTTCGGCCGCGCGCTTGACGCCTGGTTGCAGGCGCAAGGCGCGCACAGCCTGTTTCCGCGCATCGAGGTGGACCGCAGTGCCGATGCCGCCATCGACGCGTGGCGCCAGCAGCTGAGCCACCTGGCGGGCACCAGCGATGCGCCGGACTGGCGCGCGCCCGCGTACCAGTCGTGGCGGCTGGCGCAGCGCGTGCTGCTCAACCCGGGCAGCGCGGGCGCCCCGGTTTACCACCTGGAACTGACGCCGCCGGCAGCGTTGCCGGACTGGCAGTCGGGCGACCTGGTGCAGGTTGCGGCGCCGGCCGCGCCGGATCAGCCGCGCGAGTACTCGATCGCTTCGATCCCCGCCGACGGCGCGGTGCACCTGCTGGTGCGCTTGCACCGCCACGACGACGGCAGCCATGGTGTGGCGTCGGGCTGGCTGACGCAGCAGGCGCAAGTGGGCGACAGCGTGGCCCTGCGCCTGCGCCCGCACCGCCGCTTCCGGCTGGAAGACAATGCCGAACGCCACCTGATTTTGATCGGCAATGGCAGCGGCATCGCCGGCTTGCGCGGCCACCTGAAAACCCGTGCCCAGACCGGGCGCTACCGTAACTGGCTGCTGTTCGGCGAACGCAACGCCGCGCATGACACCCATTACGGCGACGAGCTGCGGCTGTGGCAAACGCGTGGCGTACTCGACAAGCTTGACCTGGTGTTTTCGCGCGACCAGCCCGAGCGCCGCTATGTCCAGCACCGGCTGGCCGAACAGGCCGACAAGGTGCGGTCCTGGGTGGCAGCCGGCGCCGCCATCTACGTGTGCGGCAGCCTGGACGGCATGGCGGGCGGCGTCGACCAAGTGCTGGAGCAGGTGCTGGGGCGCGAACAACTGGACATGCTGATCAGCGCGCGGCGCTATCAGCGCGACGTTTATTGACCTTGGCGCGAATTGATTGTGGTAAGTACGCCACAGTCACCCTCAGTTTTAGCGATTTTGGCGGTATAAAATTCAATTCGTCGTTCCAGATATTAAACAATCTCTGGTTGTAAGAACTTTCTTTTGTTTTGTGGTGTATTTAACTATAGTTCTGCAACACTATGTTACGTGCACGTTACATAATCCCTGCCTGCCGGGCCAGGGGTGCTTTTCTGCATTCCTTGCTCAGGTAATTAAAACCATATAGCAGGGAGTAATGAATGAATTTACAAGAGAAAGCCGGCGTGCAATCCGTGCGTCTGGCACTCGCAGTCCTGGCCGGGACCACCATGTTCGCAGGCCAGGCATCCGCGCAAGAGCAGGCCATTCAAAAAGTGGAAATCACCGGCTCGGCGATTAAACGTATCAACGTCGAAGGCGCACTGCCGGTCCAGCGCCTGACCTCCGAACAAATCGCAAAAACCGGCGCTACCTCGGTAGCCGAACTGGTGCAGGCGCTGCCGTCGATGCAAGGCTTCACCATTGCCGCGACCGCCGCCGGTTCGAATTCCGGCGGCCGCGTGTCGGCCTCGATCCACGGTATCGGCGAGGAATACACGCTGGTGCTGCTGAACGGCCGTCGCATCGCCCCGCAAGGCTCGGGCTCCGCGATCAACCTGAACGCCATTCCGATGAGCGCGGTTGAGCGGGTGGAAATCCTGACCGACGGCGCCTCGGCCCTGTACGGTTCCGACGCCATCGCCGGCGTCATCAACTTCATCCTGAAGAAAAACCTGCAAGGCGGCACCATTGAAGGTAACTGGAGCCAGCCACGCCAAAGCCGTGCTGGCCAGAATACCTTTGCCGCCGCCACCTACGGCTTCGGCGACCTCGACGAAAACCGCTACAACGTGATGCTGTCGGTTCGCCACGACGAGCAGGGCGGCCTGAAAGCGACCGACCGCGACTTCGCGCGCAGCTCCTTTGTGCCGTTCACCTGGAATGGTCAGCGCTATGTGCACGACCGTTCGAGCACCTCGTCGGCGCCAGGCAACGTTGCGGTGCGATACACCGAGAACGGCGCCAACAAAACCCTGGGCTTCAATCCCTACCTGCTCCAGAATGGCAACTGCGGCCCGCTGAACCAGCCATCGTATAACAACACGGCCACCGTGACGAACTGTGGTTTCGACTCCGGCGCAACGGTTGAAATCGTCCCGCAAAGCAAGCGTGACAGCTTCTTCGGTAAAGCCACCTTCCGCGCGACCGACAGCATCGAAGTGTTTGCCGAAGCGGCTTACTCGCGCCTGGACCTGACCGCCAGCATCGCGCCGAACACGGCGTCGATCGCCGTTGCCAAGGGCTCGCAGCTGTACAACAACTACGTACGGCCGTACCTGAGCACTGCCCAGGATGCGAACTTCAGCAGCGCCTCCGTCAGCTATCGTACCTTCGACTGGGGCACCCGCGACAGCAACACCATCACGGAATCGAAAAACTTCGTCATCGGTGCGGAAGGCGATATCGGCGCCTGGAGCTTTGGCACGGGCCTGACCTGGTCGCAAAACGCGATCGAGGAAAGCTATGAAAACGGGTATGTACAGAATGCCGCGTTCCGCAGCATGCTGGCCAACAACCAGTTCAACCCCTTCCTGCCAGCCGGCGCGCAGTCGGCCGCAACCAATGCGCTGATCGCCAACTCGGCCTTCCATGGCACCATCCGCGATGCGTCGACCACGCTGAAAGGTATCGATGCACGGGCTTCGCGCGAAGTGTTCAAGCTGCCAGCCGGCGCCGTGAACGTTGCGCTGGGCGGCGATTACCGCAACTACAGCTACCAGCAAACCCCGCACGCGACCGACGCCGACATCTATGGCTTCAGCACCCCGGCGAAGTACGACATGGAGCGTAACAACTACGGTGCGTTCTTCGAGCTGGCTGCACCGATCGTCAAGACTGTCGAAGTGACCGCAGCTGGCCGTTACGACACCATCGAAGCGGTGCGGGACCATCTGAACAACCGTGACGTCGGGCACAAGGAATCGGCCAGCACCTACAAGGTGTCGGCACGCTGGCAGCCCAGCCAGTCGTTCCTGATGCGCGCGTCGTATGGCACCGGTTTCAAGGCGCCATCGATGCTCGATATCGCGCAACCTCTGGTACCGAACGGCTACACTTCCCGTTCGTGGGCTTGCCCTGCAGCGCTGGCAGCTGAAAACAGTGCTTACTGCCGCACTGGCACCACCCAGTACCATCAGGTGGCCGTGGGCAATGAAGCGCTGAAGCCTGAGAAGTCGAAGCAATACACGATCGGCTTCCGCTACGAGCCTACCGCAACGTTCTCGGTACAGGCCGACCTGTGGGATGTGAGAATTCGCGATGCAGTGAAAACCGTGTCCGAAACGCTGATGTTCGGCGATGCCGTTACCTACCGTAACCTGTTCACCACGTTCCGCGATACCGGCGACGGCAATCTGTACTGGGCGCGTAAAAACCAGCCGATCAACGTCGGCCAGATGCACAACCGTGGTATCGACTGGGAAACCACCTACCGTCACCGCCTGGGCTTTGGCAACCTGACCAGCACGCTGAACGGCACTTACCTGTTGAAGGCCGACCACACCCTGGCTGGCACCGACAATGTATGGCTCAGCAACCTGAACTTCTTCGGCACCAACGACGACGTGTCGTTCCGCCACGTGGTTCGCTGGTCCACCACGCTGGACACCGGTGCGTTCTCGAACTCGCTGATCGCCAACTACCGTAATGGTTACACCGATGCGTCGGCCACGTCGTACAACCTCGACAAGGGCGTCAACGAAACCTTCCGTATCGAAGTACCGTCGCACCTGACCTTCGACTGGCAAGGCAAGTGGGCTGTCACCAAGGCGATCAACCTGCGCGCTGGCGTGAAGAACCTGGCGGACCGCAACCCGCCGCTGTCGCTGCGCGCGTCGTCGGGCCACCAGGTCGGCTTCGACCCGCGTTATGCAGATCCGATGGGCCGTACCTTCTACCTGACCGGCAACTACAGCTTCTAAGCTGACTTTGCAGGTACAAAAAAACCCCGCCGGCGCCAGCCTGCGGGGTTTTTTTCTGATTGGGGCAGGGGATCAGTCGGCGCCGGCCTGCTCCAGGCCGCGCGCCAGGCTGGAAATGCTGGGGTTGTCAATGAACACGCAGCGCTTGCCGTTGCGCTTGCAGTAGTCCTTGACGCGCCAGTACGCGCTGTGGCTGATGCAACCGGTCTGGCAAATCACCAGGTCGGCCGCGGCCAGGCTGGCGTCGAGACGGTTGGCGTTGTCTTCCAGGCCGCCGTCATGGTGCGAGAACTGCGCCCCTTCGCGCTCGATCAGTTCGCGGTACGTGGCGACGTTGCCGCTGCGCCCGCCCACGCACAGCACGGCGCGCTCGCTCAGGCGCAGCGGCATCTTCATGACGTGCTCGACCACTTGCCGGGTTTCTTCGTGGATCGGCAGCGGTGCCGGTGCTTCGGCGGCACGCACCAGTTCCAGTTTCAGGTCGGCGATTTGCTGGCGCATTGCCCGTTCCCGTTCGTCCATCTGCAGCAGGCGCTCGGACAGTTTGGCGCGCGTTTCCAGGCCGGGGATCGACTCGCGCAATTGTTCCAGTTCTGTACGCAGCGAATCGACCAGGCTGTCCTTGCCGACTATTTGCGCGCGCAGTTGCATCAGCTGGGCTGTATGCTTTTCGGTATCGGCACTTTTTTCTGCCAGCAGGACGGCGGCCCGCTGCTGCGACTTGGCCAGCTCTTGCGTGAGGCGGGTGTTTTCCAGCAGCGTGGCGTTGAATTTGGTGATGTCGGCGCGCACGCAGGCGCCGGCCTGGTGCTGCACCATGTGCAGGTCGCGGCACATTTGTTCTTCCACTTCGGGACTGCAGCGCGGATGGGTGAGGCCGGCCCAGAACGCGCCGGCCACGTCGCCGGCGGCAACTGCCGCGCGCCACAGTGCGGCCACCTGTCCGGTGGTCTTGGCGGCGCGGAAACGCAGCAGGACCGGGGCGTAGCGGCGTTCGAGTTCCTTTTGCAGCGCCTCGGACAGGCGGTTGCGGGTGGCGCACTCGGTAACGGCGCCCACGTGGACCTCGTAGTCGTCGGCCAGCACCTTGCCGTTGGTGACCTTGTCAACCAGCTTGCGCAGCACGCCAAGCGGGAAGCCTACGCCCACCAGCGGGCAGTGGCAGGCATGGCCCAGTTCCCACAGGCGCCGCCGGCGCGACGTGTTCGCTTCGGCGTTGGCGCTGGCGACAGTGTGGATCAACGGCTTGACGGGCCGCAGCACCTGTTGCGCTTGCTGTTGTACCGGTTCGGCTTGCGGACCAGGCTTGCTGGAAAACGGTACGCTGGTGGGCATGGTGGAAGGCAAGCCGCCCACTTGCGGCATGGCGGCGGCGATGATTGCCGCCAGTGGATCGTGTTTTTCGCACATGGTTAAGCGCTCCGCGTCAGGCCGTGGCATGCGTGCTGCGGGCACGTGCCATGATGCGGCTGAGGAAATTGGTTTTTTCCTGCTCTTGCAGGTTGCGTTCGACCACCGCCGCCCACTGCTCGTGCAGCTGCTGGCACGTGGCAGACAGGACCGGCGCCAGGTCTGGCAGGCTGGCCAGCGCTTTCAGGTGGCGTTCGATCACCGAGGCCAGCTTCACGCAACCGCCCGCATGGTCGTTGCCGGCCGTGTAGTGCGACATCAGGTGCAGCACCGCCGAGAGCATCAGCTCCGGATGGTGGCCGCCTTGCGATGGCGCGAGGAAAATCGGATTGCTACGGTCTAGGTCTATGGCCATCAAACGCTCCTGGGTCGAGAAAGAGAGTTCAGCTGGCTGAGGTCTGGCTGGCAAACTCAAAGGGGAGAGTGGACGCGCACGGCGGCGCGCGTCCGTTTCACGCACAGTAAAAAGTTAAGCGGTGAGAATGAGCTTGTTGAGCTGGGTGACGCGCAGACGATACACACGGCCCGCATGTTCGATTTCGAGCTCGCGGCCACCGTCCATCAGGCCGGCGCTGCTGATGCGCTTGATCGGAGACACGGCCGAGACGACCGCTGGGGTTGGACGGACGTTGATTACGGGTTGGGTCATGGGCAGGGCGGTAGGCATCGTCATTTCTCCTTTAAATAAGAATGATTCGTATTTGCATTCATTATTGTAGAAGGCGGGACGGAATGCAAGCGCTATTTGGGTGCAAACCCATCTAAATGATAAAAAAAGAAAGATGACTCATAAAAAAAGCCCGGCGCGAAGGCCGGGCGGAAGGCTGGGTTAGAGCTCGGTACAAACTACATGTGGCTACAGGGTGGCCAGCAACTGTGCCGGGGTGGCCGCTTCATTCTTGCTTTTGGCGGCGGCCAATTGCTTGGCGCGGGTGCGCGAAGGCGGCAGGCGGCGCAGGGTTTTCAGCGCTTCGGCATCCTTGATGCCGATGGTGCGCTGGTCCACGCTGATCAGGCCGATTTCGTTGAACGCCGACAGGGTGCGGCTCACGGTTTCCAGCGTCAGGCCGAGGTAGCTGCCGATTTCGTGGCGCGTCATGCGCAGGTTGAACAGTTTGGCCGAATAGCCCATGTGGGCGAAGCGGTCGGCCAGCGTGACCAGGAAACGGGCCACCCGCGCCTCGGCCGACAGGGCGCCGAGCATGCCGATCATGGCTTGCTCGCGCACCAGCTCGCGGCTCATGACGCCGTACATCATGTTTTCCAGTTCCAGGTGGACGCGGCCGAGCGCGGTGAGTTTTTTGAACGGCAGCAAAATCAGGTCGCAATCGGACAGCGCCACCGCTTCGGACGAATAGTGCCGGGTATGGATGCCGTCGACGCCCAGCATGTCGCCCTTCATCGGGAAGCTCAGCACCTGCTCGTTGCCGAATTCATCGATCAGCACGGTTTTCAGGAAGCCGGAGTTGACGATATACAAGGTGTCGAACGGCTGGCCGATGGTATGGATGCGCTGCCCGGTCTTGAACTGCACGTGCTGGAACAGCAGCTCCTCGGTGGTGACCGACACCGCCGACGGAATATGCAGCAAGTCGCACACTTCCTTGAGATTGGACCAGAGGCGCCCCTGACGCTGGCGGCCGGCTTCCATCGACGACGATTGCAGGGTCGTCGTGACCGGGCGAATTTCAGACGCTTGCGTAGACAACATGGTGAGCTCCTGTGTGCACGTGATGCGGATCGAAAGACAGTAGAAGGAAGTGCCGCAAGTTGTACTTGTTGTGCGGCATCGCACGGCGTGTCTTGTAGCCGTGCAGCATGTATCGGTGGTTTCAGTATGCCAACAGGGGCGGGGGCTGGATATCAGCAATGGCTGAATATGCACGTAGGAGCGTGCGCAGCTTTGTAGGACAAGTCCTACTTACAGGAGGGAGTTCAGGTTTTAAATGGTGACAGCAGGCGATGCGCCACGGCATATTGAACCATCTCGGAGAGGGAGTTCATGCCCATTTTTTGCATGATGCGGGTTTTATGGGTGCTCACGGTTTTGACGCTCAGGTGCAGGCCATTGGCGATTTCCGTAATCGATTTGCCAGCCACCAGCAGCGAAAACACTTCGAACTCGCGGTCGGACAGCTGTTTGTGCAACAGGCTTTCGTTGGGCATCATGATGTTGAGCGCCAGCTGTTCGGCCACCTCGGTGCTGATGTACGGGCGGCCCGACGCCACCTTGCGGATCGCGCCCACCAGCTGGGTGCCGGCGCTCTCCTTGGTCAGGTAGCCCTGGGCGCCGGCGCGGATGGCCCGCACCGCGTACTGCTCCTCCTCGTGCATGGTGAGGATCAGGATGGCCAGCTTGGGCGCTTCCGCCTTGATCTGGCGGATCAGGTCGACACCGCTGCGGCCCGGCATTGACAGGTCGAGCAACAGCAGGTCGAAGCCTCCCTGGCGCACGTGGCCCAGCACCTCGAAGCCGTCGACGGCTTCGCCCACGATGTCGATGTCGGGCGCGCCGTCGAGGATGCGCTTGAGTCCTTCGCGCATGATCGTGTGGTCGTCGGCAATAACTATTCGTATCATACGTGGGCGGCGTAGGGGTGATTGAAAGTAAATACTGTTGCGTTTGAAATAAGCTTGTAATGCTACTATAAAAAGTAAGTCGTGGTTTAGTTTTTAGCGGCTGGCTCCGCAATCAGCCGATGGACCAGCACCGGAATGCGGGATTGCGACAACACCTTGTTGGTTACACTGCCGAGCAGCAGCTGGCCCCAGCCACTGCGGCCGTGCGAACCCATGAAGATCAGGTCGCAACCGTGTTTGACGCCGACGGCAACGATTTCGGTGGCGGCGCTTTCGGCAAATGTGGTCAGGGCGGTGCAGGTGATGTTGCGCCGCGCACACGCGTCGACCACGTCTTGCGTATGTTCCCGTCCGGCGCGCTGCATGGCGCTGCGGTACTCGTCCTCGCTGGGATAGCTTGGCGGAATGATTTCAACGTAGATCGGGTATTGGTAGGCCGGTGCAACGAACAGCACCAGCACTTCGGCGCCCAGTTGTTCGGCAAAGGTAACACCGGCGCAGGCAGTTTTACTGGAAACCGACGAGCCGTCGGTGGTGATCAAGATTTTGCGGTACATGGCAAGCTCCCGGGTGGTGCGGCATGAGTTTTATTGTAGACGCGATTTACATTATTGCTAGTATGGAAAGAGTTGATGATTCTCAAACAAAACCGCTTTGCAGGGTGCGGTGCTGTTGGGATTCAGTGATTTTTTTGCACAGAAGCATCACTTTTGTGTCGCAACCTGTGCGTTGGCCTTCTAACCGATGATAGTATCTCCAAATACAACGGAATGTACGCGCTGGCGCGGAATCGACCGCTGGCGGGTTTGGCACAACGGGTGCGGCCCTGCTACACTCGCGTTAGTGTTTTATTGCCGTGCGTCATCACCGTGGGGCAGCAATTTTACAAATTATGGAGAAGCAGGGATTATGACCAACGCCGCTGACGATTTCGACGCCTTATTTGAAGAAGTGTCCGCGCAGAGCAAGAAGGCAGCGCCTGCTCCTGCTCCAGCTCCGGCCCCCGCCGCCGAGGACGACCTGGAAAGCCTGTTCGACCAAGTGGCGTCTGGCAACGTTCCCGTGCCTGCGCCCGCGCCGGCACCTGTCGCTGCCGCTGCTGCGCCAGCCGCACCGGCCGCCGACGGCGCCGAGGACGACGGCACTGACAAACCGATGTTCGAGCGCCTGGGCGGCATTGTCCGCCTGTTGCACGACTCGCTGCGCGAACTGGGCTACGACAAGGCGCTGACCGAAGCGTCGTCGCAAATCAACGATGCCCAGGACCGCCTGGAATACGTGGCCACGCTCACCGAGCAGGCGGCCAACAAGGTGCTCAACACGCTTGACGAAGCCATGCCCGAGCAGGACACCCTGTCCAAGCAATCGAAAGACATGGAAACGCGCTGGGCCGACCTGTTCGCAGGCAAGCTGAGCCTGGACCAGTTCAAGCAACTGGCCGGCGATTCGCAAGCGTTTGCTGCCGCCGTGTCGGCCGCGACCGAAACCGAAAAAGCCCGCCTGCTTGAAATCATGATGGCCCAGGACTTCCAGGACATCACCGGCCAGCTGATCAAGAAAGTGGTCATCATCACCAAGACCGTCGAAGCGGAACTGGCGCAGCTGTTGCGCGACAACGCGCCGCCTGACGTGCGCGAGAAAATCGCCCAAAAAGAAGTGGTGCTGATGTCCGGTCCGTCCACGCCTACCGTGGCGCTGACCCAGGACAGCGTTGACGATCTGCTTGCCGATCTGGGGTTCTAATGGACGATATGCTCAAGGATTTCGTCGTCGAGGCGATGGATCTTGCGGTCAACGTGGAAGAGCACCTGCTGGCGCTCGAACGCGATCCTGACAACAAGGAAACCCTCAACGCGGTGTTCCGTTCCTTCCATACCATCAAGGGCGGCGCCGGTTTCATGGGCCTGCCGGCGATGGTGACGGCTTGCCACCTGACCGAAAACCTGTTCGATGCGCTGCGCACCGGCGCCGCGCCGGTCACGCCGCTGGCCATCGAAGCGGCGCTGCAAGCGTCGGGCTTTGTGGCCGACCAGCTGGCCGAACTGAACAACGGCGCCGAACCGGGCAGCCTGCCGGCGCTGCCGCAGGACCTGGAAAGTTTGCTCAACGACGCCATTGCCGGCAAGGCCGACAGTACGCCAACCGCTGCCGCACCGGCGCCGGTTGCTGCCCCTGCGCCAGCCCCGGTGGCCGTCGCGGTCGCCGCTGCGCCCGTGGCTGCCGTCGCGATCACCTCGCCGGACGGCCTGGACTGGGAAGGCATGTACCAGGCCGTGATGCCGGCCGGTAGTTATACCCGTCCCGCCATCGCGGCAGTGCCCGCAGCGGCGCCGGTCGCTGCCGCGCCTGCCGCTGTGGCAACCTCGGCGGACGCCCCGGCGCCGGCTGCAGCCGCCCCTGTCGCGGTGGCCGCACGCCGCGAAGCTCCGGAGAAACGCGACGAGCGTCCGCAGAGCGCCCCGGCCAAAGAAGAGTCGATTCGCATCGATGCTGTTAAACTGGATGCCTTGCTCGAAGTGGCGGGCGAATCGGTGCAGGCCGCCAACCAGGCTGCCGTGCTGCTGGAACGCCTGATGCAGTTCAAATTCGAGGGCCAGGCACAAACCCTGATGGCCACGCTGGCTGAAACGCTGGAGCGGGCGTCGCGCTACTCGACCGAGTTGCAGCGCGCCACGCTGGCCACCCGCATGCAGCCGGTGGGGCGCCTGTTCCAGAAGTTCCCGCGTCTGGTGCGCGAGCTGGCCAAGGATTTGGGCAAGGAAGTGGAACTGACCATCGAAGGCGCGGAGACCGAAGTGGACCGCGTGGTCGTGGACAGCCTGTATGATCCGCTGGTGCACATGCTGCGCAATTCGCTCGACCATGGCGTGGAGTCGCCGGCCGACCGCCTGGCTGCCGGCAAACCGGCGAAGTCGTATATTTCGCTCAAAGCGTGGCAGGAAGCCAACAGCGTGATGATCGTGCTGCAGGACGACGGCAAGGGCATGGACCCGGTGATGTTGCGCAACAAGGCAACCCAGAAAGGCCTGATCAGCGAATCGGCCAATCTCACCACCGAGGAATGCTACCAGCTGGTGTTCCTGCCGGGCTTCTCGACCAAGGAAGTGGCGTCGAGCGTGTCGGGCCGTGGCGTGGGCATGGACGTGGTGAAAACCGCAGTGGAAAAAAACCGTGGCGCGATCAACATCGAGTCGGGCCTGGGCAAGGGCACCAAGTTCTCGATCCGCCTGCCGATCGAGCTGTCGATCGTGCCGACCATGCTGGTGTCCACCTCGGGTGCGGCGCTGGCATTGCCGATGGCCGTGGTCCAGCGCGTAGTGGAATTGCCGGAAGTGTTCATGGAAGTGGGCGGCGCCCCGGTCCTGAAAGACCAGGGCCGTCCGCTGCCGGTGCGCTCGCTGGCCGACTCGCTGGGCTATGAAAGCTGCCGCGAGAAGGTCGGTATTGTTGTCGCTGCACCACAGCCATACATCCTGGCCGTGGAAGCGGTCGACGGCACTGCCGACCTCGTTATTAAACCGATGACCGCGATTACCGTCGAGGGCATTACCGGTACCGCGCGTTCCGCCGAAGGCGAACTGGTACTGGTAGTGGGCCTATCGTTCCTAATGGATGGTTGTCGCAGCAGTGTACGCATGGCGGCTTGAGTCGGTAGACCAAGCCAGCAACACCAAAAGCCTGCGTCCACGCAGGCTTTTTTTTTACAGAATTTTTTCAGGAGTCACAGGCAGTGCAGGGAAACGCGGAACCGCGCGGGCTCACGAGGCCAGCCTCCGGCGGCTGCTTTCACTTTGCACACTATGGCATAATCAAACAGCATCACTCACACAGGCTGTAGCAGCACACATCATGATGAAGACGCTTTACGACAAACTCTGGGACTCGCACGTGGTCAAGGCCGAGGAAGACGGCACCACGATCCTCTACATCGACCGCCACCTGGTGCACGAAGTGACTAGCCCGCAAGCCTTCGATGGCCTGCGCGAAGCCGGCCGGGCGCCGTGGCGCGTCTCGGCCAACCTGGCCGTGGCCGATCACAACGTGCCCACCACTGCCCGCGTGGATGGCATTGCCGACCCGGTTTCACGGCTGCAGGTGGAAACGCTGGACAAGAACGCCAAGGCCTACGGCCTCACGTACTTCAACATGAACGACAAGCGCCAGGGCATCGTCCACGTGATCGGACCGGAGCAGGGCGCCACCCTGCCGGGCATGACGGTCGTCTGCGGCGACTCGCACACGTCCACCCACGGCGCGTTCGGCGCACTGGCGCACGGCATCGGCACGTCGGAAGTGGAACACGTGCTGGCCACGCAAACGCTGCTGCAAAAGAAATCGAAAGCCATGCTGGTGCAGGTGGACGGCGCGCTGCCGGCCGGCGTTACCGCCAAGGACATCGTGCTGGCCATCATCGGCAAGATCGGCACGGCCGGCGGCACCGGCTACTGTATCGAGTTCGGCGGCTCCACCATCCGTTCGCTGTCGATGGAAGGGCGCATGACGGTCTGTAACATGGCGATCGAGGCGGGCGCGCGCGCCGGCATCATCGGCGTGGACGACACCACCATCGATTACGTCAAGGGCCGTCCCTTCTCGCCCGCCGGTCCGCACTGGGATCTGGCCGTGGCCTACTGGCGCACCCTGCATTCCGACCCGGGCGCCAGGTTCGACCTGGTGGTCACGTTGGACGCCGCGCAGATCAAGCCGCAGGTCACCTGGGGCACATCGCCCGAGATGGTGATTGCGATCGACGGCCGGGTGCCCGATCCCGACCAGGAAAAAGACAGCGTCAAGCGCGACGCCATGGAAAAAGCGCTGGTGTACATGAACCTCGAGCCCAACACGGCGATCGAGGATATCCGCATCGATAAAGTGTTTATCGGCTCGTGCACCAACTCGCGCATCGAAGACTTGCGCGCCGCCGCTGCCGTGGTGCGCGGCAAGCAGCGCGCATCCAACGTCAAGCTGGCGATGGTGGTGCCGGGTTCGGGCCTGGTGAAGGAGCAAGCCGAGCGCGAAGGCCTGGACCGCATCTTCAAGGATGCCGGTTTCGAATGGCGCGAACCGGGCTGCTCGATGTGCCTGGCAATGAACGCCGACCGCCTGGAACCGGGCGAACGCTGCGCTTCCACCTCGAACCGCAATTTCGAAGGCCGCCAGGGCCAGGGTGGCCGCACCCACCTGGTGTCGCCGGCCATGGCGGCAGCGGCGGGCATTGCCGGCCACTTTGTCGACGTGCGCGGCCTGCGCTGAATAACCGGAGTCCAGCATGAAAAAACTATTCGCACTGTCCGCCATTGCCATGGCCCTGGTCCTGACCGGTTGCAATACCGTCAATGGCTTCGGCAAGGACGTCAAAAAAGTCGGCGAGTCGCTCGAAGGCGCTTCGACCAAAAAATAAGTCGCAACTTACCGAACAAGATCATGGAAAAATTTACCATTTATGAGGGCCTGGTCGCGCCGCTGGACCGCGCCAACGTCGATACCGACGCCATCATTCCCAAGCAGTTCTTGAAATCGATCCACCGCACCGGCTTCGGCCCCAACCTGTTCGACGAATGGCGTTACCTCGACCATGGCGAGCCGGGCATGGACAACAGCAACCGTCCGCTCAATCCCGACTTCGTGCTGAACGAAGCACGCTATCAGGGCGCGTCGATTTTGCTGACCCGTAAAAACTTCGGCTGCGGCTCGTCGCGCGAACACGCGCCGTGGGCGCTGGACCAGTACGGCTTCCGCGCCATCATTGCATCGTCGTTTGCCGACATTTTCTTCAACAACTGCTACAAGAGCGGCTTGTTGCCCATCGTGTTACCCGAAGCGCAGATCGATCATCTGTTCAATGAAGTCAAGGCCTTCCCCGGTTACCGCCTGGTGGTCGACCTTGAACAACAACGCATTTCCACCAGCAACGGCAGCGTCTCCTATCCCTTCGAGATCGACGCCTTCCGCAAGTACTGCCTGATGAACGGGCTCGACGATATCGGCCTGACCCTGCGTCACGCCGACGTTATCCGCG
>Ga0308164_10000536_pt1 | contig 61501 bp, 55 predicted proteins | sample PhyTR2_FD_201031 | JGI IMG/M metagenome (GOLD analysis project Ga0308164, IMG submission 201031) | Phyllosphere microbial communities from UC Gill Tract Community Farm, Albany, California, United States - DLSLT.R2 | ecosystem: Host-associated > Plants > Phyllosphere > Unclassified | place: USA... | reverse complement strand
CTGAAGGTTTCGGAAGTAGTGATGGAAAACGAACTTGCCTGGCGCACAGAGGAAGAAACCAAAGCCGGTATAATGCAACACTTTCAGGTAATGAAAGAATGTACATTCCGCGGTTGCCATACCGGGGGTTATTTACCTGGAGGGTTAAATGTAGGCAGAAGGGCTTCGGCGCTAAATAAAAAATTAATTGGCAGCAGGCCCTATACTGATTATGAAAGCTGGATAGCGGCCATAAGAGAAGGTGGTAACAGCTTTAATTATACGCTGGACTGGGTCAGCTGTTTTGCCTTATCCGTGAATGAAGAGAACGCTTCTTTTGGACGTGTGGTTACGGCCCCGACCAATGGTGCAGCTGGCGTAATCCCTGCAGTTCTGCAATATTATATAGCCTTTTGTGACGGATTCTCTGAAGAACGGATCATACAGTTTATTGCCTGTGCTTCGGAAATTGGCAGTATATTTAAGAAAGGGGCAACCATCTCTGCAGCTATGGGCGGCTGTCAGGCTGAAATAGGTGTTTCTTCAGCAATGGCGGCAGCTGCATTAACCGAATGTCTGGGCGGTTCACAGCGGCAGGTAATGATGGCAGCAGAAATTGCAATGGAGCATCACCTGGGGCTAACCTGCGATCCGATCGGCGGACTGGTACAGATACCATGTATTGAAAGGAATACCATGGGCGCTATCAAAGCCATTACCGCCAGCCAGCTTGCTTTGCAAAGTAATCCAGACAAAGCAAAGGTAAGCCTGGGTGCTGTGGTAAATACCATGTGGGAAACAGCTTTGGATATGAACAGCAAATACAAGGAAACTTCTGATGGAGGATTGGCAACCAATATTCCAATCAGCTTACCTGAATGCTAACCTGGTATTTACCTTGTTTTACTTATAACTTTTTGCAACTGCGGGTGCCAGTAGTGTAACCCATTCCTGATACATTTTACCGGAAGGATGTAAGCCATCTGACGCAGCGAGGGATACATCTGTATCTACTTTTCTTGACCCGGGGGTAATATCGGTATAGCTGATACCGAGGTTAACTGTTTCTTCCTTATTTACGGCATTAAAGGCATCAATTTGCCCGGAAACCAGCTTTACATCTCTCCCACTATTTTTACCGAAAGGAGTTACTGCCCAATCTGGAATAGAAACCACAAACACATGTGCTTTATTGCCTCCTGCAAATGCAAGCGCCTTTTGCAGCAACGCCCGGAATTCTGTGCGGTAAGTAGCGATGGAATAATCTCTATATTGATTATTCACACCAATAAGCAGCGTTACAATATCATACTTAGGGTTCAATACAGCAGAATTAATGGCAGAATGTAGTTCATCGGTAGTCCAGCCTGTACGGGCTACAATTTTGGGTGCAGCAACTTTGATTCCCTGACCATTCAGGCTTGCAGCAAGCTGATATGGAAAGCTCTGCTCTTGCGGCACGGCCTCACCAATGGTATAGGAATCTCCCAGTGCCAGGTAGCTAAGCTGCTCGGCAGGAGTGTCGGTTCTGGTTGAATCTTTTGTAATCATGCCATTCGTTGTGCCTTTTTCGCAACCCAGTATGCAAATCATCAGGAATAATGCAGCCATTGTTCTCATATTAAAATCTACGAGAACAGGGGTTGATCAGATGTTGAAGGTATCAATTATATATGACCGTGATGCAAATGGGGCGTAAATATTTTTATTCCATAGCTCAGCATGATGATAGCTGAGGTAATCATAAACAGTATTTTAACAATCGTTTTACTTTGATGTGGATACCACTTGTTAGCCGCCAGACTAATTGCTATTGTTAGGATTATAGGAATTGTTGCGGGGTATAATGCAAAACTCGCGGCAAAGTTGCCTTTTACCAAAGCAAGGAATGAACGCTGGAAGCCACATCCGGGACAGTCGTACCCGGTAAGGTATTTAAGCGGACAGGGAATAAGGTACCTGTTTATATCTCCTGTAAAAACAGAAGATACAAACAGGTGATATGTATATAATAATTTAATAGCTTCCGGAATCTGTTGGTGGATTATATGGGTTATTTCCGCCGAAACCATTTGGACCAAAGCCCATTTTCGCTTCAGCAGCTGAAGGTCCAAGGTAAGGATTATTTCCAAAGGCCAGAATCGGCAGAAAGATAAAGGACAGGAAGAGAACGCCTATAGTGAAGCCTTCTGATTTACCATAGCTTTTTACAAATAGATTGAGCAGCCAGATACTAAACACAATACTGGTACAGGGAATCAGCAGCCACAATAACCAGATCATAGGTTTACCTACAATTTCAAGCATTACAATAATGTTGTAGATAGGAATCAATGCTGCCCATCCCGGTTTCCCGGCTTTTTGAAAAAGCACCCACATTGAAGCGATAGAAATAAGGGAAATAAACAGACCGGCTCCTAGCATGATTACGAGAAACATTCCTAAGGCGGCATCAAACGGTGTAGACTGGTATTCCATAGTTTTTTGGGTTTTAAGTTTCCTTAAAAGTAATACAAAAAACGAAATTCAGGTAATCTGGTCTTAAGATTTAATAAAGAACTAAAAGAGCTCCATAGAAAACAGGCTTGCGATATGGTTTTTCAACACATCCTTGACTTCGGCTATATTAACTTCGTGACCAAGTTCCCGCTGCAAGGAAGTAACATCTTTATCATCTATTCCACAGGGTATTATGTTTTTGAAGTAATCTAGGTTGGAATTTACGTTAAACGCAAAGCCATGCATTGTTACCCAGCGGCTACAGCGAACACCCATTGCACAGATTTTTCTGGCCTTATCATTATCTGCATCCAGCCATACACCGGTAAAGCCGGGATATCTTCCGGCGGCTATGCCATAATCGGCGAGAGTGAGTATTATAGCTTCTTCGAGGGTTCTCAGATATAAATGGATATCAGTAAAAAAATTATCAAGGTCAAGTACCGGGTAGCCTACCAGCTGACCGGGACCATGATAGGTAATATCACCTCCCCTGTTAATTTTATAATAGCTGGCATGTTTATCTGCCAAACCCTGTTCGTCAAGCAGCAGGTTTTCGGGATGTCCGCTTTTACCTAATGTATATACGTGTGGGTGTTCGCAGAAAACAAGGAAATTTGGGGTTTCTTCCCCTGTACCATTATTTCTGTTATCAGTTTTAACGGCGATAGTATTTTTAAAAATAAGCTCCTGACGATCCCATGCCTCCTGGTAATCTATCAATCCCCAGTCAACAAATTTCACCTTCTTGTTCATCTTCTTAAATTAAGCAACTACGTAACCCATCATATATCCTTCGATAGTATTAAAATAGTTTACTGTTAATGTCTTTCTACCTTCTGGCAGATCCAGCAGCAGTGTAAGAGAACCTTCATTACTCAGAACAAAGGGTTGGATATGCATGTGTTTTTTAAACTCCAGTTCTTTTTTTCCATGCCATTTATATACAGCTTCTTTGGCGCACCAGCATACATATAATGCTTCGGTATGGTCTTTCAAACCTGGAATAGTTAATTCGGCATCATTCAGGAATTTTTGCTGGATCCTGTATATCTTATCCTTTATCAGTTCAATATCCAGACCTACGCTTTTATTTTTACCGATCATCACGGCAGCATAGTCATATGAATGGCTTAAAGAAATGTGATAATCTGAATTTACAAGATATGGTTTGCCATGTTCATCCATCAGGCAATCTATATACTGATCTGTATGCAGCATTTTACGAAGTAGCAACCGCGTACTCAGCCAGTGCATCCTACGCTTGCTGTTGCTGAGTGTGGCGATCAAATCAAGCTCATGCTGTTTGAACTGCAGACCGGAAAACAACTCTTCTTCCGTCTCCTCGATCTTCCATACAGCTAGTATAGTCTGATCGTCAATATCTTTATTATAGATTACCGGCATCCTATTTTGAAAAATCAATGCAAAAGTATCTTAAATTAATCATAATTTCGCCGAAAGACTTTACAAATGATACTTTCAGACAAGCGTATTTTAGAAGAGATTGAAAGAGGAACAATTATTATTGAGCCCTTTAAACCAGAATGTTTAGGAACAAACTCCTATGACGTTCATCTGGGCAAATACCTGGCTACCTATACAGACAGGGTACTGGATGCCAAAGCGCACAATAAAATACAACATTTTGAGATACCGAAAGATGGTTTTGTATTACAGCCAGGCACCTTATACCTGGGTGTGACACTCGAGTATACGGAAACCCACTCACATGTTCCCTTTCTGGAAGGAAAATCAAGCACTGGCCGCTTGGGTATAGATATACATGCTACAGCAGGAAAAGGGGATGTAGGCTTCTGCAATACCTGGACACTTGAAATTTCCTGCGCCCAGCCTGTTAAGATTTATGCAGGCATGCCGATTGGACAGCTGATCTATTTTGCTGTGGAAGGCAGTATTGAAACGTTATATAATGCTAAAAACGATGCTAAATACAGTAATAAAACCACTAAACCTGTGGAAAGCATGATGTGGAAGAATACCTTTTAACTCTCCCTTAACACTGTCGTATTTAAGCCTCAATATTACTATATTGAGGCTTTATTTTTCTTAGCGATGTGATGATGAAAACCAAATTTAAAATCTGCCTTTGCCTCCTGCTGGTATGTACTGGATTTTATGCCTTCAGGCTGGCCGACGACCCTTTTGAGGCTTTACTGGAAAAACTAAATAGCTTTAATACGGAGCATCCACAAGAGAAGGTACACCTTCACCTGGATAAGCCATATTATGCCATTGGGGATAACATCTGGTTTAAAGCCTATGTAACTGATGCTGCGAGCGGAAAACTTACCGACATCAGCAGTTCCGTATATGTGGAACTCATTAATGAAAACGACTCTGTTACCAAACAATTAAAACTCCCCCTTACTTCGGGACTGGGCTTCGGAGATTTTAAACTGACTGACACCCTAAAAGAAGGTAATTACCGGATCAGGGCCTATACGCAATGGATGAGAAACCTTGGCCCGGATTATTTCTTTGACAAGACTATTCAGATTGGTAACGCCTGGGCAAATAAAGTTTTTACCAGCACCTCATACACCTTTACAAAAAAGAATGATGCAGAACAGCTCAATGCCAGGCTGCAGTTCAGTGATAAACAGCAAAAGCCTTATAGCGGACAAGCGGTGTCTTATCAGGTTTGGCTCAGGGATAAAATTGTTGAACGCGGCAGGGGCACAACAACGGCTGAAGGAACGCTAAATATCAATTTCCCTAACAAAGGGGATATCTCTTCTGTCGGAAGAATTGTTACTACCATCACCCTGGCTAACAGGCAGGAGATCAGTAAAACCATCCCTATCAGAACAAACAGCGGCATACTGGCTGTACAGTTATTTCCGGAAGGAGGAAACCTGGTAGAAAACCTACCCTCTAAAGTTGGTGTGAAAGTAATAAATACCGGAGGAACGGGTGAGAGTGTAACAGGAACACTTGTAGATAATGACGGTGTGGAGATGCTCTCGTTTAGTACAAACCAATTTGGTATGGCTCATTTTATAATTAATCCGCAGCCAGGTAAAATATATACCGCTTATATAAGAAAGAAAGATGGCAGTACACAAACTGTTGCCTTACCTAAAGTTTTGCCATCTGGATATGTGCTGGCAGTGAATAATACAGACAGCACAAAAGTTAATGCCAAATTATTTATCAGTGAATCTATGCTGAACCAGGGAGAGGTTAAGCTAGTAGTGCAATCTGGCAATACCATATTGTCTGTTTTAAAAGCGAAAGCACTGAAGCAGGTAACCTCGTTCTCGTTGCCAAAAAAAGATCTTCCATCGGGAATTATTCATTTTACAGTTTTCAATGCAATGAACCTGCCGATCTGTGAAAGGCTGATCTTTATTAACAATCCTGCAGATCTGATCGATGTTGAGTTTTCTGATTTAAAAAGCAGCTACGGACGCAGGGAAAACGTAGCACTAATACTGAAGGCAAAGGACAACGGCACACCTACACTGGGAAGCTTTTCAGTTGCTGTAACCAACTCCTCTATTGTAGAACCTGATCCTGACAAAGAAACAAATATCCTAAGCTCATTACTGCTCAATGCAGACCTGAAAGGTTATATTGAGAAACCTAATTACTATTTTAATCATAAGGACAGCAAAACAATTGAAGATCTGGATAATCTGATGCTTACCCAGGGCTGGAGCCGCTTCCTGTGGACCGACATTGCCGCTTATGTAAATAAGGCACCTGCCTATCCGGCAGAAAAAATGCAGCGCATCAGCGGTACCATTACAACTCTGGGCGGCAAACCAGTAGCACAGGGTAAGGTATCATTATTTTCTACTTCTGGTGGGCTCTTTATGATTGATACCCTGACAGATGCTAGTGGGAAATTTAGTTTTGACAACCTGGCATTTGGAGACAGTACCCGTTTTGTAGTGCAGGCCAGAAATGCAAAAAACAAGAAAAATACTGAGATTAATCTTGATATAATACCAGGACAAGTAGTTACCAAAAATAAAAACACGGGTGATATTGTTGTGAATGTGAATGAAGCCATTCAGTCTTATGTACAAAAGAGTGAGGGTTACTTTGATGAGCTGGTGAAAAGAGGATTACTTGAAAGGAGTTTTCTGCTGGACCAGGTGAATATTGTGCAGAAAAAGAACCCTGCAAAAAACTCATCAAACTTAAATGGCGCAGGCAATGCTGATGCAGTGATACAAGCTAAAGACCTTACTACCAGTATTAGTCTGTCGCAATACCTGCAGGGAAGAGTTGCAGGACTGATGATCAGAAATGGGCAGGCTTATCTGATGCGAAACGGGAATACCCCCATGGCTATCATGTTGGATGGTATGAACGTAGGTCCGGATTTTCTTGATAACATTATTCCTCAGGATGTAGAGACGATAGAGGTGTTAAAAAGTATTGGCAATACAGCAATCTATGGATCGCAGGGTGCTGGCGGTGTACTGGTAATCACTACAAAAAGAGGGGGCGGCGACATGAGTTATTCGAGATATTCTCCTGGAATTATTACCACGGCTCCAAAAGGGTATTATGCAGAAAGGCAGTTTTACTCTCCTCAATATACCCCGGGAAACACAATAGCCGGTGAAGACAGGCGAACAACAGTTTACTGGAACCCTTACCTGCTCAGTAAAGCAGATGGTATAGCTCAATTTAATTTTTACAATACAGATCAGCCGGGCTTGTTCCGCATTGTGATTGAAGGTATCAATGATGATGGGCATCTGGCCAGAAAAGTATATACTTACGAAGTAAAATAAGCAGAATGAATACGATTAATGTAACTATAAAAGACCGTCTGGCCTTGATTACACTGAACAGGGGTAAATCAAATGCGCTGAACGGTGAGATGATCACCGAACTGACGGACATGCTATATAATATAGGTAACGATGACAATATCGGCGGCGTAATCATCACGGGAAGAGACAACTTCTTTTCTGCGGGGCTGGACCTGATTGAACTCTATAGGTATAATGAAGAAGAAGCAAAAGTATTCTGGAAGTTGTTTCTCAATTTTACCGCCAAGATTACAGCATTTAAAAAGCCGCTCGTAGCAGCTATTAATGGACATGCTCCTGCCGGGGGATGTGTAATTGCGCTGGCTTGCGATGCCAGGGTAATGGCGGAAGGCAAATTTATTATCGGCCTTAACGAAGTACCTGTAGGGATTATTGTTCCTGAAAGTATTTTTAACCTGTATTCTTTTTGGCTAGGAAAGGCCCATGCCAGCCGGAGTTTATTAGAAGGTACTTTGTTTAGTCCGGAAGAAGCTTTACAGATAGGATTAATTGATGAATTGGTTAATCCTGCCAGTATTATGACCGCTGCAGAAAGGAAGATTCGTAAATATATGGCCCTGGAGCCAAATACCTGGCAGCAGAGCAAACTCAATATCAGGAAAGAACTGATTGCAGCCACTTCTGCAGATCAATCTGCCGCGCTAGAAATAATGTTAGCACAATGGTGGTCGCCAGCCACCAGAAGCATTCTCAAAATGATTATTGACAACCTTCAAAAAAGATAGACATGTATAACGAACCCATGTTAAGAGATGATGCGCTCAAAGGCAGGACTATTGTAATAACCGGGGGCGGCACAGGCCTGGGCCGGGCAATGGGCACATACTTTTTAAAACTAGGCGCAAACCTGGTAATCACCAGCCGGAAAGAAGATGTTTTAGTAAAAACAGCAGCGGAAATGGAACAGGAAACAGGCGGCAAGGTGCTTGCTGTAGCTTGTGACGTACGTGAATATGAGCAGGTAGAAATTGTACTGGCAGAAAGTATTAAAGCATTTGGATCAGTACATAGCCTCATAAATAATGCTGCGGGCAATTTCATTTCGCCTACAGAGCGGTTATCAGCGAATGCTTTTTCAAGTATAATTGATATCGTACTGAAGGGTTCCGTTAACTGCACCCTAGCTTTTGGTAAACACTGGATCAAAGAAAAGCAGCCGGCAAGCATTGTGAATATTATTACTACTTATGCTTTTACCGGCTCGGCTTATGTAGTGCCTTCTGCCTGTGCGAAGGGCGGTGTACTGGCCATGACCAGATCTCTGGCAGCAGAATGGGGTAAATACGGTATCAGGACTAATGCTATTGCTCCCGGCCCCTTTCCAACGAAGGGTGCATGGGACCGGTTACTCCCGGGAGATCTTGCAGAAAAATTTGACTTCAAAAACCGTGTGCCCCTTAAACGGGTGGGTGACCATCAGGAACTGGCTAATCTTGCAGCCTTTCTGGTCAGTGATTTTTCGGGTTATATTAATGGTGAAGTAATTACCATTGATGGGGGGGAGTGGCTGCAGGGTGCCGGACAGTTTAATGGTCTGGAAGCAATACCAGATAATTTATGGGAGGCTTTTGGGCAAATGACAAGGTCTGCCAAAGGAAGCTAAGCAAATTCATTTACTCCAAAATTTATTTTTCCATATTACTTATTTGAAATTAGCCTATTTTTGTATAATGGCAACTGAAACGAAAGAAGAAACCTTTACGCTGGAAGAGATCTTAACATCTCTTAAAACGTCACACCGTTTGATATTATGGAACGATGATGTGAATACTTTTGACCATGTGATCCACTGTATGACCAAATATCTGGATTATACAGATAGCCAGGCTGAAAGGATTGCCTGGGAAGTGCATAATAAAGGTAAATGTGCCGTACTGGAAGGCTCTTTCACAGAGATGGAGGTTTACCGTAAAATTCTTCAGCAGGAAGGCTTAACTGTAACTGTTGACTAAAACCTAAATGAGCGAGCTGATTACCGCGGTTAATTCGCTTTGAGTGGTAAGGGTTTTATCTTTCGCATACCAGTAATGAAGCTTCTCAGATACAACTGCCATATCACTGCTTTCCGCTCTCCAGCTTGCCAGTAAACCCTGCAGTAATGCCGGCCTGGGGCCCCATTTGGATACGAGTTCGCCTTGTTCATCTAAAATAAGTAATACAGGTATTGCCCTGCCGCCATTGGTTAAATGAGCATCAATAAGCGGAAGGTTTTCATCTCTGAGTACCATCCGAAGCTCAAACTTATCAGGATATAAGCTTTCAATCCGATGAAAAACCGGAACTATCTGTGCGGCATCGCCGCACCAGCCCTCAGAAATCACCAATAGTTTGTAGCGTCCTGATAGGTTTGAAATTGCAGTTACAATTTCTTTTGTGAGCTGAACCGTTTTATCAACACGCTGCATACGCTGCACATTCATTTTTGTATAATGCAACATATCCTCAGTGCTTTCTCCTCCGGTAAGCTTGCCTTCTGCCAGCAAAGTATTGATCAAATCTCTATATGTAGTATAGCTTAATCCTTTGTTCACAAAAATATTACTGTAATTAACCATAATTCCGTTGTAATAAAATAGTTACCGCTCTATAATTAAACTCTAAGCCCGTTACTTTGTCCCTCTTACACAAAACAACTAAAAACAACCAATTTTAATGAACAAGTACCTCTATAAATTTATATTTATAACGCTCACAATTTGTACGGCCGCTACCACTAATCTATTACATGCACAGACAATAGGGTCTGGTAAACTTACAGGAAAAGTAATAGATGTCCAAAATAATGAGACTATTCCTTTCGCATCTGCCATAGTTATTGACAGAAAAACTAAAGCTACTGTAAAAACCGGACAGACGGATATGAATGGTGCACTAGTTATAGCGGGTATTCCAGAGGGAGTTTTTACTGTAAAGATAAGTTACGTAGGCTACCAAACGCTGGTGAGAGATTCTATCTCTATCAAAAGTGCCCAGAACATAAATCTGGGAACAATTAAAATGAGGGCCTCTAAAGGCAATGTTTTAAGCGAGGTTAATATCACTGCCAAGAAAGCACCTATCCAGTTGGGTATTGATAAAAAAGTATTTTCTGTAGATCAAAGTCTGGTAAGTGAAGGCGGATCTGCAACAGATTTATTGACTAATGTACCTTCTGTACAGGTTGATGTTGATGGAAATGTAAGCTTAAGAGGTTCAGCCGGTGTAAAAGTATTGATTGATGGAAAGCCTTCGCTGATAGCAGGTGGTGATATCGCTTCTATTTTACAGTCGATACCGGCAAGTTCAATAGAAACTGTGGAAGTAATAACCAATCCTTCATCAAAATATGATGCAGAAGGTAACTCTGGAGTGATCAATATCGTGTTGAAAAGAAATACCAAGCTGGGATTAAACGGAAACGTAGCCTTAACAGTGGGAAACAGGGAAAACTATAATGGAAATACGAGTTTAAGTTTCCAAAATAAAAAAGTAAATCTTTATGCCAATTACAGCTACCGTCAGGGTAACCGTGTGGGTGGTGGATTCAATAATATCAGATATTTACGACGTGCCGACTCTTTGGCTTATGCAGATCAGTTAACCACCTCTGGAGGAAAAGAAAAATCTCATAACGTTAAAGCCGGTATGGATTATTACCTGACCACAAAAGATATCTTAAGTTTCTCTGGAGGTTTTAACAGCCGGAACAGTGACCGTAACGATGTACTAAGCATAAATAAATATGATGCTGCAAGAAACCCTCTTGAACTTAGCAGAAGGTTAAACCTAAATAACGGACAGGGAAACAGCTATGATCTAAACCTTGATTATAGCCACAAATGGAAAACCAGTCAGGAGTTAACTGTTAATTTTGGATATTCTAAAGGTAATAACGATAATTTCCAGGAATATAACACTGGTGTTTATAATGTGAACGGACAGACAGTTGTTACTGATCCAACCATCCAGACGAATGATGTTGATGGTACAAACAAAAACTATAATATCCAGGCAGACTATACTATGCCCTTAGGCAAATTAGGTAAACTGGAAAGTGGTTACCGCAGCCAGATCCGGTACTCAGATAATAGTACGGTTGCACAAAATTATGATAACGACCAGAACCAGTTCTTAAATAATTACCAGTTATCAAACCTTTTCACAAGCAAAGATCAGGTGCATGCCTTATACCTGAATTATCAGAACCAGATAAAAAACTTTGGTTACCAGATTGGATTAAGGGGCGAAGCAGCAAGATTAAATACTACCTCTGGCGGCTATAACCTGAGTGATCAGTTGTTATTTACACCCGCTAAAATATCATATGACCGGTTATACCCTAGTATTTTCCTGACTCAGAAATTCAAAGGCGAGCAGCAGCTACAATTAAGTTATACCAGAAGGGTAAACAGGCCACGTCCCTGGGATACCAATCCTTTTATAGATTATTCAGATCCGCTTTCATGGCGTCAGGGTAATCCAAACCTGCTGCCTGAAGATGTTCATTCTTATGAATTAAGTTATAGCAAGTTCTGGCCTAAAGTATCCTTTATAGGAAGTGCTTATATGAGACAGACAAATGATCTGATCCAGCGTATACGTACACAGCCAAACGAAGACGGCATAATTGTAGTGCGTCCGGAAAACTTAACCAAAAGCCTGAACAGCGGTTTAGAGCTGATCAGTAAGGTAGATTTACTAAAGGCCTGGAATTTTACAGCAAACGTAAACGTTTACCATAGTAAAATAGATGCTATTCCGGCTTATAATATTGCCGAGACTTCTGGCTTTAGCTGGAATGCCAACCTGACAAACAACTTTGTACTGCCTTATAATATTACCTTACAGATTAAAGGAGACTACAACTCTTCTGAAGTTCAGGCACAGGGCAGACGTAAGGCAATGTATGGTATTGATGCAGGAGCGAAATATGATTTTCCAAACAAAAAGGCATCTCTTAGTATGAATGTCAGAGACATTTTTAACATGAGAAAATTTGGTGCGCTGAACCAAGATTTATACACCGTTACAGAATTCCAGAGATATCAGAAAGGTCCGAATGGCAATATTACGTTCTCCTACCGTTTTGGAAAAACAACATTTATGAAAAAGAGCAAGAAACCTGACCAACAGGAAATGAAACCTGACGAAGGAACATTCTAAATTTTATAGCGGCTGCCCTAAAGGGCGGCCGTTTTGTTTTAATAGACGATCATAACAGAAATTTGTATCTTGCAGCATGGAAGAAAGTAATCCCTGGACCATTGTAGACAGCCGCAAGGTATATGAAAATAACTGGATCGGGTTAACGGAACATAATGTAATTAATCCCTCTGGCGGAAAAGGTATATACGGACAGGTGCATTTTAAAAACCATGCAATCGGCATTCTTCCGCTTGATGATGAAATGAACACCTGGATAGTAGGGCAATACCGTTTTCCCCTCAATGCCTATAGCTGGGAAATACCTGAAGGGGGCGGAGACCTGAACCAACCTATCCTGGAAGGCGCCAAACGAGAGCTGCTGGAAGAAACCGGTATTGTTGCTAACGACTGGGCTCACTTGCTTACCATGCATCTTTCCAATTCTGTTAGTGATGAAATGGCCACTATCTACATAGCACGTGACTTATCTATCGGCGTAGCTGAACCTGAAGAAACAGAGGAACTGGTTCTAAAAAAACTGCCTTTTGAAGAGGCTTATCAGATGGTAATGAAAGGTGAAATAACCGATAGTATGAGTGTGGCTGCAATACTTAAAGCCAAAATATTAATGTTGGAAGGAAAACTTTAAAATCTATATGAACAAATTTCTGGGATATATATTTAGTCCTGTATTCTACTTTTTCTTTATTCTAAGCCTGCTGATTTTTCATCCTGTACAATGGATAGCTTTCCGTCTGTTTGGCTACAAAGCACACAAACATTCAGTAGATCTGCTGAATTTCTTTTTAACCTATTGCCACATATTTTTAGGATCATCAACTACGTTTATTAATAAACAGGACTTACCTACTACCCGCCCGATAATCTTTGTGGCTAACCATCAAAGCATGTATGATATCCCAGCCCTCATTTGGTTTTTAAGAAAGCATCATGTGAAATTTATCTCTAAGATTGAGCTTACAAAAGGTATACCCTCCATCTCATTTAATCTAAAGTATGGTGGTGGTGCAAACATTAATAGGAAAGACAGCAAACAGGCCGTTTCTGAAATCATCAGGCTTGGCCGCCGGATGAAGGATAACAACTGGTCTGCCATGATTTTTGCTGAAGGCACCCGCGCTAAGGATGGTATGGTTAAGCCTTTTCAGATTGGTGGTATAGCTACCTTACTCAAGGCTGCGCCAAATGCCCTGGTTGTACCTGTGGCTATAGAGAATTCATGGAAAACAGTACAATATGGATCTTACCCCCTAAGTTTTGGTGAAAAGATCAGGTGGACGGTATTAAGTCCTATTGAACCCTCTGGCATGAATCCGGAAGCTGTTACCAATATTGCGGAACAGGCTATCCGTAAAGTTCTTGGACAGGAAGCAACCGCCGGCTAGATGTTCTTATTCTCTATATGTTTAAAGAATTCGTCGCGGTAAGTATCTCCTATCGGGATGATTTTACTACAGATTGTAATACGGCTTCTCTCTATACTCTCAATCTTATCCAAAGCAATGATATAGGATTTATGGACCCGGATAAATTCATGTGAAGGAAGGGTTTCTTCCATCTTTTTCATATTCTGCAAAGTAATGATTCGCTCTGTTTTGGTGTAGATAGAAATATAGTCTTTTAAACCTTCGATATAGAGAATATCATCAAGTTCTATTTTCTGGATTTTATGCTCTGTTTTTACAAAAATGAAATCCTGCACAGGCTGTACAGCTGCAGCTGAAGGAGTGGACGCTACTGCAGGCACAGGTACCACAGGCGCGGGCTCTACGGTCGCCTTATGCTGGTTGTGTACCTTTTCTACAGCTTTATAAAACCGGTCGAATGCGATAGGTTTCAGAAGGTAATCAGAAACATTCAGGTCGTAACTTTCTAATGCGTATTGTGAGTAGGCTGTAGTAAGTATATAGCTGGCTTTATTATTAGCAATCTTCAGAAACTGAATACCGGTCAAATCTGGCATCTGGATATCCAGAAAAACAAGATCTATACCACCTGCCTGTACAAGTTGTAAAGCTTCAATAGCATTCTCTGTTCTTTTAACAAGTTCCAGAAAGGGTACTTTAGATATGTAATCGTCAATAATATCAAGCGCCAATGGTTCATCATCAACGGCAATACATTTTAAGGTCATCAGGTTTAGTGTTTATTAGTAATTTTAAATATCCAGCATCAGCTCACTTGTATAATGTGTAGCCGAATTTACAATATTTAGCTTATATCTTTCAGGATAAAGTAATTGTAATCGCCTTTCCACATTGTTTAAACCAACTCCACCCATCTCATCTTTATTGGCATTATTCTTTTTATTGGTTATACTGAAGTGCAGGATTTTCTGGTTGGCAATAATATCTATACGGATCGGGTCAGAAGGATCATTAGCTACACCGTGTTTAAAAGCATTTTCAACGAAGGAAATGAGTACCAGCGGGATAATTTGCTGTCCGTCAATTTCCCCGTTAATGGTAAGCAGTACGGATGCACCATCTTTAAATCTTAGTTTTTGTAATTCAATATAGCTTTGAACATATTCTATTTCAGTTTTAAGTGCAACCAGGCTATCGTTACTTTCATAAATCATGTAACGCAGGATCTCGGAAAGTTTGAGGATAGCATCTGCCGTTTTATCAGACTTCTGATATGCCAGAGAATAGATATTATTCAGTGAATTAAACAGGAAGTGGGGATTTAACTGTGATTTCAGGAATTGAAGCTCCATATCTTTTCTTTCCGTTTCTAACTTCCGCTGCACACTGATATTACTAAACCAGTCGAGCGTAAACTTCATCAGACAGCCTGAAATAACAAAGAAACCTGAAAGGAATACAGCATTAACCATATAGTTGTTAAGACTGGTGGTAAATTCGCGGCCGGTATTAGGATTTACGTGGCGTAGTACAAGATCTGGGTAGAGTACCGCAATAATTGTTTTTAGGGCCGACATGACCACAATCAACACAGTCAATGCAATTACATATAGCCAGTGCTTTTTTAGCAGTAAAGGAATGAAAAGTGTATAGTTGATATAGAAGATAGAGATATTGATAATAGAGAAATAGATAACGTTAACCCGTAATTCATCTGCCGAGATTTGCTCGTTACGCAGAAATAACATTAAGAAGATAAATCCTCCGATAAATAGCCAAAATATTGAGTGGGCTATGAGTTCTCTTTTATTGTGCATGTATGATTAATAATTTTAGTACTCCCGGTTCTACCAAAGTAAGTAATAATTGTTTTTTGTATTCCCGCTTTCGACGAACTGGCATTTTTATTCTACGAACTATAAAAAAAGCAAATTAAGCTGATTTTTCATAAAAAAACCTGTTGATCTAGAATTATCAGCGCTTGGTATAAAACATTTTAGCAGGCCTGAATTTATTGGTCTATTTGTTTCAACAAAACGAAACGATTATGAAAACTGCATCTGTTCAACACCTCAACAATTTAGTAGCTAACAGAGAATATACTTCTTATCATATAGAATTAACAAGGTTAAAAGCCCTAAGCTCGAGCCTGATAAATAAAGTAATGAGCGTATCGCCATTTCTGCTATTACTGGTACCAGTGTTTATGGTAATGGCTTATACAATCGTATCACAATTTCTCAAATAACCGTACTGCACAGCCATGGCGAATAAATGAACAGATCTTGCTGTGGGCCGTGTATCATATTTAAATTTAGTTTTTAGTTAATAGTTAGTTATGGCAGCCGGATGGCTGCCATTTCTGGTTTAAAGGAAGTTTTAAGGGCTCTCCAGGCTTTGTAAAAATCTGAATAGAATGTAGTTGTATTCTACATTTTAATGTAGATTCATAGTTATTAACCTAACTAAATAATGATGATGAAAAATTTTACTTTAACTGCGATGGCCTTAGGTCTTTGCCTTAGTTCTTTTGCGCAGGATACGCCAGACAAAGCGGCTGTGGATAAGATCAGAAAAGAAGGCCTGGAAAACTCTAAGGTGATGGACATTGCTTTTCAGATTACTGATGTAGCGGGTCCGAGACTGGCAAATTCACCAGGTTTAAAAAGAGCTCAGGACTGGGCGGTGAAACAATTGAGCGACTGGGGCCTTAAGAACTCACATCTTGAAGCATGGGGAACTTTTGGAAAAGGCTGGCAGGTAGATAAATTCTATGCTGCTACTACCCTTCCATGGTACCACGCAATAATTGCCTCACCAAAGGCCTGGACACCGGGCACTAATGGTCCGATCAAATCTGAGGTCATTTTAATTAAAGCAGATACTGTTACCGATCTGGCACAATACAAAGGAAAACTTGCAGGCAAGATTGTGATGTTTGACCAGCCGAACATTCAACCCCTACAAAATACGTATAAACCTGATGCAGTTCGTAATTCTGATTCTACTCTTGCTGTGATGGAAGCGGCACAGGCAGGCGCTGCAGGCGGACAAAGACGTCAGGGAAATGCAAATAATGCAATGGCTATGATGATGCGGATGAGACAAAACCGGACGGCAATCTTAGCTATGCTGCAGGAAGAAAAAGTTGGCCTGATCCTTACTTTTGCAAGAGGCAGCTATGGCACCTTCTTTACCAGCAACGGCGCATCATATGCTTTAGATGCAAAACCTGTTTCTCCGGAGCTGGAAGTATCAGCGGAAGATTACCTGCACATTTCAAGATTACTGAAAGCAGGAAAAGCGGTAGAAATGGAAGCTGATATTAAAACTTCATTTAATGATCAGGATCCACAAGGATATAATGTTATTGCTGAGATTCCGGGTACGGATAAGAAACTGAAAGAAGAAGTGGTAATGATAGGCGGTCACTTTGATTCATGGCATTCAGCAACAGGCGCTACGGATAATGCTGCAGGTTCTGCTGTAATGATGGAAGCTGTACGTATACTCAAGGCCATTAATTTCCAACCTAAAAGAACAATCAGAATTGCTTTATGGAGTTCTGAAGAACAGGGCCTTTTTGGCTCAAGAGGTTATGTTGCTAAACATTTTGGTGATCCAAAAACTATGGTCTTGACCAAAGAACAGGAAAAAATCAGTGTATACTATAACCTTGATAATGGAACCGGCGCTATTCGCGGTATCTATCTTCAGGGCAATGAAGGTGCAAGATCAATTTTCAAATCCTGGTTAGCTCCTTTTAATGATATAGCTGCCGGAACGGTTACCATCAACAATACTGGCGGTACAGATCATCAGGCATTTGATGCTGTAGGAATCCCTGGCTTCCAGTTTATCCAGGATCCAATGGATTATAATACACGTACCCACCATAGCAACCAGGATACCTATGACAGATTAGTGGAACAAGATCTTAAGCGTTCTGCCACTATTGTTGCTTCCTTTGTCTATAATACTTCTCAAAGGGTAGAAAAAATCCCAAGAAAAGAGCTGCCTACACCAGCTCCGGCAAGACCATAATTAATATAGTCTACCCTTCCTTCAGGCCGTAGCAGAATCGCATAAATACATTTTATGTAAGCGATTGTGCTACGGCCTGTTGTTTATATGCTATTCTTAAAACCCTTTGTAACCTACATTTCTAAATTTATTTCTATTTTATTTTGAAACTAAGAATTTAGTTTATACATTTATACTACACACCAATAAATATATAATAGAATGGAAATCAAAGATCTGACAAAAGCTGAAGAACAAATCATGCAGATTGTCTGGCAAATTGAAAAAGGCTTCGTCAAAGAGGTTATGGACTACCTGCCTGAGCCAAAACCAGCGTACAATACCGTATCAACCATTATCAGGATACTGGAAGTGAAGGGCTTTATCGGGCATGAAGCCTTTGGCAAAGCGCACCAATATTACCCTTTAATTTCTAAAGAGGATTATAAGCGGCATGCCACAGAAAAATTGTTGGGCGGTTATTTTGAAAACTCTGTAGAGAGCATGTTTTCCTTCTTTGTGAAGGAAGAGAAAATGGATGTAAGTGATGTGGATGAAATCCTTAAAATGATAAGCAAACTTAAAAAGAAATAAAGATGACTTGGGCACACTATCTTCTGCAGGTAAACATCTACCTGGTTCTATTCTACGCATTCTACAAATTGCTATTAGATAAAGAGACGTATTTTATAATGAACAGGTTTTACCTGCTGACCTCTGGTGTGCTCTCCCTTACTATCCCCTTTATAAAGCCAGAATGGTTTTCAAAACAACCGGTAACGCAGCATCTTAAAACCAGCGTTAACCAGTTACAGATGATGATTACCCAGGTAAATAACTCTGCAGATGAAGCAGCAAGCTTTAACTGGGGGCAGTTAGCAGGCGGACTTTATATATTTGGAATGCTTTTCTTTTTATTCAGGTTTATATTTCAGCTGGCAGCAGTTAAAAAAATGATCCAGGAGAGGCCAGTAGGGGCCGCATTTTCATTTTTCCGCAAGAAAGTGATTGACCAGGCACTGCCCGGATTGGAAACGATTCATCAGCATGAAGAAATTCATAGCAGGCAACTTCATACCTTAGATGTCTTGTTTTTCGAATTAATAGCCATACTGGTATGGTGCAACCCCATTGTTTATCTCTATAAAAAGTCTGTAAAAGCTATTCATGAGTATCTGGCCGATGAAGAAGCCGCCCGCTTTGAGGGAGATAAAGAATCTTACGCGCTGCTGCTATTGAGCAAGGCTTTTGGAATTGAGCAAAATATCTTAACAAACAGTTTTTATAATCAATCACTCATCAAAAAACGTATCATTATGCTTCACAAAGAACGTTCTAAAAAAACCGCAGTCCTAAAGTATGGGATGGTTTTGCCGCTATTCGCCATTACATTATTGTTTTCATCTGCTACAATCCGCAGCAATGAGGAGCTGAAATCTGTTGCAGAAAAGATTATTGCACCAGTAATTGAAATTCCTGCCCCACCGGCGGAGGTTATTCACATAAAGGAGAAGAGGGCGGCTTTGTTATTGCCAGAGAACTGGAAAGCTTTTTACAAATATTTATCTGCCGCGGTTAACTATCCCAGGGCGGCTCATGAGAAACAACTGCAGGGAAATACAATGGTTAAATTTGTAGTGAGCAGTGGCGAAGTAAATGGCATCAGTGTGGTAACACCCCTTGGCCTGGGTTGTGATGCACAGGTAATGAAGAGTATTCTGGGCTATAACGGCTTTAACAATGTTAAAGATGGTAAATACTGCATTACGGTTGGTTTTAGGCTTAGCGATGCGACAAGTACCATTAAAAACAAAATGATTGTTGCTCCTGCTGGATACAACCAGTTAGATGAATTAATTGTAACTGGCTATTCTTCTAACAAAGCTACCACTGCAGTTCAGGATAAGACAAAAGCTCTTTCAGAAGTTGTTGTAGCGGGGTATGAGAACAATAGGTCTGAGCAAGAACCTAAAGTATTTGACTTTGTGTCTATAGAGACGCCACCATCATTTCCTGGTGGCATGAATAAGTTTTACGAATACCTTTCTAAGAATGTAAAATATCCTAAAGAGGCCCAGAATAACAACATTCAAGGAAAGGTTTTTTTATCTTTTATAGTTGAGCAAGATGGTACAATAGCTGACGTGCAGGTGGTAAGAAGATTGGGTGGCGGAACAGACGAGGAAGCTGTAAGGCTATTACAAGAGTCGCCAAAATGGGTTCCGGGAATATTAAATGGCAAGACCGTAAGAGTTAAATACAATATCCCTATCAGCTTTACTCTAACAACAGATAAGCCAAAGAAACCATAAAGAATTTAGAGTAAAGGCATGACAGTAGAAAAGGCTTTTGCATAGCTAATTATAAGCAGTTTTGAAAATGCGCTTAAACACAAAACCCCGACTATTAATTAGCCGGGGTTTTTATGTTAATCCTTGTCTCGTTGATTAAATTTATTAAACTTCTTCTTCAGAAACAAATTTTGCTGAATAAAAATCTCTGTTCATTCTTGCAATGTTCTCCAGAGAGATACCTTTAGGACATTCTACTTCGCAGGCTCCTGTATTTGTACAATTACCAAATCCTTCGGCATCCATCTGTGCTACCATGCTTTGTGCGCGTCTGTAACGCTCTGGCTGGCCTTGAGGAAGTAATGCTAACTGCGAAATCTTAGCTGATGTAAATAACATTGCAGAAGCATTTTTACAAGTGGCCACACAAGCACCGCAACCAATACAAGCTGCCGCTTCGAATGCTGCATCTGCCTGAATTTTAGGAATAGGAAGGGCATTGGCATCCTGAGCATTACCAGTGTTTACAGAGATAAATCCACCAGAAGCGATAATCCTGTCAAATGCTGTACGGTCTACCGTTAAATCTTTAATCACCGGAAAAGCTTTTGCTCTCCATGGTTCAACCACAATAGTGTCGCCGTCTTTGAATGAACGCATGTGCAGCTGGCATGTAGTTACACCTTCTTTCGGACCATGCGGCCTTCCATTAATATACATTGAACAGGCACCGCAAATACCTTCTCTGCAATCGTGATCAAACACAACTGGTTCGTCTCCCTTAGTGATAAGTTGTTCGTTAAGAACATCGAACATCTCTAGGAAAGACATATCTGGAGAAATTTCTGATAATTTATAATCCACCAAATTACCTTTGGTTTTGTTATTCTTCTGACGCCAAACTTTAAGCGTTAAATTCATATTTCCTGTACTCATGATATCGAGATTTTGGTACTAGATTATTTATAACTTCTTTGTGCAATTTTGATGTTCTCAAATTTCAGCTGCTCTTTATGCAATTCAAACTGTACACCTTCTTTATATTCCCATGCAGAAACGTATGCATAGTTTTCATCATCCCTGAGGGCTTCACCTTCTTCTGTCTGATACTCTTCCCTGAAGTGTCCACCACAAGATTCATTTCTGTCTAAAGCGTCTTTACACATCAACTCTCCTAATTCGATAAAGTCGGCCACACGACCAGCTTTCTCTAATTCAGGATTAAATTCATCAGCACTTCCAGGAACCCTCACATCCGACCAGAAATCTCTGCGCAATTGCTGAATTTCAGCAATAGCTTCAGTCAGACCTTTGGCATTACGTGCCATTCCGCACTTATCCCACATGATCAGACCCAATTTCTTATGGAAATAATCTACAGATTTAGATCCTTTGATGGAAATGAATTTATCAAGAATACCTTTCACACTAGCTTCGGCCTCTACAAATGCCGGATGGTCTAGCGGAATTGGTTTAGTTGCCAGTTCTTTTGATAAGTATGCACCTATAGTATAAGGGATTACGAAATATCCGTCTGCAAGCCCCTGCATTAAGGCAGAAGCACCTAAACGGTTTGCACCATGATCCGAGAAGTTAGCCTCTCCAAGTGCATATAAACCAGGTACAGTAGTCATCAAATTATAATCAACCCATAAACCGCCCATAGTATAGTGCACTGCAGGATAGATACGCATTGGCAATTCATAAGGATCTTCTCCAGTGATCTGCGCATACATATCAAACAGGTTACCATATTTCTCTTTTATTACATCACGTCCCAAACGCATACAAGTTTCATGATCTGGATTGTGGATGTTGTGTTTAGTAGCCTCGATACGTCCGTAACGTTCAGTATTTGCTTTGAAATCCAGATATACAGCAAGTTTGGATTTACCTACACCATAGCCTGCATCACAACGTTCTTTAGCAGCTCTTGAAGCCACATCACGTGGTACAAGGTTACCAAAAGCAGGATAGCGGCGTTCCAGATAATAATCTCTTTCATCTTCAGGTATTTCAGAAGCTTTACGCTGGTCATCTTTTTTCTTAGGAACCCAGATCCTGCCATCATTACGCAGAGATTCAGACATCAGTGTTAACTTACTCTGGTGATCTCCAGATACCGGAATACAGGTAGGGTGAATCTGAGTAAAACATGGATTGCCAAAGAAAGCGCCTTTTTTATGAGCTTTCCAGGCTGCAGTTACATTACTTCCCATTGCATTGGTAGAGAGGTAAAATACGTTACCGTAACCACCTGTACCTAATAATACTGCATGGCCAAAGTGACGTTCCAGTTCGCCTGTAATAAGGTTACGGGCAATAATACCGCGTGCTTTACCTTCAATCACTACAACTTCGAGCATCTCATGACGGGTAAACATTTCAACTTTACCCATTCCTATCTGACGCTCTAATGCACTATATGCACCTAAAAGCAGCTGCTGACCAGTTTGTCCGGCAGCATAGAAAGTACGCTGAACTTGTGTACCACCAAATGACCGGTTATCTAAAAGCCCGCCATATTCTCTGGCCAGTGGTACACCCTGTGCCACACACTGATCAATAATGCTTGTACTTACCTCTGCCAGACGGTGAACATTAGCTTCACGTGCCCGGTAATCGCCACCTTTAATGGTATCGTAGAAAAGGCGGTAAACACTGTCACCATCATTCTGGTAATTTTTTGCCGCATTGATACCACCCTGGGCAGCAATAGAGTGCGCCCTTCTTGGTGAATCCTGAAAACAAAAACATTTAACTTTATATCCCATTTCGGCCAGGGTAGACGCTGCAGATGCACCTGCTAAACCCGAACCTACTACTATTATTTCTATACTTCTTTTATTCGCCGGATTAACCAGGGGCATAGAAGACCTTAACTTGGTCCACTTCTCGGTTAGCTGTCCTTCCGGTATATTTGCATTAAAATCTGCCATTATATTTAGCGTTATTACGTTCTAAATTATTTAATTATCCCTAAATACATTGCAATTGGCATTGCAGCAAAAAGCAGGGAGATTATGATAGAATACCATACACCAAATGCTTTAATAAGCGGTGTATATTTTCTGTGGTTCCATCCTAAAGTTTGAAACGCGGAAGCAAAACCATGTAATAAGTGGTAAGCCAATGAAATCATTGACAGTACATATAAAACTACCAGTCCGATATTCCGGAATGTTTCTCTCATTACCGCATAAAGATCATCATGACCATTTACATCTACCCCACCTAAGCCGGTAAAGCGTGATTTTACCCAGAAATTTGCAAGGTGTATAATCAGAAAGATTAGCAATAATGTTCCTAGTAAACCCATTGAACGAGAATACCATTTACTATTTGCACTACCATTATAAACCGCATATTTTTCCGGACGAGCTGCCTGGTTAAGGAAAGTAAGGCGAAGGCCTTGCACAATATGCGCCAGCAATCCTAACATCAGTATAATTTCTGATCCCCTGATCAGCCAGTTGGTAGCCATAAAATGGGCACCAAGATTGAATGTTAATCCACCGTCATTCAAAAATATCAATGAATTGATAAAGCAATGCACAATTAGAAATAAAATTAGAAACAGGCCGGTGATACCCATTATTAGTTTTTTTCCTATAGACGAGGAAAAAGCGTTTCCGAAACTAGCCATTAGATTTTTATATTTGAGTTCTATTCCTGCAAAAGTATTTAATAAATGACTTAATTTATACAAGAAAACCACTTAATAGCAACAAATAAACTATTTAGAAACGTTCTACGTTTTTGTTTAAAAACTCTTCTGAGCCTCTTATTAATATAAAAAAGGGGAAGCAAGATTGAACTTACCTCCCCTTTTTTTTGATATCGGTTTATGTTAATTGAAGCTGAAAGTATAATTTCCATTTGGCCCGACTCCAGAAACTGTAGTTTTACCACTTCTTGACGTTGGCAATGCATCTTCAACATCTTTAGCACTGTTAACTGGTTTACCATTGATAGATGTCACCAATAATCCTTTAGGAACATCCAGACTATCAAACGCTTTACCAGGAATTACAGCGGTTACAACCACACCGCTTTTAACACCATACCTTGCTTTAGTTGCAGCCGGCGCAGGAGCAAATGAAGCACCTAATTTGTCTATAGTAGTACCAGTAGACCTGGCTGCTGTAGAGGTTTTAGCAGGAGCAATGCTGTTATCCCCTCTAAGAGTAACATTAAAATTCTGCTCTTTACCATCTCTTTGAACAGTAAGCTGGATTTTATCGCCAGGGCTTAAACGGCCAATTTTCTCCTGCAGGTCTGGAGAAGCAAACACTTCTCTTCCATCCACTTTCTTGATAATATCGCCTTTTCTAATCCCTGCTGCAGCGCCACCGCCATTAGGCATTACATTAGTAATGTATAATCCGCTTACATCATTTATTTTTAATTCTTCAGCAGCATCAGCATTCAGCTCTTGGAAGGTTACACCTACATAAGCTCGCTTCACAGATCCATATTTTTTAAAATCTTCAAGGATCTTTTTTGCAAGGTTAACCGGAATGGCAAAACCGTAGCCTTCGTTGGTACCCGTTTGAGAAGCAATTGCAGAGTTTATTCCAATTAGTTCTCCATTTGCGTTTACCAGGGCACCACCGCTATTACCAGGATTGATGGCAGCATCGGTCTGGATATAAGATTCAATGGCTTTGCTGCCTAACCTTTCAGGTACTTTACCTGTACGCTGGTATTCTTCATACTCTTCTTCAGTTGGGCGCTCCTGATCTTTGCTTAAAATACCAATTGAACGGGCTTTAGCGCTTACAATACCGGCAGTCACGGTAGTCTGCAAGTCAAGTGGAAACCCAACTGCTAATACCCACTCACCTACCTGTACATTATCGGAGTTACCCATTTTTACAACAGGAAGGTCTGAAGCATCAACTTTTATCAGGGCCAGGTCTGTGTTAGGGTCGGTACCAATTACCTTAGCTTCTACCTTACGGCGATCAGATAAGATAACCTGGATCTTTGAAGCATTGTTTACCACGTGATTATTGGTTACAATATAACCATCGGGGGTTAGAATCACTCCAGATCCTGAAGCTGCGCGCGGTGCACGTCTGGTTCTGCCACGGCCACCTCCAAACAGTTCTTCCATCATATCCATAGGTGAGCCCTCACTCCCTGATGATTCTGAAGAGAAAGTTGTTTTTATGTGTACTACAGCCGGTGATACTGCCGCTGCTGCCTGTACGAAATCAACGGCACCAGTGCTGGAAATATTTATCGGGTTACTGGCGAAAAGAACATTTTGTTTTTCAGCCAGCGTTTGTCCGTTATAATTGTTTTCCAACAATTTGTAACCGCCAATTGCTGCTGCACCTCCTATAAATGCAGCTAAGACTATTAATGCTATTTTTTTCATGTGCTTGTATATTATTTTAATTTCTAATCCTGGATGAACTCATTCAGGTTCATTTGTGTGTTATACTTATTTCTTTTGTCTTTCTATTCAAATTTAATACCATTAGAACGATATTTGCATCAGTACAACATCACATAAATTGTTAAAAAATGTTAAATACCAATGCTGTAAATGCTGTTAAAAGCCACTTCTATAAATACCAGGGTGCCGGAAACGATTTTGTTCTGATTGATAACCGGGATGAGCATTTCCAATATAAAGATAATAATGCGGTTTTACAACTATGCGACAGGCGTTTTGGTATAGGTGGTGATGGTTTAATGCTGCTTCAGAATCACCCAGATTACGATTTTGAAATGAAATACTTTAATGCTGATGGTAAGCTTGGAAGCATGTGTGGCAATGGCGGCAGATGTATGGTGGCCTTTGCAAAGCACCTGGGGATAATTGACAGGGAAACTGACTTTCTGGCGGTAGACGGACCACATTATGCCAAAATTACTGAACAGGGCAATTGGGTTGACCTGCAGATGATTGACGTTAGTGTAATAGATAAAGATGGTGATGCATATGTTTTAAATACCGGTTCTCCGCATTATGTAGAACAGGTAATAGGATTAGCCGAAATGGATGTATTTAGTAAAGGCAGAGAAATTCGCAATAATTCCATTTATGCAGAGAAAGGTATCAATGTTAATTTTGTTGAAGACAAAGGAAGCCATTTATTTGTACGCACCTTTGAGCGTGGCGTAGAAGATGAAACCTATGCCTGCGGAACCGGCGTAACCGCGGTAGCACTTGCTATAGCTAAAGAACGGGCACAGATTGGTGAGCACAAAACCGATATTAAAGTTTTGGGTGGAGATTTAAGCATTACTTTTACCTATGACGGCAGTGCATTTAGCAATATATTTTTATGCGGGCCGGCAGAGCTGGTATTTGAAGGAAATCTTAAATAGACAGATTTACTGGCAATAGAGTTATAAACTAATTATTATCAGCAAGATGGGCAGCAATGCCTATCTTGATTTCTCCAAAAGTGACACTTTTACCCAGGTGAGCCCGTATAGGGTTCATATTTATCGTTTGCAACTCTTTAATGGCCTTCAGAATTATATCCAGTTTTTTCTTGCCCAATATGTCACGAGCTGAGATCTCCTGCTGGGCTACATAGTGCGCCAGGTGTCCTTCAATAGTTCCTGCAACCATTTTACGTTCTTCAGCAATAGCAGTAATGCTTTTGCCTTTACGGAACATCTCCAGAGAAACCTCTTTGGTATCTTCTTTCGGCTCTTTGGGTGTGGAAGTTTTTTTGACCCGTTCTTTTTTGGCAGTAAAATCAAGCTTGTTCGGCATGGTGAACACTTTTTTCATTTGTTCTGCCCTTTCGGCCTGGTTTAAGAGGGAACCAACATCGGCCTTGGTAAAGTCGGTGCCGTTTATGGTAGACTGTAACAAGCCAGTACCTTTTCTGATTTTTTTAAATTGTTCATAAAAGAGTGCTTCCATTTCCAGCAGCTCCGTCAGGTAGGCAGTAACCTGCTTATCCTGTTTAACCAGCTCCATACGTTCAAAAATACGCTCCGACATTTTCAGCAATAGCGGATTGAAGTAATTTTCAGCTGCAGTTGTACGTTCCAGCAGAGCTGCAAGCCCGTCTTCAGAACGATCCAGGCATAGGCGATGAATCTGGCTCAGAAATTTATTGGCGTTTATTTTCAGTTCGCTCAGGTCTTTTAACAGTGCCTGAGCCCACTTAACGTGTTTTTGCTTCGCAGATTTATTGATGTCCATGCTATATGAATGCACATGTTCATAAACATAGTTATCCAATGGCGTTAAATCAAAACATTGCATCAGATAGGACCGTAAGAATGCTTCGCTTTCCAGTTTAATCTGTTCATCCAGCTGTTCTTGTTTTTGCTTGTTTCTGGAAAAATAAGAAACATTCTGATCTTGTCTTATACCAGTTGTTGAAATCAATGACGTAAGTACAAGTCCGTCTAAAGAGCGCAGACGAGATAAGGCAACATAAATCTGCCCGGGTGCAAAAGCGTTTCCAATATCTATTATAGCCTTATCAAAGGTTAAACCCTGACTTTTATGTACTGTTATTGCCCAGGCCAGCTTAATAGGATATTGGATAAATTTTCCTATTACCTCTTCTTCAATTTCATTGGTTACTTTATGCTTGCTGTAGCGGATATTTTTCCAGGTATATTTTTCTATGGTAATCCTTTCCCTCTCTCCTTCAGTTTCTACCTCTATGCTGTCGTTTTTAAGCCCAATCACAGTTGCAATCTTGCCATTGAAGAAGCGTCTTTCTCCACTCTGATCATTTTTTATAAACATAATCTGGGCGCCTAGTTTCAACTCCAGGCTGTATTCTGCTGGATAGGAATTTTCTGCAAACTCTCCTTCGGTAGTTGCTTTGAAGAAGTAAGAGTTTCCCTTGAGGTCTTCCAGGCTTTTCTTGTTCATGGTATCCGCCCGCTGATTATGCGTAGTCAGTGTGATATACTTATCTTCCCTGGCAGGCACAAAGTCCTGTCGGTAATATTGTTCCAGCAGGGATACATCTGCCTGGGTAATTTCATTGTTCCTTAAATTATTCAGAAGGTTGATAAATACTGAATCAGCCTGCCGGTAAATTTTTTCAAGTTCAATATATACCGGTGGGTTTTGCTGTAACGCATGTGCATCAAAAAAATATACACTGTTATAAAATTCGCCGAGCAGCTGCCATTCATTAGACTTTACCACCGGCGGCAGCTGATGAAGATCGCCGATAAACAGCACCTGTACCCCGCCAAAGCTTGCATTATTTTTTCTGATGTACCTCAGCACCATATCTATTGCATCCAGCAGATCTGCCCGCAGCATACTGACCTCATCAATGATCAGCAATTCCAGATCAAGGAAGATCCTTCTTTTTGTGCTGTTCATCTGCAGGTGCCTTACAATAGACCTGGGTGTGTTGTATTGCTGGTTAACAGGTTCTACCGTTGGCGATTTAGGCAGATAAGTACCAAAGGGCAATTGAAAAAGTGAATGTATAGTAACCCCTGCAGCATTTATTGCTGCAATTCCGGTAGGTGCAACAATTACAGCTCTTTTATGTGTTAGTTCAATTAAGTTCCTTAGAAAGGTTGTCTTACCAGTACCTGCTTTTCCGGTGAGGAAGATATGCCGGGAAGTGTAATTTATAAATTTAGCCGCAATTTCAGCAGGATTGTATTCAGACATAATTTTGCACCTTTACTGACAAAGGTACTAAAGTTCGCACAAATTAATTAATAATACAATTAATTACCCCTAAATTATACGATCTGTAAAGTTAAATCTCTACCTGTCTTAGCTAACCAGCAGCTTGTACCCTTTCCCATGAACATTGAGAATTTCTACTTTTGGATCTTCTTTGAGATACTTACGCAACTTGCTGAGAAATACATCCATACTCCTGCCATTAAAATAGTTATCATCCTGCCAGATGCTCTTTAATGCCTCTTCACGGGTTAGTATGGCATTTTGCTTTAGACAGAGGAGTTGTAATAATTCAGCTTCTTTAGTTGATAGCTTTTGCTGTTTGCCATTGTGCTGAATAAGCTGTGTGGTAAAGTCGAAAGTATAACTGCCAATTTGAAAATTAGACTGTAAAGGAAGGTCGGGTAGATTATCCTTTACCGCAGAAGAGCGTTTAAGCAGCGCGTTGACACGTAGTAACAGTTCCTCTATCCTGAAAGGCTTAGTAATATAATCATCACCCCCAAGGTCGTATGCCGAAGCCTTATCTTCTAGCATTGATTTTGCCGTGGCGAAAATAATAGGGACATTCTGGTTTATTTTCCTGATTTCTTTACCCAGAGCAAAACCATCTTTTTTAGGCATCATGACGTCGAGAATACATAGGTCAAAGTCCTGACTATTAAAGGCACGAAGACCTTCTTCGCCGTCTACACATAAAACAGTTTCGAACTTACCCTTTATCTCCAGGTAATCTTGCAAGGCGGTACCAAGATTAGGATCATCTTCAACTAACAGAATTTTCTTCATTTTTTAGGGTATAATTATTTCAAAAATTGTTCCTTTATCTTTCTCACTGCGCACCGATATACTACCGCCCATCTGCATAATGATATCTTGAACATAGTTTAATCCCAGTCCAAAGCCTTTAACATCATGAAGGTTTCCGGTAGGCACTCTGTAAAACTGATCAAAGGCACGTTTACTTTGTTCCTTTGTCATTCCAATCCCCTTGTCTTCGATTTCAATGATCAGCTTTTTCCCTGAATTACGCGTACTAATCCGGATTTGGGGCGCACCAAGACTATATTTATTTGCATTATCAATAAGATTAAAGATCACATTAGAAAGGTGCAATTCGTCTCCTTTAATTATTGGATTTGCTGCATCAAGGTTTAGGGTTAGCACGGCCTCTTTTTTCTGAAGCTGCAAAGACATACTATCTGCCACTGCAGAAATAAGAATATTCATATCTACTTCTTCGTTTTCCAGCTTCAACTCTCTGTTCTCCAAACGGGCTATACTGAGGACCCTTTCAATATGGTTACCTAATCTGACATTCTCATCAAATATAATCCCTGCAAGTTTGTTGATGCGCAACTTATCTTGTTGAATTTCCGGGTCTCTCAGTGCCTCACTGGCTATCATAATAGTTGAAACCGGGGTTTTAAATTCATGTGTCATATTGTTAATGAAGTCCGTCTTCATTTCTGAGATCTTTTTCTGTTTCAGGATGGCATACAAAGTATAGGAAAAGATTGAAATTAAAACCAGCAGCAATGCTGCAGATGAAGCCATAGTAAAACCCAGGTTGCTAAATATTAATGAATTTTTGTTTGGAAAACTGATGTATAACATTCCAGGGTCTCTGATAACATCATTACTAAATAACGTGGTCTTATAAGTATTAGAGGGCAGTATTTCGTTGCTTTGTGAGGCTACTTTCTGGAAAACCACTGCATTTTGGCGTATACTTTTCAGCCAAAAATCATACTCTAGCTGAATGTTCCTGTTTGCCAGCTCTGTTCTTAATAATTTATCCAGCGCCTGTTGTGACACACGATTGTGTAAAGGGATATCGAGCTGGCTCATTTCTTTAGCCGCGGCCTCCAATACACTAAAATCCCCATCATTCAGTGGATGGAATGAATCAGCCTGCAATTCTTCCAGAGCGCGTTCCCGCCTTCTCAGGGCTGTTTCATTTTCAATACGGAATTTCAGACGCATATCTCCATTTAAACTGGGCAATGATATCCGAAGCGGCTGGTCATTTTCCCTGCTATATACAAGGTAACGTATACTGTCTGGTAATCTCTCTGGCTGCAAATCAAATGTTTTGGGTGACCGTATTCTGAAAGTTTTACGTACGGTTCCAACAAGATTTAGATCTTCATCAAATCCTACATTAACATCTACATTGAGGGGGGTAGTATTTTGATTGGCTAAGGCATAGAACTCTGCTTCGGAAATAATACTTGGGCTTTTGTATGCTCTTCTGATCATACTATCCTGAAAATTCAGCTCATCTATAATCTGTTTTTGCTGTGAATACTTCCTGCTTCGTTCCTCAGTTTTAAACTTTTGTTCCAGCTCGGCAAGCTGTCGGGTTTTATCACTCCGCTGGCTTTCCATTTTCATTCTCCATTCGTAATCTTTTTTGGAGATATGCTTTACGGCATCAAAACGCTGCACTTTAGCGGCAACCGCACTTAATGCCTGGCTTACCTCCTGCTCGAACAACTGAGACTTAAGTCTGTATGCTTCCCGGATGTAATACAATTGCATTACAAATACACCAAGCAACGCTACCGTCATAAGCGCCGTAATCAACCAGAGGTTTTTTTTCTTCATTATTTAAGCACCAAAAATAAGGAAGAGCATACTAAGAAACTCTAATTTAACAAATTTTAACAATGTAAATGTCAAATAGTTGGACCAAAAAAAATGCCGGGAAGATTATTCCCGGCATCCGCTTGCAATTTGTTTATTAAAAAAGATCTTAAAACGGCAAATCGTCGTCATCGCCAGGTGCACTGTTTACATCTGCAGGCGTAGCATATGGTGGTGCAGATGCTGCACCGGCAGTATTAGTCAACGCATTGATACGCCAAACTACTAAACTGTTAAAGTAAGAAACCTTCCCAGTTTTATCCGTCCATGGGCGACCGCGGAGATTAAATGAAACTTCTACATCATCACCTGTTTTCAGGCTGTCAAACAAAGCAGTTTTATCTTGTAAAGCTTCGAACCTGATATATTCAGGATAAGTTGGGTTTTCTGCATACTCTATAATGAGATCACGCTTTTTAAAAGTCTCACTTACCTGCTGTAATGCACCTATCTCGTGCACTTTTCCTTTTAATTCCATAACAATACTCTTTTATTCTACTTACTAGTTCAAATCTCTATATTTTTATTGATAACTTCGCACAATAATTATGCAAGTTTTCCACAACAAAAGTAAGGTTATTTTAACCTGTAACAAGAGACTTTCTCCATATCTGGTAGAAGAGGTTAAAGCACTGGGTTATGAAATTGTAAGAGATTTTCCAACCGGGGTAGAATTAAATATAACTTTAACAGAGTGTATTAAACTTAATCTGAATTTAAGATGTGCAAGTCAGATCCTATACTCATTAAGCAGCTTTAAAGCTAACAACCCGGAAGAACTGTACCGTGAACTGGTAGATTTGGCCTGGGAAGAACTGATTGATTTTGCCGGTTATTTCTCCGTTACTTCTAATGTGGACAATCCTACTATTACAACCCCTCTATTTGCTAATTTGAAAGTAAAGGATGCAATTGTAGACCGCATAAAAGCAAAAAAAAATATACGGCCTAATTCAGGCTCAGATGCCAATAAAACGGTAGTGCACCTATACTGGAAAGATGACCAGGCAGATATCTTTCTGGATACCTCAGGAGAAACGCTTGCAAAACATGGATACAGGAAAATACCTGGAAAAGCACCTATGCTTGAAGCACTGGCAGCATCTGTGGTAATGAGTACTACATGGGATCAGAAATCTCCTTTTATTAACCCAATGTGTGGTTCCGGAACCCTGGCAATTGAGGCAGCATTACTAGCCACCAATCGGAGGCCTGGCCTGTTCAGGATGAATTATGGATTTATGCATATATTGGGTTATGATGAAGAAGTGTTTTTTGCTGAACGACGGATACTGAAAGATCAGGTTATTAAAAATGTAGACCTGCAGATCGTTGCTACTGATATTTCTGAAGATGCTGTAGATGTAAGCCGTAAAAACGCAAAAACAGCAGGTGTAGATACGCTTATCACTTTTGAAGTTTGTGATTTTGCAGATACGCCTGTACCTGAAGGCGGAAAAGGAGTTGTTGTATTTAACCCTGAATATGGCGAACGTTTGGGAGTTCACTCCCAGCTGGAGCTTACTTACAAGCGTATTGGCGACTTTATGAAGAAGGATTGCAAAGGATACAGTGGTTATATCTTTACCGGGAATCCCGACCTGGCAAAAAAAATAGGGCTTAAGGCAGCACGTAAAATCGAATTTTATAATGGCAAGCTAGATTGCCGGATGATGGAATATGAATTATACGATGGCTCTAAAAGAGCGGATGAAGAAAGACCAAAGCCAAAGGAACACCTGCCAGAAAACTAAATGCTGAGAGACAAGTTTAAAAAGCATGCTGCTGCTAATATCAAACGGCAGCATGCTATATTTAATTTACTATCCTTCAAGGCCTTTTTATAATTCTTCGAAAAATAACTATAAATGTTATTTTTATTTAAAAGATTAATAGATCAGCTTACCCCCTGACGTTGTGCATCTTACAACAACCTGATGTTGTGAAAATTGAGATTTCATGCTTCTGATTATACAAAATGTATCTTTTTATAAATCCGTCACTTTCATTTTTTCGTTAGTTACCAAATCACGAAATAACAAGAAAAATTATCCAAATAAAGAATATATTTTTATGAGAGATCCACTAGATTTAAAGCCGAAAATTGTAGCTGGCAATATCAGGAAAATTAGGGAGCACCGAAATTACACACAGGACTACCTGGCTGCAAAACTGGCTATTTCTCAAAATGCTTATAGCAAAATTGAGCTTGGTTACAGTAAGTTAACCCTAGACAGATTATTTCAGATTGCCATTATTCTTGACGTTAAGGTAATGGACCTTATCAGTACCGACCACAGAAACACAATTAAAATTGATTTACCCTCTGGTGATTTTCCCTTGAATTAGTCTCTTCTGTTATCTTTGCGACTATGCAGGATCTGGAAAACATACTAGGTAAAACAATACAATTTGTAAAAGTAACTCTTGCCGGAGCAGAAGCAGGGCATGACTGGTTTCATATTGATAGAGTGTATAAAAATGCCCTGGCTATTAATCTAACTGAGAAAGGAAACTTACTGATTGTAACCCTTGCAGCCTTATTACATGATATTGCTGACAGTAAGTTTAACAATGGAGATGAAGAAATAGGCCCACAAAAAGCTGGTTTGTTTATGGAAAGTATTGGAATAAATGAAGATACCATTTTCCACGTACAGCAAATCATCAGGAACCTGAGCTATAAAGCCAGTCTGGGAGAGATAAACTTTAGCTCTAAAGAACTAGATATTGTACAAGATGCTGACCGCCTTGATGCCATAGGAGCTATTGGTATAGCACGGGCTTTTACTTATGGCGGATATAAAAATCGTACAATGTACGACCCTGATATTGTACCAGATCTTAACATGAGTAAAGAGGCATATAAAAATTCATCTGCTCCTACCATCAATCATTTCTACGAAAAACTTCTTCGCCTTAAAGACCTGATGAAAACAGGGAAAGGTCAGGAACTTGCCCTAAGCCGTCATGATTTTATGATGAATTACCTTCAGCAATTTTATAGTGAATGGGAAGGAAACAGCTGATTTAATTCCCATACGGAATGCGATAAGCTAAATATATTAGCAACTATATGCTATCTTTGTTAGTAAATAAATTACTATGTCAGAACGCATTAGAGAAAAGCTTAATATTTTAGCAGATGCTGCTAAATACGATGTTTCCTGTTCTTCAAGCGGAAGCAACCGAAAGAATGACAATAAAGGACTGGGCGATAGCTCTAATGGCATCTGTCATACTTATACAGAAGACGGGCGTTGTGTTTCACTGTTAAAAATCTTACTTACTAATCATTGTATATTTGATTGTGCTTACTGTGTTTCAAGAAAAAGCAATGATATAGAAAGAGCAGCTTTCACTGTAGAAGAAGTAGTTCAGCTTACCATGAATTTCTATCGCCGGAATTATATTGAAGGTCTTTTTTTGAGTTCAGGCATTTTTAAAAACGCTGATTTTACTATGGAGCGCTTGCTTAAAGTGGTGAAAAAGCTTCGACTTGAAGAGCGCTTTAATGGATATATTCATCTGAAAACTATACCTGGTGCAAGTGATGAACTGATTAGGGAAGCGGGTATGTACGCAGATAGAATGAGTATTAATCTCGAAATGCCTACTGAAAGTGGCCTGAAGTTGCTGGCGCCCGATAAGAGTCATCAGGATGTAATTACACCCTTAGGCAATGTTCAGAACCAAATTATTCAATTTCGGGAAGAACGAAAGCTCATCAAGAGTGTTCCAAAATTTGTTCCCGCCGGTCAAAGTACCCAAATGGTTATTGGCGCCACTCCCGAAACTGATAAAGATATTATGCATACCGCTGATACCTTTTACCGTAACTTCTCATTGAAAAGAGTTTATTATTCTGGCTATATCCCTATTAGCAATGACAACAGATTACCTGTTCTTGGCTCACAACCGCCATTAATCAGAGAAAACAGACTTTATCAAACCGATTGGCTAATGCGTTTTTATGGTTTTCATGTAAATGAATTACTTAATGATGCCAATCCCCATCTGGATATTGACATCGATCCTAAATTAAGCTGGGCACTGCGTAACCTTCAGCATTTCCCAGTAGACATCAATGTAGCCTCATACAAGGTGATCTTGAGAGTGCCAGGCATTGGTGTAGGATCTGCTAAAAAAATAGTTCAGGCAAGAAAATTTGGTAAGCTTCGAATAGATCAGTTACAGAAAATAGGAGTTGCATACAACAGAGCCAAACATTTCATCAAATGTGCAGACAGCCCTTATCAACTCAAAGACTATCAGGGCACTCAGATAAAGTCATTCATTCTGGCAGAAAGCCAGAGCAAGTATATTAAAAACGATACAAATCAGCTGATTTTGTTTTAATATGATGGTTTATATTTTTGATGGCAGTTTTGAAGGATTACTGTGTGCTGTATTTGAATGGTTTGAGCGTAAGCCTGGGACCATCGTTCTGAAATCAGTAAAGGCATACCAGCCAGATGCCTTCATACCAAGTTTTGAAATTTACAATGACAAGGAAAAGGCGGACCGTGTATGGAAGGCGTTGCGTACAAAATTACCTTCAAGCTGGACAAGAAGATTTTACTGCACTTATCTTTCTGAACTGGATGATGCATATGCCGCCCTGTTTGAATTTGCCTGTTATATATTTTCTAACCCAGCCGGAGCAGAAAATAATTATGGAAATCCACATGTAATTACTGTAAGTAAAACTGCTACCAAAGTAGAGCGGGAAAAACATAGAATGGAAGCATTTATACGCTTTCAGCATACAGCAGATGGAATATTTTACTGTGGGATTGACCCGGACTTTAATGTTCTGCCGCTGATTATGAAACATTTTAAGGACAGGTATGCAGATCAGCAGTGGATCATATACGACATAAAAAGACATTATGGTTTATTTTACGACCTGGAGAAGGTTGAGGAAATCAATTTTAGTTTTGAGTCACAGCAGTCAATGATGAAGCCAGGTGCAACCCAGCTCTCTGGAAATGAAGAACTTTATGCTGTGCTATGGAAAGATTATTTTAAAAGCACTAACATAGTTGCCAGGAAAAACACTAAACTTCATGTGCAGCATGTGCCTAAGCGGTATTGGAGATACCTTACAGAAAAGCAGCTTTAACAAAGAAGAATGTAGCTTGATTTAACACCGAATTGCCGAATTATCTTGTAAATTGGCTTCATGAAGTTAAGTGTACTGGTTTTAATAACCTCTATGGCAGTAGCCTTGTCTATTGCCCTGGTAAATTTCCATTTTCAGAAAGACTGGTATTTTATGCTGGTATCTTTTGGAATCTCATTTATCACCTGCTTTATTTTGTTTTACTATATGCTCGAAAAGTATATTTATTCCAAAATTAAACTGATCTATAAACTAATCCATAATTTGAAATTGGGTAAAGATCTTAAAGATGCATTAGGGGAATATGTAAGTTCAGACCCGATCAATGACGTTGAGCATGAAGTAAAGGAATGGGCGGGAGCAAAGAAACAAGAAATTGAGGTACTTAAAAAACAGGAGCAATTTAGGCGGGAGTTTCTATCTAATGTATCACATGAATTTAAAACGCCGCTTTTTGCTATACAGGGTTATATAGAGACCTTGCAGGACTGTCTTGTAGACGATCCGGATATGGCAGTCAAATTTCTGCAGAAAGCCGAAAAAAACGTAGAGCGGTTGAGCTATCTCATCAATGATCTGGACTCGATCTCCAAACTGGAATCGGGAGAAATACCTATCGATTACCAGAAATTTGATTTCGTGATACTGGCTAAGGAGGTAATGGAGGGTTTGGAAGATAAGGCCAAAAAAAGGGAGGTTAAGCTATCCTTCAAAGAGAAATATATGCATCCTGCATTTGTTAAGGCCGACCGCGAAAAAATAAGACAGGTAATGATTAACCTGATCTCTAACTCCATAAAATATGGTAAACAGAATGGCTCTACAGCAATAAAGATTTTTGAACTACACGACCAATATCTGATAGAAGTAACAGATGATGGAATTGGTATTGATGAAAAGCACCTGCCCAGATTATTTGAACGTTTTTACAGAATAGATTCTCACCGTTCCAGGGAAGTTGGGGGTACAGGGCTCGGTCTGGCAATTGTTAAGCATATACTTGAAGCACATGAACAAATTATCTCTGTAAGAAGTACCTTGCAGATAGGTACCACCTTTGCGTTTACCCTGCAGAAGATAAATTAGTATTTTAACAAATAATCAAGAAATGCAGATGCTTAACATTAACTTAACATAGACACGCTATTTTTGTACCTATATTTTATCAGTTAACATGAACAATATCTTTAAGTTCTTTACCCCAAAAGACAAAAAATTCCAACCACTTTTTGAACAGGCCGGAAGCAATGTATTGAAGATTTCTGAAGCTCTTTTCCTTGCGGTAAGTGCTAAGGACCTTGAAAAGAGAAAAGAGTATATCAAAGAGATTGAACGTTTGGAACACGTTGGAGATGACATTACACACTCTATCTTCCTGGAACTAAGTAAGAACTTTATTACACCGTTTGACAGGGAAGATATTCATGCCCTGGCGAGTGCCGTTGATGATATTGCCGATTATATACATGCATCAGCTAGTAATATTGAGCTTTACAATATTAAAAACATTGGTGATGCCATGATCAAACTTGCTGAGTTACTGGTAGAGATGTGTACAGATTTAGATAAAGCCATCAAAGAACTGAGAAGTTTTAAAAACATACGTGTTATCGCTGATGCCTGTGTTCGGATAAACAGTGGTGAAAACCAGGCTGATTATGTATGTAACCTTGCCATTGCAAGATTATTCGAATTTGAAACTAACGCAATAGAGCTGATCAAACAGAAAGAAGTTCTTCAGACACTGGAAATGGCTACAGATAAATGTGAAGATGCCGCAAATGTGTTAGAATCTATATTGGTTAAGAACGCTTAAAAATATAAAAAATGGTAACTACCTTATTGGTTGTTGTAATAATTCTGGCTATAGGTTTCGACTACATCAATGGATTTCATGATGCAGCAAATTCTATAGCAACTGTAGTATCTACCAAAGTACTTACCCCATTTCAGGCAGTTTTATGGGCAGCCCTTTTTAATTTTGCAGCGTATTTTTATTTTACGGATCACAAAGTTGCAAATACAATAGCCAAAACTGTTGTAGAGCAATATATTACCCTCGAAGTAATATTATCCGGACTGGTTGCTGCCATTGTATGGAACCTGTTTACCTGGTGGTATGGTATACCTTCGAGCTCCTCGCATACGCTAATTGGCGGTTTTGCCGGTGCCGGAATGGCAAAAGCCTCTTCTGTAGGTGCAGGTTTAATGTCTGCTATTAACGTAGCACCGATATTGAAAGTAATAGCATTTATTGTACTTGCCCCGGTTATCGGAATGTTTATCTCGGTAATTATATCTATTATCCTGTTGCACCTCTCAAAAAATGCACGCCCGTCAGTTGCAGAGAAATGGTTTAAAAAACTACAACTGGTATCTTCTGCAGCCTTAAGTTTCACCCATGGAGGTAATGATGCCCAAAAAGTAATGGGTATTATCTATGTAGCTATGGTTGCTTCTAATGTTTTAAAAAATGGCGATACGATGCCTGAATGGATACCAATCTCATGTTATGCTGCTATCTCTTTAGGTACAATGAGCGGTGGCTGGAAAATTGTAAAAACCATGGGATCTAAAATAACCAAAGTTAATGCCTTTGAAGGTGTTGCGGCAGAAACGGCCGGAGCGGTAACCCTGGGTATCACTGAGCATTTTGGAATCCCTGTTTCTACTACACATACCATTACTGGATCTATTGTTGGGGTAGGATTACTGAAACGGGTTTCGGCAGTGCGCTGGGGTGTTACCGTAAGCTTGCTCTGGGCCTGGATCTTAACTATCCCTGTGTCAGGCGTACTTGCAATTATAATATTTAAACTTATTGATCTGTTTTTCTAAAATAGTATCCAATTTTAACAGATAGCAAAACTCCTGAATTGTACATTCAGGAGTTTTTTATTTAATAGTCTATTTTGTAAATAACCTTATCACTGCTTATACGGGGCACTTTCCACTTAGGCCCTTCTTTTATTAAACGGACTGCTTCCTCGTCGAGATCCTTTACCGTACTGCTCGAAATAATAATAATATTATCCGGAACGCCGTTTGTATCAATATTAAAGCTGAGCTCAACCGACATGCCCCTGAAAGCGCGATTTGCTTTTTTATGATTGAGCAGGTAAACTTCAAACCTTTCCCAGCCCCCAACCGGCATAGATACTGTAGGGAATGGAACTGCGGGTGCCATTGTAACTTCAACTTTGCGGCCCGGTAACTTTGCTCGCTGTTCTCTGTTTTGCCTGTCGCGCATCACAAAAATTATGCTGACTGATATAAACATCACTGCTGCAGCAGCGCCAATACTTAATCGCTGCCAGGTATATACACTTCGCTTTTTCTGCTCTTGCTGCTCACTTATACGATCATAAAGCTGCTTTTGCAACAATGATAGTGACTGTACTGATCGCCGGGGCGATTCACTCAAGCCTGCCAGTGCCTGTGCAACAAAAGGATCTTCTTCTGCCTGCCTTTCAATCTGGTACATGGTTTTGCTGTCAAGCTTGCCATCAAGATAATCCTCCAGTAATTCTATATCTAAAAAATCGTTATTCACCACTATTTTTCTCTATACAAATTTTCAAATTCCGCTTTCCATTCTGAATATAGCTCTTTACCTTAACCAATTCAAAACCTGTAATCTCCGCAATATCTTTATAGCACTTTTCCTGCAGATAGAACAGGTCAACACAAATCCTTTGTTCATCAACTAGTCCATCCATACACCTTTCCATAGCGGTCAGCTGTTTCTCCTTTGTATCTTCTATATCCAGATGCACAAATTCATCCTTTTCCACAAATACCTCTTCAATAGATATAGTATTATTTTTAGAAAGCTTGCGCAGAACCATCAGGCAATGGTTACGCGTAACAACATGAAGCCAGCTTTTGAAATTCTGCACCTGATGAACTTTAAGTTTCAACACAAGTTCCTCGAAGATCTGCATCACGGCATCTTTACTTGCCTCTTCATCTTTCAGATAATTAAGGCATACTCCATACACCAGATGCATATATCGATTATACAAAAATCCCAATACCTCCAGGCTACCGTTTTTTTTATATTCGGCAATCAGGGCAAGATCATCATAGTCTTTAAATGCGCTTGTATTCTTTATAAATTTCAAGATGCTGCTTAGGAGAAAGTTCTTTTCAAGTATAAATATATTTTTTGACTACTCCATGAAATTCTTCGTTTAAAACTATGACTGCCAGATTATATTAAACGTTTAATGGCCGGAGTTTTGCTTACTATTGTGTTCTCAAAGAATATACATGAAAAGGATCAAATTAGCAGTTATCGCCCTTACTACAATTTTTTTTAACAGTTGTGATGTGCAAAGCCAGTCTAAGTTAGGAGATATTTTAAAACAGATTCCTACATCTGCGACAGGAACGCCGAGCACATTAGAAATTGCAACCGGAATTAAACAGGCGCTTGAAGTGGGAACTTCACGCGGGGCCGACCTGCTCTCGGCTAAGGATGGTTTTCTTGGCAATGCAGCCGTTAAGATCCTTTTTCCACCCGAAGCACAAAAAGTAGATAAAACTTTAAGAGCGATTGGATTGAGTTCACTAGCAGACAATGTTGTGACCAGTTTAAACCGTGCGGCTGAAGATGCAGCCAAAGAGGCAAAGCCCATATTTTTATCTGCTATCAAACAGATGACAATTACTGATGCAACAAATATTCTGCTTGGTAACCAAAACTCGGCAACAGAGTATTTTAAAAGAGTGACTACAGCACAACTGATGCAAAAATTTACTCCGGTAATTACCAACAGCCTGAGTAAGGTAGGTGCTACAAGATATTGGGGCGATGCCGCCAGCAGATATAATAAAATTCCACTTGTTAAACCAGTTAATACAGATCTGTCTAATTACGTAGCACAGAAAGCAATTGATGGCATGTTTATTCAGGTTGCACAGGAAGAACTTTCTATAAGAAATAATATTGGCGCACGTTCTACTACATTGCTGCAAAAGGTATTCGGTTATGCCGATAAAAAGAAATAACCCTGAATACTACATGTAGTCTTATAAAAAAAGACACCAACTAACAGAAATAAAAGGTACTTTTATACAGTACAATACGAATAACATACAAGTATATTGGATTTTAAAGATTTTAATTTTAACCCTGATTTGTTAGAGGGTTTATTAGCGATGGGTTTCAGAAATGCAACTCCTATACAAACGGAAGCAATTCCCCTTATTCAGGATAAGAAAGACCTGATAGCCTGTGCCCAGACTGGAACTGGAAAAACGGGAGCTTATCTTTTACCGATCATGAATATGATCAGTCAGACAGAGGAACGTCATAATAATACCCTCATTCTTGCTCCTACCCGCGAACTTGCTCAGCAAATAGATTTGCAGGTGGAAGCACTTTCATACTTTACTAATATCAGCTCTTTAACAGTATATGGTGGCGGAGACGGAATTGCTTATGAACAGCAAAAACGCAGTATGCGCGAGGGGGTTGATATTATCATAGCTACACCTGGAAGATTAATTTCGCATTTATCTTCTGGCTTATTGAAGCTTGACCAGTTGCAGCATCTTGTATTAGACGAAGCTGACAGGATGTTAGATATGGGTTTTTATGATGATATTATGCGAATAGTGAGTTTTCTCCCTGAAAAGAGACAAACTGTACTTTTCTCAGCTACTATGCCCCCCAAAATCAGAAAACTGGCCAGTAACCTATTGCATAATCCTGAGCAGATAAGTATTGCAATTTCGAAACCTGCCGCTGGTATCAATCAGCAGGCCTATATCGTTCATGACGCACAAAAAGTGAAACTGCTGACAGAATTGATGAAAAATGTGGAATATCCCAGCATATTGATATTTGCTTCTACTAAGGAGAAGGTAAAAAATCTGGGTAAGGTATTTCGCGGGCTGGGCTTTAAAGCCGAAGCATTTCATTCTGATCTTGGTCAGAAAGAAAGGGAAGCAATATTATCAGAATTCAAAAATAAACGTGTGCCTGTATTAATAGGCACTGATGTTCTTTCCAGAGGTATTGATGTAGAAGGTATATCGCTTGTAATAAATTTTGATGTACCCCATGATCCAGAAGATTATATTCACCGGATTGGGCGTACGGCACGTGCTGCAACTACCGGAACGGCTATTACCCTGGTAAACGATAAAGACAAACGGAAGTTTGCGAACATTGAAAAGCTGATAGATAGAAAAATAGACCGGATGCCTTTACCGGAGCACCTTGGAGAAGCCCCTGATGAAAATGCAGTGTCTGCAGAAGCCAGGCCAGCCAGAGACAGAAAAGCCCCGCAGCGTAAAGTCTGGAAAAAGAAACCTAAGGTTGCCGGAACTACCCCGAAGCCAGAATAAATATTAAGCAGGAGCAATGAACATTGCTCCTCTTTTTTTTATCTTTACTTTTATGCAAAACCTAGCTCCCTTAGCTGAACGCATGCGTCCGCAGAACCTGGACGATTATGTGGGACAAAAACATTTAGTTGGGCAGGATGCTGTATTGCGCAAAGCGATACAAAGCGGGCAGCTTCCTTCCATGATATTCTGGGGCCCGCCTGGAGTGGGTAAAACTACTCTGGCATATATAATTTCCCAGGCACTTGATCGCCCTTTTTTTAATTTGAGTGCTATTAATTCCGGAGTTAAAGATATCCGTGAAGTAATAGATAAAGCGGCTTTACTAAAAGATAGCTTTTTAGGTTTACCCATATTATTTATAGATGAGATCCACCGTTTCAGTAAATCACAGCAAGATAGTCTTCTGGGGGCAGTTGAGCGGGGACTGGTGACATTAATTGGTGCTACCACAGAAAACCCCTCATTCGAAGTAATATCGGCTTTGCTATCACGCTGTCAGGTGTATATACTTAAATCTCTGGATGAGGATGAACTTTCGGGGCTGTTGCAAAAAGCAATTAAGGAAGATGTTGTATTAAAAGAGAAAAAAATCAGTATCAAGGAACATGAAGCACTGATACGACTATCTGGTGGCGATGCAAGGAAATTGCTGAACGTCCTTGAAATAGCTATTAATGGCATAGGGGGTAAAAGTATTGTTCTTACCAATGAGAATGTACTGGAACATGCACAGCAAAATCTGGCACTTTATGATAAAGCTGGCGAACAACACTATGATATTATTTCGGCATTTATTAAATCAATAAGAGGCAGTGATCCAAATGCTGCTGTTTACTGGCTGGCAAGAATGATAGAAGGAGGTGAAGATCCCTTATTTATAGCAAGAAGATTATTGATTTTAGCCTCTGAAGACATAGGTAATGCCAACCCGAATGCACTTTTACTAGCAAACAATTGCTTTCAGGCAGTAAACGTAATTGGCTACCCGGAAGCCAGGATCATTCTCTCGCAGGCTGTAACCTACATGGCCTCTTCTGCAAAAAGCAATGCATCATATGAAGCCATCAATAAGGCACAGCAACTCGTTAAACAGACGGGGAATTTACCTATACCCTTGCATATCAGAAACGCTCCCACAAAATTAATGAAAAATATAGGGTACGGTAAAGATTATAAATATGCCCATGGCTTTGAAGGCAACTTTGCCACTCAGGAATTTTTGCCAGATGCAATTAGTGGAACAAAATTTTATGATCCGGGCAATAACCCTGCAGAACAAAAACTCAGGGAAAAGCTCAAAAAGGACTGGAAAGATAAATACAACTATTAATTATGCTCTTAACGTTTTTAAATCATCAATGGACCGGATTCTGGCGTTCAAAAAGTAAATCAGGCACCATTGCAGCACAGCTGGTTATTGGCTTTCTAGTGCTTTACATCATTGCAGTTTCAATCCTTGTTGGGTACAGTATGGGAGAAATCATTGAAAAGTTTTTCCCCGGAAAAGAAATCATGACAGTATTTAATGGACTGATACTCTATTATTATGCTATTGAATTTCTGATACGAATGCAGATACAGGAACTACCCACCCTTGCTGTGGTACCCTATCTGCACTTAAATATCCCAAAACAGAAACTTGTCAACTTTTTAAATGTCAGCGCCATATTTTCAGCATTTAATATTCTCCCTATTTTCCTGTTCTTTCCTTTCATCATTATGAATGTCAGAGTAGAATACAGTCTGTTTGCATGTATAGGCTATCTGGTTACGATACTATCACTAACGGTATTCAGTAATTATGCAGCTCTGTATATAAAACGCATCTCTACAGGCAATATGAAAATTGTCTTGGCAGGCTTATTTGTTTTGCTGATTGTAGGTGGATTAGAATACTTCCATATTTTTTCCATCACCTCAATTTCCAATATTATATTTCAAACTATAGCCAGTTATCCGCTTACTGCTATATTGTTTATTGCCTTAGCCACATTCATATTCCTTACCAATGCACGTTACCTGAAAAGGAATCTGTATATAGAAGAATTAAAAAGCAGCATTGAAAAAAAGTCTAGCACAGACTATCCATTTTTAGACAGATTTGGCGAGGCAGGAACGCTTGTTGCACTGGAAATCAAATTGATTCTAAGAAATAGACGTCCTCGTGCAACAGTAAGCAAAGGCCTTATCTTTTTATTTTACGGATTTCTTTTTTATCAAAAAGGGATAATGGAAAGTAACCAGTTTGGCAAAATGCTTTTCTCCGCAGTATTTATGACGGGCAATATGATTTTGTTGTATGGTCAATTTATGTTTGGCTGGCAGGGAGCAGAGTTTGATGGTTTACTTGCAAATAATATTAATATCCGGATATTTTTTAAAGCTAAATTATTAATGCTAACCCTTTCAGCATCTGTACTTACACTAATTACCAGCTTATATGGTTTACTAAGCTGGAAGCTTGTATTGATACAGTTATCTGCATACCTATATAATATTGGTATAGGGGTAATCATTGTTTTATATTTTGCAACCCGCAATTATAAATATATTGATTTGAAAAAAGGCACTAATTTTAATTGGCAGGGCGTAGGCGCATCTACCATGTTGATGTCACTTCCGATTTTACTTATTCCATATTTGATCTACCTTCCCCTTTCTGTATTGATTAACCCGTACTGTGGATTGGGGTGTATAGCCATAGTTGGCATTGCCGGCTTATGTGCCCGCAAATACTGGCTCCAAATGCTGGTAGATGCTTTTAACAAACGTAAATATAAAATTGCCGCCGGCTTTAGAGAACAATCATAATGATAGAAATTAATAAATTAAATAAGTCGTATGCGGGTAAAACAGTTGTAGACATTCAGCATCTTGTAATTAATAAGGGCGAAACAATAGGCTTAGTTGGAAACAATGGTGCAGGTAAAACAACTTTATTCAGGATGCTGCTGGACCTTATCAGGCCTGATCATGGCGAAATCTTATCTAATGGTAACAATGTAGGTACTAGTGACGAATGGAAACATTATACCGCCTCTTACCTGGATGAAGGTTTTCTTATTGATTACCTGACACCTGAAGAATATTTTATATTTATAGGTGGGCTTCACCAGATGAGCGTAGCCGATGTACAAGAACACCTGAAGCAATACATTGAGTTCTTTAACGGTGAAATTTTAGACAGCGGTAAATACATCCGCGATTTCTCCAAAGGAAACCAGAATAAAATTGGAATAGCTTCAGCATTAATACAGAAGCCCGAACTGCTTATTCTGGACGAACCATTCGCAAATCTCGACCCTACCACTCAAATCAGGTTAAAAACACATATCAAACTTTTAAAAGCTAGAATGCTTACCACTTTAATTTCAAGTCATGATTTGAACCACATTACTGATGTATGTGACAGGATTATATTATTTGAAAAGGGCAAAGTTATCAAAGATGTATACACCAATGAAAACACACTGAATGAGCTGGAAGATTACTTCTCAAAGTAGAAATTGTACACAATTGTAGTCAATTTGTTACTATATATGTGCTAATGAGACTTTGTTTTGCCCGATCTAAATGCTAGGATTATGCGTCAGCACAATTCTTTACGCTATAAATAACGCTAAAAAACAAATCCTATCTATAATTGGCATCAGGTTTGATTTAGAGGCATTATTAATTAACAAACGATTTATAACCATGATTACTTCAAAATTTAAAATAGCAACATTCAGTATAGCTTTATCAATTAGCGCAATGGCTTTCCAAGGTTGCGATAGTTTGACAAAAACACAAAAAGGCGCTGGTATAGGTGCTGCAGCTGGTGGTGTATTAGGAGCTATTATTGGTAAAAAAGCTGGTAATACTGCAGTAGGAGCTATTATTGGTGGTGCTGTAGGTGGTACTGCTGGAGGATTTATAGGAAAGCGTATGGATAAACAGGCGGCCGAAATCCAAACTGCAATACCAAATGCCGAAGTTGTTCGCGAAGGTGAAGGTATTATTGTGAAATTTGATAGCGGTATCTTGTTTGACTTTGACAGTGCCAACCTTAAAACACAGGCAAAAGATAATGTAAAATCATTGGCTAGTTCAATCAATGAATATCCTAATACTGAAATTAAAATTGTTGGACATACAGATAATAAAGGTACTGAAAGCTACAATTTAGGTCTTTCTGAAAGAAGAGCAGCGGCAGTTAAAGCATTTGCAGTTGCCAGCGGAGTACCTTCTTCTCGTATGACAACTGTCGGAAAAGGATTTGCTGAGCCAATTGCTGATAACACAACTGATGCAGGAAGAGCTGCAAACCGCAGGGTTGAGGTAGTAATTGTTGCTAACGACCAACTTAAAAAAGAAGCAGCTGCACAAGCTAACTAAAATAAAATCTACCTATGAAAACAAAAACCGAAGTCTGATAGCTTCGGTTTTTTTAATTTAATCATAGATATCTTCAAAATAGGAAACGGCTAAAGACTTTAATAAGAGTTCCTGTTCCATCATTGCAAAAGAAGGAACAGGCTTTATTAATTTCCAATGTGGCCAGCCATCCTGATCTAACCCCTCAAGTTCATAAAAGCCCATTTCGCTTAACAGTCTGCATGTTGCAATATGCATCAACTCCTCCTTTTGTCTTTTGCTATACTTGCCGGGACCTTTGCCTAGCTCCTGAACTCCGATAAGAAATAGCATAACTTTCAAATCAGGTATATCTGAATCAAATTCCTGAGCAATTTTTTGCTGTAGAATTTTCCATTTTGCATTAATCTCTGCTGGTTTCATGGGACAAAGATAAAACTAAAGCAAGGTTTATGACAATAGTATTAATACTTAAGTTTATCCTTTAAGTACATTTAACATTTAAACAGATACCAATGAATAATATTATCACAACAGGATTGATGGCCTATGGCATGTCAGGAAAAGTATTTCACGGCCCCTTTTTAAATGCACATGCCGGATTTAAACTGCATGCCGTTACCGAACGTAATCACAAAAACGCGGAAAAGGACTATCCTGCTGTGATCAGTTACAACAGTACTGACGATTTGCTGAAGGACCCGGAATTAGATCTTATTATTATCAACACACCTAATTTTACCCATTACGATTTTGCGAAACAAGCATTATCGGCGGGTAAACATATCCTGGTAGAAAAACCGTTTACTGCCACTGCGGAAGAAGCTAAACAATTATTTCTTCTGGCCAGACAAATGAATAAAAAGATATTTGTTTATCAGAACCGCCGTTGGGACAGTGATTTTTGTACAGTAAAAGAAATTGTTCTTGCCAAGAGTTTGGGTAAATTATCAGAAGTCCATTTTCGCTTTGATCGGTATAAAGCAGCGCTAAATGTTAAGGCTTTTAAGGAAGAAGCTGTTCCAGCAAGTGGCTTACAATATGATTTAGGTCCGCATTTGCTTGATCAGGCAATCAGTTTGTTTGGTAAACCCTTATCTTTTCATAAAATATTAGGAAAAAACAGACCACATACAGTAGTTGACGATTATTTTTCAATCCATTTAGCTTATCCTGATAGTCTTAATGTTTTTGTTCATGCTAACCTGCTTGTAACAGATCTACAACCAGCTTTTGTATTACATGGATTTAGAGGAAGCTTTATTAAATACCGTGCAGACATACAGGAAGAACAGTTGATAAAAGGTATCAAACCTGGCGAGCCTGGCTATGGAATGGAAGTAAGAGGAATAGAAGGAAAATTAAGTTTGAGAGATGAACTTGGAGAGCAACATGAAGAAGTGGTTCCGTCTGAACCTTCAAGCTACATGCACCTTTTTGAAGCCGTGTACCAATCTATCATTAACAATACAGCATACCCGGTAACTGAAGAAGAAATAATAACACAGCTTGAAATTCTGCAATCTTAAGATTCAGCATTTCAGGCTTACTTCCTGGTACAGATACCCTTCCCTTAATAATTTACAGTGCTCCTAAGAGGGCAACTGTAAATTCTGTAGCTATTTCAAGATGCGGAATGTGTCCACAGCCATCAAATTCAATTAACTTAGCTTTAGGTATTTTAGCAGCTGTCTGTTTTCCTAAAATTTTGTACTGACCATGCAATGCCTGTTCAGCGGGACTTAATAACCCTTTGCCTACAATAGTTTTGTCTTCCTTTCCAATAAATAATATTGTTGGAACAGTTATATTCTGAAATTCATGAACAACCGGCTGCTCATAGATCATAGTAAAGGTCATTGCAGCTACCTTGGCCCAACGCGGATACTCTGCACTAAAGGTAACTCCGGCACCTATTCTTACTAATTCATCATATTCTGGCTTCCACATAGTGAAATAAGATCCCTGATAGTATTTTTTAATACTTTCTGCAGTGGATTTAAGTTCTGTCTGATATTGTTCTTCGGTATTGGCATACGGAACAAATTGCCTGTAATCTTCTAATCCAATTGGATCTTCCAGTAGAAGCTTTTCTGTATTTTGCGGATACATCAATGCAAATCTTGTAGCAAGCATTCCGCCCATTGAATGTCCAAGAATATTTGCTTTCTGAATACCCAGGGTATCTAACAATGCTTTGTTCCACCTGGCCAATTGATGGAAACTATAATGAATATACGGCTTTGAAGATTTACCGAACCCAATCTGATCTGGAACAACTACCCTATAGCCCCTTCCTGTTAATGCTTTGATAACATTAGTCCAGTAATACCCACCGAAATTCTTGCCGTGCAAAAGAACCACTGTTTTTCCGTTAGTGTTCTGTGTTGGCGCAACATCCATATAAGCCATACGTACATCCTGACCCTCCGTATGTATGGGGAAATATTTTACTGGATATGCATATTTTACGTTTTCAAGGGTAATAGATAAAGTATCTGCTTTTTGTGCGTATACAGACATTGATAAACATAAAAGCAAAGCTGGAATGGAAAACTTTTTAAACATAAGAATGTGGTGTTATAAAATCACAAACAAACCTGCCAGGGAAAAAGTTCCAGACATCCGTGATTTAAAAATAAAGCCCCGCTTCTATCAGAAGCGGGGCCCTAAGCGATACGCTGCTCTATTTTTTTAAGGTGAAAGGAATATTTACTCCGAACGTGATATTACGGCCCATATTGTAGATCCCTAATGTTGGGTCTTCATCACTTAAGCGTCCCGGTTTGAAACGGCTCAAATGATCATAATACGCTTTGTTAAGTAGATTTTTACCCGCCGCATAAATAGAAATAGTCTGGTTTTTGCTCAATTTCAAGGTTGTTCCAATAGAGGCATTCAGCAAAGTATAACCTGAGGTTGGCTGTTCAAAGCTATCAATCTTACTTTGTTTCCAGAAGTTATCTATTCCTACTGCTACATAGGAATGAGAGGTGCCCCTTAGGTTAGGTTCAAATCTCAGTTCATTGCGCAAGGTAGCAGCTGGTATGAAAGGCAGTGATTCTTTAGTTGTACGATTGGTAGCCCTGGTATACGAAAAACTGTTTTCGAAGTGGATAAAACTAACTGGATGCAACGTAAGCGAAGCTTCTACTCCCCTAAGCAAGGCATTATCCTGAACAAAGTTATATACCGGAAATAATCGCTCATCAATCTCTCTTGTATCACCACTGGTATTATAATAAATATAATTGTTTATCAGGTTGGCAAAACCACCTGCGCTTGCACTTATGTACTGGTTTTGATAATCAAAAGAAGCATCAAACTGGTAACTCTGCTCAGGCTTAAGATTTGCATTACCTATTTCATAACGAAAAACCCCTTCATGAACCCCATTAGAAGCCAATTCAGCAATGTTTGGCGCTCTGAAAGCACTACCGGCATTTGCCTTAAAACTCAAAGCATCATTAAATTCGTGGGTATAGCCTAATGCACCTGTTACGTGCGAAAATTTATTTGTGAAGGCATTAAATTGCGAATCGCCATTAAAAGACTCCCCTGTCATTTTTCTATAATCAAATCGAATTCCAGCATTAAATGTATCACTATCCCAGGTTTTTTTGAGGTAAGCAAAAGCACCAAATGCCTGCGAATCGTAATCAGGAACTAATTGTTCTGCACCTGTGGTATTAATACTATGCATATACTCACCAGACACGCCAAATACAGGAGCCCAGCCGTTTATTTCACGGATTGAATATCTAAGATCATAACTGTAGGTATGGCTATTTAGATATAATGCCAAACCGTCGTCACCTGCACCCTCTATTTCTTTACGTGAATTATGCTGATAGCCTAGAATTGATTTTAAACTTCCATTACCTAATAAAATATTACTGTTAAGCGCCAGTTTTGTATGACGGATATCTTGCTGAGGATAGGCAAGGGTACGGTCTTTATTTTGTTTATCACTATATATATCCCCGTCCTCATCTACCAGTTGCCCGGCATCATTGCGTGTTGGCTCATAGAAGCCAATATTATTATGGAAAGTAGATGCGTCCAGATGTGCATAACCCCATTTCTTGTTTAAACCAATTTGTCCTGAAAAACTAGTCTCATTAAAGCCAGAATTAGGAACGTACTCTGTGGGCGTTTTATAAGAATAAGCATTTTTATAGGAGCCCCGTACTTTATATACCAAGCCATTTTCATTGCCCTGCAACATCAGTGAATTGCCAGTTAAACCATTATTTGTTGCATAGTTAGATAAGAACTCCCCCCTTAGCGTTCCATCTGGAGCTGGCAAACCATCAAGAATATTAATTACGCCACCCAAAGCATCAGAACCGTACATTAAACTTGCCGGCCCGCGCAATATCTCCACGTGGTCTGCACTATATTGATCAATTTCAATTCCATGTTCATCACCCCATTGTTGACCCTGTTGTTTCACTCCGTTATTTACTGTTACTACCCGGTTATAGCTCAAACCTCTTATAACAGGTTTCGAAATTGCCGGCCCCGTGGTAACCTGCGCCACACCAGGTACGCGTGACAATGCATCCATCAGATTGGTTGTGGGATGTGATAGTAAGTCTTCTTTACTTACGGTAGTAATTGACGTACTGTTTTTGCGCTTGTCTGAACTGGAACCCGATCCGGTAATTACCACTTCTTTACCTTCTATAACGCTTGGCTGCAGAGCAATTTCCTGCATAACGGAATTAGCAAAATCAACATATTGTGTAAACGTTCTGTAGCCAATATATCTGATCTGAATCAGAAAACGGCCCTTTGCAGGTACATTTTTAAAAGTAAATTCGCCCTTCTCATTGGTTAAAGCTGACTTGTTTAAATCAGGAATGGAAATAGTAGCGCCTGGCAACGGAGAAGAGGTTTGCGCATCAATAACTCTTCCTCTCAATTCTGATAGATCAACAGCAAAAGCGGTTGAGATAGTAAAAACAGATAATAGTACAACTAAAATTAGATGTATCTTTTTCATAAAAAATAATATGTATAAGCTGGGTATTAACCCTGGCTGGCTTGTGCCGGTTAGTAATATCGCTATATAACGACTCGATTAGATAATAAAAGCTGAGTTAAGACACTGCTGGGGGGCCCCGCAGGGATGTACTGATCAGGGTAACATAACTGCTGCTGATCAGCGCAAAGTTCCGGCACACAGCTTCACTTTGAAAACTAACACGGAAAGCAGCTACAGAAGTAATCAGGTCTTTAGTGAAATGGGCTGAACATATCAGACAATTATGCTGCTGCGTTCCAACGTGAACTTTATGCATGCAGACAGTTCCTTCCTTACTACAGTAAGTATGCTGTTCTTCATGATGATGCAGAGAACTCCAGGGCGTAAGCGCTATAGCAAATACACTGAGCAGCAAAAAGGTAATAACCCGGTTGATATATTGACGTTTGTTCTTCAAGTAGATTGTAAAAGTAAACAAATATGCATAAATGGTTTAAGCAATACCAAACATTGCCCTGAAATGACTGCAAAAGGAATTAAACTGTTACAAACCACGCAATATGGCATGGAAACTGTGCATTTAAAAACCAGGACACAAGCATTTCCGTTATTAAATATATAACATATGGCAACTTCTCAACAAATAAAAAATGGGTATATAGATTATGTACTAACGCATGATGAACAGCCTAAATCTGTTTATAGCTTTGCAAAAAAATTAAAAATCACTGAGGCAGAGTTCTACGAGTTTTACGGATCATTTGAAAGCATTGAAAAAACAATCTGGGTAGAACTTACAGCAGAAACTATAGATACAATTCGTCAGCAGGAGGTATGGAGCCAATATACCTCGCGCGACAGGATGCTTTCTTTTTTTTATAGTTATGTAGAACTATTAAAAAGGCATAGGAGCTTTATAGTTTACAGTCTTAAAAAACACGCTGCAAGATTTGCCGCTCCTGAAGTATTGTCTGGTGTGAGGCCCATATTTGAAAATTTCGCAGAAGAACTCATTAATGAAGGGCTGGAAACTGGTGAACTTGCCGAGCGTAAGTTTTTAACCAAAAGATATAAAGATGCATTGTGGATTCAGTTTGCATTTATTGTTAATTTCTGGATCAATGATGACAGTACAGGATTTGAAAAAACAGATGAGGCAATTGAAAAAGGAATTAATGTAACCTTCGATCTTTTTCAACGGTCACCCATTGATAACTTATTTGAATATGGAAAATTCCTGTCCAGAAATGGAAGGTTCGCAGAAAAAATGAGAGGTAAATAAATATGGACGAACAGAACAGTATCCCGGTCAGTAAAGTTGAACGCTCGGCTAAATTTGTTAAAACCGGCTTCCAGATCGGCGGTAACTATATTAAACATTATTCCAAAAAGCTTTTCAATCCCGAGCTTAACCGCGATGAACTTAATGAGGATAATGCCACAGACATATATAAATCATTAAGTGAGTTAAAGGGCAGTGCTTTAAAAATTGCCCAGATGCTCAGTATGGATAAAAACATTCTACCACAATCTTACGTAGACAAGTTTACACAGTCACAATATAATGCACCTCCATTGTCTGGTCCGCTGATTGTACGGACTTTCACTAAAAACTTCGGAAAACCACCAGAAGCAATTTATGATAAATTTAACCTCCAGTCTACTAATGCCGCATCGATAGGACAAGTGCATGAGGCAGAATTAAATGGTAAAAAACTGGCTGTAAAGATACAGTACCCAGGGGTAGGTGACAGTATTTCATCCGACCTTAAACTGGTAAAGCCATTTGCTTTTCGCCTTTTGGGAATGAGTGAAAAAGAATTAAACATTTACATTAAGGAAGTTGAAGAGCGTTTACTGGAAGAAACAGATTATGAACTTGAAGTACGCCGTTCTATAGAAATCACTAATGCCTGTAAAGTATTAGACAATGTGGTATTTCCAACCTATTATCCAGAACTTTCAAGCAAGAGGATTATTACCATGGACTGGATTAATGGGCTGCATCTAAAAGAATTTCTGCAGACTAATCCTTCACAGGAACTCCGGAATAAAATTGGACAGGCGCTATGGGATTTCTATAACTTCCAGCAGCATGAACTTAGGGCTGTACACGCCGATCCACATCCGGGTAATTTTATGATAACGCCGGATAACAAACTAGGTGTAATAGATTTTGGTTGTATAAAAGAAATGCCAGAAGATTTTTATGATCCTTTCTTTTCACTCGTTTCTTCGGACGTAGTAAACGACAAACAAAAGACTATTGAAGCATTCAGAAAACTGGAAATGATCCATAACTCTGACACAGCCCAGCAGATTGAATTTTATTATAAGGCATATCTGGAAATGATACAGCTCTTTGCAAAACCTTATGCCAGTACCTCTTTCGATTTCAGTGAGCCAGAATTTTTTACGCAGCTATATGCGTATGGTGAGAAAATTGCTAAAATGCCAGAGTTTAAACAGGCAAGAGGGGTTAAACATTTCATTTATGTAAACCGCACCAATTTTGGCTTATACACTATTCTGCAGGAATTAAAAGCCACTGTTAAAACAGATACTTACCAGCCCCATATTAAATGAAAATTCTGCTAACCGGGGCCAATGGATATATCGGCACAAGGCTGCTGCCCGTACTTTTAGAGCAAGGGCATGAAATAGTATGCATGGTACGAGACAAGCGCCGGTTTGCTGCAGAAAGTGATTTTGGAAAAGAAGTAACAATTATTACTGGAGACCTGCTTGAACCGGAAACATTATCAAATATTCCGCAAGACATAGATGCTGCTTATTATCTGGTTCACTCTATGTCATCCGGAGGGGAGCAGTTTTCTGAACAGGAATCTGAATCCGCTCTGCATTTTGTGAAGGCAATACAGCCAACTTTGTGTAAGCAGATTATATACCTGACTGGTATTGTAAATGATAACGATCTTTCAAAACATCTTAGCTCAAGACTGGCTGTAGAAAATGAATTAAAGAAATCTGGCATTGCATATACTATACTACGTGCAGCAATAATTATTGGTTCCGGAAGTGCATCATTTGAAATTATACGGGATCTGACAGAGAAACTGCCTGTAATGGTTGCACCAAAATGGGTAAGTACCAAATGTCAGCCTATAGCTATCCGCGATGTGTTAGCATATTTAACAGGTGTACTGATGAAAGAAGATGCCTTTAATCATACTTTTGATATAGGAGGCCCGGATATATTAACTTATAAGGAAATGCTGCTCCAGTATGCAGCATCAAGAAAATTAAAAAGATGGATTATTACAGTCCCAGTATTAACGCCTAAACTATCTTCGTTATGGCTTAACCTGGTTACTTCAGTTCCCTATACCCTTGCCAGCAGTTTAGTGGAGAGCATGAGAAATGAAGTAGTTTGTAAAGATAACAGCATCCAGTTAATTGTACCACGTACATGCTTGACCTATAAAAAAGCATTAGATCTGGCATTTGAGAAAATAGAACAACATTCTATTGTATCAAGCTGGAAAGATGCAATTAACCGTGGTTATCTTGGAACTTCGTTTATGGACCAGGTGAAAGTACCTCAGAAAGGAACGTTAGAATATAAAGTTAAAATGCCTTTTGAACGCGTAGCTGAAGAAGTGTTTGAAAACATATGGGGCATTGGTGGCACCCGGGGATGGTATTACCTGGACTGGCTCTGGGGGCTAAGAGGATTTTTAGATAAAGTATTTGGAGGAGTAGGCACCAGAAGAGGCCGCACTAGCAATACCACGTTACAGGCGGGTGATGTTTTAGATTTCTGGCGCGTATTACTGGCAGACAAAGCAAATAAACGGCTCTTACTTTATGCTGAAATGAAAGTACCCGGGGAGGCCTGGCTGGAATTTAAAATTGTTAGCTTTAATGGGAAACATTTTTTATCACAGGTAGCTACGTTCAGGCCATCAGGCTTACTCGGCCGGTTATACTGGTATTCCATGTACCCTTTTCACCTGGTATTATTTAAGGGAATGGCCAGGAAGATAACTACTTATAAGCCTGAACAAAAAAAGGTATAGCCGCCACAACCATACCTTTTATAAACCTAAAAACTTATTTATAAGACATACAAAGTCAAAAAAGGTTTCAATTTTATAGGAAAAATATTTAGCATGCTGACAATCTAACATGAAAATGTAATCAGTAAATCCTTTTGTTTATAATAATTTTGAAAAAAGTAAACATAGTCCAATGCATTAAATATATTTGTACCATAAATTTTGAATGCTTTGGACAAACTCCCTTCCTCTTGTAAAAACGTACTTGTAATAGAAGATAATCATGCAATCCTTGATGTGATTACACTCATCCTGCAAAGCGAATCTTATAAAGTTGACGGTTTAAACAAGGGTGCAGATATGTTATCTCATATCGAACAATTCAAACCTGACCTGATCATTCTTGATATTATGCTTCCTGATGGTGACGGAAGAGATTTTCTAAAAGCGCTACGTTCTGATAGCGCTACCGAGCATATACCTGTTCTGATGATTTCAGCACGATATACTGAGCAAAATGTTCAGCATGGAGAATTTAAACCAAATGGTTTTCTTGCCAAGCCATTTGATATAGATGATCTGCTAGACAGGATCGAGGGAATACTTGCAGGTAAAACTTATTAATCATTTTTTCCATAAGTAATAGTCAATTCGCAAACATTGTTTAAATGATAGCTGTTATCCTTTAAAAAACAATGAGGAAAATATTGACTTTTATACTGACCATTGTGGTCTGCAATACCTACGCGCAGCTTAAACCTGTAAGTTATACGGATGGTGCTCAAAAATTAACTGGTTTTTCTATTGCGCCAGCAAAGGCAAGTTCTGGTAAAGCCGGGGTTTTGATTCTACCGGCCTGGAAGGGAATCGATAAACATTCAAAATCAGTTGCAGCAGATCTTTCAAAACTGGGTTATTATGCCTTTGTAGCAGATATTTATGGAGAGGGCAACTATCCCGCAGATACTAAAGCTGCAGGCGAAAAATCAGGTTATTACAAAAAGAACTTTACTGAATACCAGCAAAGAATCAGATTGGCTATGGAACAGCTAATCAAATCAGGGGCCGATGCTTCACGTATCGTTGTGATTGGTTATTGTTTTGGCGGCACCGGTGTATTAGAAGCTGCAAGAGCCAACTTTCCGGTTAGGGCCGTGGTTTCCTTTCATGGTGGCCTGGGTAAGGATGCATCAAGGCCGGTAACACCGATCAATGCCAAGGTGCTGATATTGCATGGAGCAGATGATCCTTCAGTACCACCAGCGCAGGTAATGGCTTTTCAGCAGGAAATGAGAGAGGCAAAGGCAGATTGGCAAATGATCTATTATGCCAACGCAGTACATGCGTTTACGGAACCTGAGGCAGGTAACGACAACTCTAAAGGTGCTGCTTACAATGAACTTGCTGCAAAGCGGTCCTGGAAACACATGTTAATGTTCCTTGATGAAGTTTTAGCCCGCTAGAGGCTAAAACTTCAAATAATGTTATAGTTCAATCTTTAGTATTATAATGCGTTCAGCAACTCAATAATCTCTTCTGATTTAAGTTTCTTTTGCTCGCCGGTATGCATGTTTTTCAAGGTTAACAGCCCACTTAGCATTTCATCACTACCTATCAGTAACACATAGGGAATATGCTTGTCATCAGCATAACTCATCTGCTTTTTCAGTTTTGCAGCCGAAGGATAAAGTTCAGCGGCAATGCCAGCCTCTCTCAGCTTATGTAATAATGGAAGAGCATATGATTCGGCAGCTTCATCAAAATTACTGATCAGTACTTTCGTGCCTGCTGTGGCAGTTTCAGGAAACAAGTTCAATTCCAGCAGCACATCATAAATTCGGTCAGCACCAAATGAAATTCCTACGCCGGTAATTCCTTTAAGGCCAAACATCCCGGTGAGGTCATCATATCTGCCCCCGCCCCCAATGCTACCCATCTTAGCTTCATTTGTTTTCACTTCGAAAATACATCCGGTATAGTAGTTTAATCCACGTGCAAGAGTAATATCAAGCTCAAGGTCGGGTAATTTGGCAGAACTATTAATCAGTAAATTTTTCACATATGAAAACACTGTTTCAATTTCCCGGATACCTTGTAAACCCGTTTCAGAACCTGACAGTACTGATTTCAAACTTATCACTTTATCTTCGTTACTTCCTTCCAGTAATATAACCGGCTCCAGCTTTCTGATGTCTGCCTCAGTAAAACCTCTTTCAATTAACTCTTTGGTAACACCGTCAAATCCTATTTTATCAAGCTTATCAATAGCCACTGTCATATCAACAATTAGCTCTGGCTTTCCGATTATCTCTGCTATACCTGACAGAATTTTCCTGTTATTGATTTTGATGGTAAAATCAGTCATACCCAGATTACTCAGCGCTTCCTGATAAATTAGCACAAATTCTGCTTCATTCAATAAGCTATCAGAACCTACAACATCTACATCACACTGATAAAATTCACGGTAGCGCCCTTTCTGAGGACGGTCTGCACGCCACACTGGCTGTACCTGAAAACGCTTGAAAGGAAGCGAAATGTCATTCTGGTGCATTACTACATACCTTGCAAAAGGTACGGTAAGGTCATAACGTAATGCTTTTTCGCTGATAGAGGAAATTAACGCATTAGAATTTAACTGAGTAAGATGTCCTGCATCGGCTTTAGACAGATAATCACCTGAATTCAGGATCTTGAAAATAAGTTTATCTCCTTCGTCACCATATTTACCGGTCAGTGTAGAAAGGTTCTCCATTGCGGGAGTTTGAATTTCTGCATAGCCGTATTTTTTGAATACGGTTTTTATGGTATCAAAAATATGATTACGCTTCACCATTTCCTGAGGTGAAAAATCTCGTGTACCTTTTGCTAAAGAGGGTTTAATGTTTGACATGGCTGCAAAAGTACAAATTTCAGCGCCTCTTTAAACAGATCAGCAGGAAAATGTTTAGGCATAAAAAAAGCTGCATAAGCAGCTTTTTTTATATTTTGAATGGAGTTAAACCAATAACCTTACAGGTTCTTCCATCAATGATTTAAATGTTTGCAGGAATGCAGCTCCCGTAGCGCCATCTACCGTACGGTGATCACAGCTTAGGGTAACTTTCATAATGTTTCCTGGAACAACAGCACCATTTTTAACAACTGGTACCTGAGAAATTCCACCAATGGCAAGAATACAGGAATCAGGAGTGTTAATAATTGCTGTGAACTCATCAATACCGAACATACCTAAGTTTGATACAGTAAAGGTTGAGCCTTCCCAGTCAGATGGCTGTAGTTTTTTTGCTTTGGCACGTTGCGCAAAGTCTTTAACTTCTGCAGAAATACGTGACAATGATTTACCATCAGCAAAACGTACTACCGGTACCAGTAACCCATCTTCAACAGCTATTGCTACACCAATATTAACATGCTCATTATAACGGATAGTATCACCTCTCCATGAAGAGTTAACATTTGGATGTTGTTTTAATGCAACTGCAACTGCTTTTAGCACTAAATCGTTGAATGATAATTTCACCGGAGAAAACTCGTTCATTTTTGTACGTGCAGCCATTGCATTATCCATGTCAATAACCATGGTCAGATAAAAATGCGGTGCAGTAAATAAACTTTCACTTAAACGTTTAGCGATCACTTTACGCATCTGCGAAACAGGTTTCTCTGTGTACTTTTCCTCGCCTACAAAAGCAGGCAATATCGCAGCTGCTTTCTCTGCAGGAGCAGAAGCGCTGGCTTCAGCAGCTTTAGCAGGGGCCGCAGCAGGCTTAAAGTTTTCTATATCTTTTTTGATAATACGACCACCATCTGCACTACCTGAAACCTGGCTTAAGTCAATACCTTTTTCCTTAGCAATTCGTTTCGCTAATGGAGATGCTTTTAAACGGCTTCCATCAGCAGTTTCTGCCGGCTCTGCAGCAGCTGGTTCAGCAGAAGCGGCCTCTTTTACCGGAGCATCAGAACTTTGATCTGCAACAGCTTTCGCGGCAGGAGCATCACCCTGGTTAAGAATACCACTGATATCAGTTCCCTCAGGACCAACAATAGCAATAATTCCATTCACTTTTGCAGCAGCACCTTTCTCTACTCCAATATGCAGCAATGTTCCTTCTGCATAGCCCATCACTTCCATAGTAGCCTTATCGGTTTCTACATCAGCAAGTATATCATCATCTTTAACTTTATCACCAACCTTTTTATGCCATTCAGCAATTACGCCTTCAGTCATGGTATCACTTAATAAAGGCATGCGAACAACCGTTACACCCATTTTCTCAAGGTCAGCATCAGTAAGTGCTGCCGCTTTAGATTCAGCTTTCTGAGCTTCTTTTTCTGCAGCAGGTTTGCCCTCAGTTTTTTCTGCAGCCACCGGTGCAGCAGCACCTTCAGCATCCAGAGCAGCTTGATAGTCTTCTCCTTCTTTACCTATTACCGCCATAACAGCATCAACAGGAACAGCTTTACCTTCTTCTACACCAATATAAAGGATGGTGCCATCCCAGTATGATTCCATATCCATGGTTGCCTTATCGGTTTCCACTTCAGCAAGGATATCACCACTTTTAACTTTATCGCCAACTTTCTTGTGCCACTTTGCCAAAACCCCTTCGGTCATGGTGTCGCTCATTTTGGGCATTTTAACTACTTCAGCCATTCTATATTTTCAATTGAAATATGTTCTAAAATTAATCTTGGTATGGATAGTCCTGTTGCATATATACATCTTTGTATAATTCTTCTGCTTCAGGGAATGGAGATTCTTCAGCAAATTTAACTGACTCATCAACAATCTGCTTAACTTTAGCCTCAATCTCTTCAATCCACGCCTGGTCTGCATACTTTTCCTGAAGTATAACTTCCCTTACCTGCTCAATAGGATCTTTAGCTTTATATTCTTCTAATTCATCTTTACTACGGTACTTAGCCGGATCTGACATGGAGTGACCGCGGTAACGGTAAGTTCTCATTTCAAGGAAAGTTGGTCCTTCGCCATTGCGGGCACGTTGCGCTGCTTCATCCATTGCATTGTGTACTGCAACAGGATCCATCCCATCAACTGGTGCACATGGCATGTCAAAACCTAAACCGATTTTATAAATGTCAAGCATATTAGTAGTACGCTCTACAGAAGTTCCCATTGCATAACCATTGTTTTCACAAACAAAGATTACCGGAAGTTTCCATAGCATCGCCATATTAAAGGCTTCATTTAATGCACCCTGACGGAC